>Ga0325410_1008847_pt1 | contig 10856 bp, 4 predicted proteins | sample PopdelMetagenome_16_FD_206182 | JGI IMG/M metagenome (GOLD analysis project Ga0325410, IMG submission 206182) | Populus deltoides microbial communities from Bellville, Georgia, United States - Xylem-PdIQD-R3 | ecosystem: Host-associated > Plants > Phyllosphere > Stem > Wood/Secondary xylem...
TATATATATATATATATATATATATATATATATAAGCAGCAAAATAATAAGTTTTTAAGAACTCGAATTTCAACCCACACAATACACTAACGTTCAAGGCATGGAAATCCGGTTAGAAAAAAAGTAGTCCTCTTGTGTGCAATGGAAGAATTGGTATTATTCTCCCAAGCAGCCATTCAAAGTTGTCTACTTTGGAAATCGATAAGCAAGAATATTATTTTCAATAAAAGCTATTAATTAAATAATTAATAAATCGTGTAGTTAAAAAGAATAAGAAATACACATCGAATATCTTAAAGAATTATTCATTTTTTATTTCTAGGTAAATGGAATATAAAAGCTTGATCATATTTTTTTTGGGAAAACAACCTTAAAATTTCAAATTAATTAACAAGTAGATAAATATAAAAGATAAGAGCTAAGGGTGTGTAAAAAAATCAAAAAACCGATTAAACCGAGAAAACCAGAAAAAAATAATCGAAAAAACTGAACCGTGAAAAAAAACCGATTAAACTAATTAGAATTTTTAAAAAACTGACCGGTTCGGTTTCGGTTTTATAAGCCTAAAAATGAAAAAACCAAACTAAACCCAAACAAAAAAAACTAGAAAAAACTAAACTGAAACCGGTCAGTTTGAACCAGTTTTGCTTTTAAAAAAAAACTGGTTTGGTAATTAATTTTTTTATAAAAACCGAATCAAACTGAAAATAATCACCCCTAATAAGAACAATCAATTACACAAGAGCATACACTAAATTTATGTGGTTCAGTAATTTAGTTCTACTTCGTGGACGAAACAATACAAAAAAAAATACTATAAAAAGTAAAAAATTATAAAGTTTCACATAAATTAGTGAAACATACCAATTTTCAAAATAAAATAAGTTCATTTGCTCTAATTAATTACATCAAGCTAATCTGAGAACAATGGTTAGTTGGTGATTATTCTTCCCTTTCTTCAAAGTTGAATCTTTTGCTTCATAAAAGGAGAAAAGCATATTACCAATCTCATTGTCAACTTGGAATTCATTTCTTTCTACTAATTTAGGGTAATATTATACTATTTTTTCTTTCTTTTGAATGAAAAGCAATGTGGTCGATCGATCGTCAGCATCTTTTAAATTTCAAAAGCATATAATCTTATATCTTGATCTCTTCCTTTTTGCCACATTTTATTCCATTCGAACTGTAAAGAATGCTAATAAAATTTATTCTTTATTGAAAAATTAGCACATTCTTTGTTCAAAGGAAGCATGCACCTTAAGAGCAACACATGTCGATGATGGGAATTAAATACAAAGCACAAGAGCCCATTAATGTTGATCGACGGAGTTATTGCTTGTTCCAAATTGAAAGTATAATTTGACTATGTTTAATTAATTTTGATTGCCTGTTTAATCGAGTAGAACTAGCTAGAAAAGATAGCTCCAAGTAAATCTCACAATTATATTTTTTAATGGCCTCAAGACTGTAAAAGTTCTTTAATTTATGTTCAGTTCGAGATTAAAGACGAGCGATAACTTAATTTTAAAAAATAATATAAATTATATTTTATTTAAATTTTTAGGTTGAGATGATTTTTTAATTTAATATCAAAACCTTAATAACAAAAAAATTACGAGTTTAAATCTCACAATTCATATTTTAATTAATAAAATTAAGTGTAATGTTATATAGACTTGTATAAGCTTTAAGTTTAAAATAGTTTTTTATTTAAGGAGTGTATTAAAAAATAATATAAAATTATATATTGTTACCTAAAAATCTTTTAAATAATGCTCTAAAATATAATTATTATATTTGCTTTGAATGAAGTTTGGCTTTATAGATTTGAATAGAAACGAGAATGTACTAATATTTTCTTTTATAAAGGTGAAGGTGAATAAAAAAATCATAACCTACTAGATATAAAGACACAAGATATTTTCAAACTTATGCATATAACTAATCTAATATACTTATAATTTTTAATAAATATCTAAAATAATTTATGCATTTTTCTAATATTACCTCAGTTAATTTTGGTTGATATATGTAAAATATTTAATTTTTTAAGGTAACTTTTAATAAAAAAAAGTTCATAAAAAATCGAGGTATGTTGTTAATAAAGAATTAAGAATTGTTTTATTTTTTATTTTTAAAGGAGGTAGGTATAGAGATAAAGGCTTTTGTAGAGACATGAAAAATGCGTCCTTCATTTTCATGAACCTCCATTATTATTCTCGGCGGGGCGGGGGGTGACGGAACTTCTTAACCACGATCTTAGAAAAAGAGCCAAAGCAAGGACTGAAATGAAGATGGCTGGGATTGATGCCCATGTCGGGGGGGGGGGTGTATGTAAGGGGTCGAGCGACGACAAGTCTACCTCTTGAGAATGTGTTGGAAATGAGTTTTGGGTTTAATCATAAAAGTATGATTATGAAGTTCAGGAGTCGCCACTTAGTTTTATGATTCCTAGAAAACCATTGGTTTGCGAGAATCCTGGTAAGGGATTGGTTATGCAAGGGAAAGACACATGATTCCCTGTACACCCTACCTAAGGTAAGCTACATTGTTGTTTGATTGTTATTCCAAGTTGCATTTTCTGTCAATTGATCTTGTCTAAGGTTCAAGGTAAATCTCTTTTCGTGAGAAAGTCTTTACCTAATCGGGTTAAAACCTACCAATTCTAAGATTCAAATTTTAGCATTGCATTTATTTTTTTTGTAACTTTAAAACCTGAAAGTTTGCTTTACCATGTAGTTTTATACCCCCATATATTAAAGTCTATACTTAAACCCTAACACTTTTAATATAAAGTGAACAAAATGATTAGTGAAGAGTTTTTGATATTTTGTCCAAACCCTAACGGATAATCATAAACAGATAAACTGGTTACGATATTTATTTTTGCATTTTAAAACACGAGAAAGATGCATTTTTTTTTAATATATAAAAATATGTTTGAAAAACTTTTAGGATTTGGTCGCATGTATGAAAACAAAATATTTTTTTTAAGAGGAATTTTTTTAGATTTGTTTTTGAATTTTCAAAATTTTTTAAGAAAAATTTCGAAGAAAACCAGGTATTTTAATACCGGATCTGTATCTTACAGTGTAAATATACAACCCAACATTATGCAAAATTAATTGAAAAAACATACGAGAAAATCACAAAATTTTTGAAAGGATTTTTTATTTTTTTTTTTTGGAATTTTTAATTATTTTTATTTTTATAATATTATATTATTATTCTTATATTGGGTTGGATCGGACCAGCCAGGTCAGGCTGGGCCAATAGCTGCCCAATAGACCTGGCTCCATCTTTTTTTTTTCGGGTTCATGCTGGACTCGGCCCAACCATCAAGGCTGGGTTGGAACGGGTCCAGCTTGGCTAAGTTGGGCCAACTAACGACCCAACAACATTTTTTTATATTGGGTCGGGCTGGACCCAGCCTAGGCATCTTGGCCGGGTCTAGTCTAGGCCTGCATGGTTGCTGGCCCAACCCAGCAACGAGGAAGAGAAAGAAAAACTAGGAAGATATATGATTTCTTCTCAACTTTGGCTTCTGATTTCTCCTTCCTGAGGGCATGAAATCCACCCTGTTTATAGGAGGTGGAAAAGGGATACTTTTTCTCTTTTAGAGACAAATCTTGACCCTTGATTCAAACTGGAAGGATCCCAACTGTTGGTTTAAAGTGGCTATCATAGACTGTTAGATTTTGACAACTCAAGACTGCAAATATCCATCTATCTTGGTATGAATTTCATCTTTTTTGTTATGCATATTTTCTTTTGGAATTGTTGTGGGCTGGGCATGTCTGTCAAATGGTTTTCTATCAGGAAGATGTTGTTGCAGAATACTATTGACATTTGTTTTATCTTGGAAACAAAGAAGAGATCATGTACATTTGGTTTTATGAATGGAATTGGAACGTTTAGGAGGTGAGGTGATTCATGGTTGATTTAGTTAATTCTGCTGGTGGAATACTAGTCATGTAGAATGCTAAATCATTTAAGGTTGATTCCATTGAGTATAGTAGGCAATGGATAACAATCTTGGGAACACATGTTCAAATAAAATTTTCTTGTGCGGTAGTAGGTGTTTATACAGAGTGTTTAATTAGGAAAAATGACTATTGTGGGAGGAAATAATCACCCTATAGGCTGTCTTTGAGGTACCATTGTTTTTAGTTTGTAATTTTAATAAAAACGTTGCATCAGATTGATAGAAGTAGTAACTACATGAATCAACTAGGAGCAAAGGAATTTAGAGACTTTATTAGTAAGTGTAACTTACTGGAGTATCCTTTAATTAGTCATCGATACACTTGTTTCCAAGAATAGTCAATGAGCCATATTGATAGAGCTTTTGCTACTCTATAATGTCATTTGTAGTTTTCAAGACTGATGGTTTATCAATATCTCAGAGGCTTGTCAAACCACTGTCAATTGTTATTAAGAATATAAAATCAAGACTAGGGGTGGAAGCCATTTTAATTTCTCAATTGTTGGTTGGACCATCTTTTATTTTTTAAGAAATTCAAACTTTTCTAAACTAAAGTCTGTGCTGAGCATGTCAATTGTTATTAAGAATGTAAAATCAAGACTAGGGGTGGAGGCCATTTCAATTTCTTAATTGTTAGTTGGACCACCTTTTATTTTTTTAGGAAATTCAAACTTTTCTAGACTGAAGCCTATGCTAAGCATATTGGTAGATTTAGATTGGTAAGGAAGCTCAGTTATTTGGCATCTAAAATTCAAAAATGAAAAAAAAAAAAACTCTTTTGGCAATCAGGATAAGAGGTTTTTTGTATATTCAAAACTGACCCCAACAGTTGGAAAAGGAAAGAAAGAGACATTCTCTGAGTCAATAGAAGATCTTTAAATCATATGAACTTAGCTCTAAACAGTGGACAATGAGTAAACATGTGGAAGCTATTTGGAGGTAAAATTCTCGACAGACTTGGTGTAAACTAGGAGATAGAAACACCAAATTCTTCCACTTAACAACAAATATCAGAAGGAGAAGAACTGACACAACAAAGATTCTATCTAATGGGTTCACACTTATTACACCACATGAAATTAAGGTTGATGTTGCTTATTTTTCAAATATGTTCAAACAATCAAGTTCAACAAGGCCACTAATAGGTTCGACTGGGTTCAACAAACTCTCTCCTGCACAGTCTATTAGGCTGGAACAGCCAGTGACAATGGATGAAGTCAAAAGAGCAGTGTGTGATTGTGATGGCTCAAAGGCTCCTGAGCCTGATGGATTCACATTCAGTTTCTACAAGACAACTTGGTCATTGATTAGGAATGAGGTATTTCATATGATATCTAAATTTTTCAGAATAGAAAAACTACTAAAGGGTGTTACCACTTCATATGTTACATCGGTGCCTAAAAACGCACACCCAACAAAACTCACAGAGTTCAGACTAATCAGTTTGATTCATGGTTTGTACAAAATTGTTGGGAAGTTGCTCTTGTCTAGGCTACACATTGTTATGGCTACTCTTATCAGTTCTTATCAAACATCTTTCATTTCAGGAAGGAAAATTTTGGATGGGTTCATGATAGCTAATGATGTTATTCATTTTATAAAAAAAAGATGGTTAGAATAAGTTTTTGCTGAAAGTCGACTTCAACAAGGCCTTTGATTTAGTTAACTGGACTTATTTAGAAAAAAGTGATGATGTATATGGGATTTGGAGATAAATGGTAACAAATGGAAATTCTCATTAAATGTATTTTAGAATCATAAATGAGAATTCTCATTAATGGCTATCCAAGCTAAGAATTTTAGCCTCCGTGTGGTTTACACCAAGGTGATCCATTATCACACCATTGTTGTTTTATGTTGTTGTTGAAGGGCTGTCAGTTATTTTTCAAATGGTCGTGGAAGCATGCACAATACTTTCAGAGCATTGGGTTTGGAAATGGTTAGTCAATCAATCAACTCTAATATGCTGACGACACTTTAGTGTTTATGCTAAATGAGTATAACTCTTTAGTTCATGTTAAAATGATCCTAAGATGGTTCAAGTTGACATCAGGACTGAAAGTTAACTTCTATAAGATCTCTCTTGTCGGTATTAATCTTGATGAAGATTATACGGATGGTATGACCAATGTAATCTACTGGAAATATGACACATTATCAAAAATATTATTAGAATTCCCAAGTTCATTTTCATTTACAAACTTGCTATGAAAAAGTATTGCACCTCCTAAGATTGAGATGTTCCTATGGTTGGTTCTACAAGATAAAGTTTGTACAAGACGTCTTTTGTTATGTAGGAATTTACTTCAACCAAATCAAGCTTTGTGTTTTCCATGTCAAATTGAAAGAGAGCATGTGCATCTTTTATTCCTACACTGTCATGTTTCATGGAAGGTTTGGAATCATGTCATGGCCTGACTTGGATTCGCTTGGTGTATGCCTAATTCAGTGGAGAAGATGTTAAGTGCAATAGGTAAATTTCAACAAAAAGCCTTGACACTGCTAGCATATGGTATCTTGTGGACTTTAAGAACTACTCGAAGCAATTATATTTTTTAGGATGAGGTGATGAACTGGACTAAAATATTTAACCTCACACTTCACAGTCTGTTTAGTTTGGTTTAAATCGATGGTACTAATGTTTTCATACACAAGAAATAATTTTTTTAGAGGACCTGAAGGAATACTAAAATGGACAAACTAGTGCAGCATCTGTAGCTTTGCATTTTTATTTTTCTTTTGCAAACTATTTATCTTTTCTATCATGTAGATCTTTTTCTTTCTTGTATGTCTCCCTTCAATGTTTTTAGGAAGAACTTCATATACTTAATGGAGTTTTGTAATCATCATTAAAATTTGATTAATATAAAATGTGGTTATTTTTTCAAAGAACACAAAATTTTTGGAAAAAAAAAAAAACTAAACAAGAAATTAGTAGTAGTTATGTAAACTTGATGTTTAGCTAAATGACATTGTTTAGCTCTTTGAATTCATAGGAAAGCTAGCTAATATGTACTTGAATATGTGGACATCCAATGATTAAGTTAAGAACTAGAATCTGAAGATTTCAAGGTTAATCCGTGTTGCCATGGAGGCTAATTATCATTTCAGATAATAGTCAGGTTTATTTCGAGTCCAAAACGAGATGGTGATAATTAAACTCTATTTACATTCATAATTAATCTGAGAGGAATTAAGGAAATCCACGCAGCCATAAATTCAATGAACCTTTTAATTGATTAATTAATAAGTAAAAAAAGAAGAAGAAGTTGATATCTATTTAATTTACTCTATTTTCAACTAAACAAAACGTATAACCATTCAGCAGTTCACAAAATTATCCTCTTCAATCAAGTTTAAGCTCAAGGTTTTTAAGAGAAATTAGGAAGAAATGAGGTTACTTTATTGTTATTATATGTGTAGTAATAAATTCAAAACCATCAAATTAATAAGTAAAAAAAAATGCAAATTCATGTCGCCATCTTCTTTAATATTTTTATAAATATTTTTAACTAAACAAATATAATCATTCTTTAGTTAAATATTTTCTTTAGTTAGATTTAATTTCCTAATTAAACTGACAATATTTTATTTAGTTAAATTAAACGATATTTGGCAAAGTTTTCCTAGCTAACAAAGTTTGATTGTGATTATATATATATATATATATATATATATATATATATATATATATATATATATATATATGGATCTATCTTCATGTAAAATAAAAAATAATATAGTTATTAAACCCGATTTAATCTAGCATGACTATTCAGGACTTGATCTTTTACTGGATTGGGTTTCATAAAAAGATCAACTCAAAGTTGTCTTAGTCTACTTGATGAGTCAATTCATGACTCGATTAACTTGATCAATATCTAGTTTTATTTTAAAAAATAAATAATAAAATTTTTTAAAAAATAAATAAAATAATATCATTTTAATCGATAGAAATTAATTCAGCAAATTGATAACCCGTGGTCTGAGTTGAATAACTTGGCAGAATAGTTAATCATGTACTTAAGCAAAAAAAAAAAAAATAATAAGAAAGAAAAAGGGGGAAATGATCAACTACCGCGGTTTAAATTAACCCAATTACGAGCTAGTATGTTTTAAATTCTACACCATTCAGTGGGTTTCATTGACTTTTCATAGTGGAATAGTAAGGGGTGGAATATCCTATAGTTTTTTCTTTTATTTTAAATTTGACCATGTCAATGATTAAGTGCATATATAAATATTTTTTTTTACCATTTTGAGTAATACTATGTAATTTTTCGATTTTAACTGTAAATGTATTGTTGGAGAATAGAGTAAACTTTAGTTCGTTTTTTTTTTTTTTTTTTTAAATTTATAGTTAAGGTTATAATCTCTGACAAAAACTTTTAAAAATCACATAAAATCTAAGACTAAATTAAAAAATATGCTACTCAACAGTACTGATGAACAAATATAATAATATAAAGTATTATAAAAGATTAAAAAAAAAAAGCTACTGTATCGTCACAAATCTTAAATATGTTGAATATAATCTAATTTCAACTATTTAAATAGTTAGTAATGACATTTAAACTATTTTATCAGATAACCAATTCAACTCAAAACCTTAAGTGGTTAGGTGAGATTTCAAAATATGATTTATATTATTCTCTAACATACCCTATCAAGTGAAAACTCTTTGGGTTTTAAATTTGCACATGATCAGATTACCTTGTGTTTAATTTTTTTATTACATAAATGGAAATGATGAGATTCGAACTCGTGACCGCTTGATCATCAAGACTCTAATACCATGTCAAAAAATCAATTCAGCCCAAAAACTTAAACAGTTAGATAAGGTCTTAAGATATGATTTATATTATTTTTTAACATATTTAAAAACTAAAAAAAAATTAAAAAAAATCTAAACTATAGGAAGCAATAGCATCGACTAATTGATTAGAGAAAAAGCAAAGTTTATCTTGGATAATACAATATAATTCTTTCCTCATTTTATCTAATAAATCAAACTTTAACCTAGAGTTTTTTATTATTATTATAGAATATCAGAGCTTCATTGATCAAAGAATTATTAATCAACTAGAAGTTCAAATCTAACTACCTTAATATTCCTGTTTAACTAAAATTATAACTGAAGTGTATAATATACCTGCCGACCAAAATTTTATATATATAAAAAAAAAATTCACACCATCTTACATCAGAGGCAGGATAGCATTCATATGCGTTGCTTATGTCAAAAGCAATCTTAGGCTGCCATCATCAATAACATGAAATTCATACAATGGCATGTCAAAAGCAATTTTAAGTTGCCATCATCAATAACATGAAAATTCATACATTGGCAAGATTAAAAGCAAAAATTGACGGTGTTTCTTCTTTGAATGGTAATGCCATTTAAAAAAAAATAAAAATAAAAAAACCCTTCTGTCAACCTGATTATTATTATTATTTGAAACTGGTGCTTGAGTCATATATTAGCTCCTTGCTACATTGCTTCAAATGAAAGCATAGAATTTATTTTAGCAGTGATCTTTCGGCATTGAATGGCCTATCCCTTTGTGATTGATGTGTTATTCTGGTGGTCAGCAATAGTGATAATTAGGGTGCTTTCCAAAATCTCTTTCGTGCATGTAAGGGCACCGAAAGGTGAATGTGAAAGAGAGGACAACAAAACGCCTACTAATAACTACAAAAAAAATAAAAATGGAGGTATCTCAATTTGAGCTATAAATTCTCAACTTAGTTCACCAAAACACTTTTCAACAAATGTGGAATGAATCTTCAGTTGGAGTCAAGTAAAGCATTATGAATTATGGAGATTTAAGCTTCACCAATTGCACACTTTCTGTCCTCGTAGAATTCTCGTTACACGTTTATGACCAATATTCAAGCGTTTGTGTGCATGTATCAGCCAAGAAGGCACTAAACCATGGGCTCCTGAGATTTTCACCAAGGGTTGAAGGGACCTTCGAGTGATCTCTCTTTTGCCTCTAGACCAATCCACTAAGTCTAAGCCGGTGTGTGGAACCACAATTTCCATCCAAATAATTGACTTTGTTCCACAACAGAAGCAATGAAAGAACTTTGTAGGTCCATCTAGTGTAAAACGAAGACCCTGCTCAATTACACTCAACAAAAGCTGACTTCGCTTCCCTCATCAAGACAAAAAAATAATACACCGCCAAATTTTGGCTAGGAACAAATTAGTTCTATAGGAAGAGTTCACCGATTTACATAGCAAATTCTTCACGATAATTGATGGAAACTTTTGATAGACAGGATTGACCTTATTTAGAAGTTCAAGGGGCATTCTTAATTTGGCCAATTAAGTAAAGTTTTGTAGTTCTGGTTACAACCATGATTTTTTAAAATATGTAGTAGTTTTTTTTTTTTTTTGGTTTTCTTCTATAAATAGAAAATTGTATTTTTTTTCATGCTAGTTTATTATTGACTTTTTGCACTAGCATCTATTAATAAATTCCTCGATTATTATTAAAAAAAATCGATTTAAACCAAATGAAATGTTGTTTCTGTCCTTGTTTTTTTTCCTTTTCTTTTAGGTAACCCCACATAAGTTCCCATCCTATACACCAATTCTCAAATGGAACCTAGTTTTTGTTCTTCAGTTTGGTCCCTAATGTATAAGAAGCTCTCAATCACATGCCCCATCAAAGTCCATTGATGTTTGGACTTATACTTCAAGGCCTTATATGAGTTTATCCCTTCATTTTTTTCCCTTCTTTGAGGAGATGGATGGGTCTTTACAATATTTTTAGTTATCAGAGAAAAACGATGTCAACAGATGCATGAATAAGAAAATACCGCGTGATTTTACCCAATTTTTTAACAAAGAACCCCCTAC
>Ga0325410_1008849_pt1 | contig 10855 bp, 8 predicted proteins | sample PopdelMetagenome_16_FD_206182 | JGI IMG/M metagenome (GOLD analysis project Ga0325410, IMG submission 206182) | Populus deltoides microbial communities from Bellville, Georgia, United States - Xylem-PdIQD-R3 | ecosystem: Host-associated > Plants > Phyllosphere > Stem > Wood/Secondary xylem...
CGGGAGTGCAAATTTTAATCTTTGTGGGTTTATTTGTGTGTTCTGAGTTGAACTTTAAGTAACAGTCCCTTCTCATCTAGGATAAGTTACTGTACAACAATTGGTTTATATGGTCATATTTGCTCTTGTAGGATGGCAAGCTGGTGCAGAAAATGTATATATTTGAAACCAAAATTGGAAAAGTTGGCAGCTGATTACTATAGAAGGTTTGCTCTATTTTCGTTTCTGATCGTCTATGCCTTAATTAGAGGGGAATTGCCCATTGGACATGTTGAAGATAGCATATTTATTGAGAATGTTCCTTATTTTTGTATTCACTGATGCTACACAGATTGCGGTTTTACCGTGTCGATGTCAATAATGTTCCACACAAACTTGTTACTCGTGCAGGAGTCACTGTAAGTCTTATGGTTCCATATACTTTCTGTAATTCTTCTTCTTTGTAACTTTATATCCAACAGCCAGGAGAAGTAAAATCTGATTGTAACTGAGCAGTTATAAGTCATTCTATCTAGGAAATAAGAGATACAAAATCATTTTGGGAGGGGGAGATCTAGGGCTGGAAGAGGGTTGAAAATTTAGTTTAAGATCATTTTGAGAGGTGGGAATGGTTCGATATTTAGGCTCTGCCTAACCTCAAGAAACATTTAACTAGTTGGTGAATAATTTAGTAGTACTGGCTATTTCTTGTCATAAATTCCACTCCAAGGCTATTCCTGTCACAAGAAACTTTTAACATGCACAGGCATATCAAAAAACAAAGAACGCAGGCATTTTGAAGGTTAATCCCATGTTTTCTGTTTGCTCCAGCAAAATATGCATTCCAAGCACTTGTGATTAACAGTCAATTGTTCGATTTTTCATGTATTTGTTTGCGGTGGGCTGGGAAATCTGTGCAGAAAATGCCAACCATTCAGGTAATTGCCATTTTGATTGTATGTTTTTGAGATTCAATATTTTCCTTCTGCACTTCTCTTCCCAAAGCTGTTTCTCTTTGTTTTACAGCTATGGAAGGATAGCAAGAAACAGGCAGAGGTGATTGGTGGTCACAAAGCATATTTGGTCATTAATGAAGTTCGTGAAATGATTGAAAATGAGGATACCTTGTGAATTATGGTATTGCTCGCCATTCTTTTTTCCTGATCGGTATCTCTTTATTTCTGCTTTTTTTTTTCCCTCTGTAAAAAAACATTACATAGAGAAGAAGAACACTGTCCTTTTATTTATTTATTTATGATTTCAGCTTTGGTTAAATAACCTCATCTACTGCAAAAAGAATAGATGAGGAATACTGATCTGCAGCAAAAAGAAAATATACTTTGAGAAATACACAATAAAGAAAAAACCGGTGACCTCATCACTGCTAAATCAAATTGTTGTTTTTCTCCTTTGTTTTGTGTTAAATTGTTTAGGTGGTGATGGGCCTAGGATTTATATCCCCCGGACAAGGCCCATAGACCCTCGTACTGCATCGGGCCGGGTAATATTTATAGGCCCAAGATTATTGTGGATCTCAATATATATATATATATAAACATTTTTACAAGACCACATGTAATATATAATATCAAACTCACAATATAATATATATAAATATTTATGGTTTCATGGGAAAATCGTAAAATGCATTCGATAATTTAACAGGTTTATTAGAGAGGGTAGATATTGAGAGAGAGAGACTTCAAACGACCTCTACGGGAATGCTGCCCATGCACGTAACGACCGTCTATCACCGTCCATTATAGATCAACGGTCCTCACAATTCCCTCTCTTTTTTCACTCTCTATAAAAGAATAAATAAATAATTGGAAACAGAAAAAGTGACCGTTTCTCAAGAATCTCCTCTCTCCATGCTCTCGCTCCCTCTGTAAATCCTCTCTCTCTCTCTCTCTCTCTCCTTTTTTTTTCCACGATTTTTTATATTACCTCTCATTAATCAAGAAGCTCTCCTCAATTCTAGACACGACATCGTTTGCTGCTTAACTAATTTTCCCAAGTTTCGCATTTGATTCTTGCCTGTTTTAGATTCTTTTAAAAAAATAAAACTATATGCGTGTATTGATTATTTATTTATTTATTTTATTAGGTTGTAGTTCTTTCATTGATGTGGGGATTAATCGTGAAGGTATGGAATCTTGATGCAATTAAATATTTCTTTTGTTTGATTTTAATTTCTTGAAGCACTGTTTGGTTGCTGAGAAACAACGCTAAAAAAATGGAATAAAATGTATGAGCTTTTCCTGTATTAATTTTAAATACGTAAATGCAATAATAAAAGTTCGATTTTCTTGCTTGATTAATTAATATTTTTATGCGATATAGACAATGGGCTTAGATTTTAGTTTATTTTACGTCTGGTTATCTTTTTACACGTCTGGTTATGTTCCTGTGCTCATTATGTTTAATTTTTCTTAAATTTTATATTCCAGAAATCCTAATCTTGCTAAATGTGCCAGTTTACTCGACCCCTTTTTCTTAAATTGAATTTCGTAATTTTTCTCAGCGACCGACAGAGAATTAGTGTTATAGTTTGGATTTTTAATTTTTAATTTGATCCCTTTTAAAAAAAAAATGAGTTTTGTAAATTTTCTTAGCAAGTAAACATATAGAATTGGTGGGGAGGTTTGGATTTATTTATTTTTGATTTGGTTGTTTATTGTATTTTTCTTATTTTCAGTTTCTTTGAGAGATGTTCACTGGGAGCAGTAACATAGAGATGCTACCGACTGTGGATGATTATCTACAAGGGGGGTTCGGTGGTAATTTAGAGGATAATTTGCAGAGCGAACTGGAACTGATTCTACAAGCACGGCGTCGTAATCAACGCATAGAAAGGGATCTTGATAGATATAGGAGTGGCAGTGCTCCGCCTACTGTTGAGGGATCATTAAGTGCTGTGGGAAGCCTTTTTAGGAACAATAATTTGAGTGACATCAATAGTGTCACTAGTAGTAATGGTAACTGTAACAATGTGGTTTTGACCGAAGAGGAGATTCGCTCGCACCCATCTTACCTTTCGTATTACTATTCTCATGACAGCGTTAACCCAAGATTGCCCCCACCTTTATTGTCAAAGGAGGATTGGCGTGTTGCACAAAGGTTTCAGTCTTCAGGATCTATGTTTGGTGGTATTGGCAACTTGAGGAAGAATAAGGTGGTAGAAGATAGCGATAGTTCATCACTGTTTTCAATACAGCCAGGACTTTCAGTGCATAAGGTTGACATTGATTTGACAGAATCGAGTAATTCAAGTAGAAATAATGTCATCGGGAATGCTTCATCCAAGTGGCTTGATAGAGGTTCCAGTGATCTTGGATTGCAGCGCTCCAGGCTTGGTGCAAGGAGGAAAAGTTTTGCTGACATTCTACAGGTATTGGATATAGCAATATAAAAATAAAGAGCTTTTACAAGAATCAACTTACCAACTGTTTAATAATACTACAAGGATCGGTAGCTGAACATTAGCAATATCATATTTGGTTCAGCCATTTGTGCATAAAATGATGTAGAAGGAGTTTTTTTATTACAATGATGGCAATTATCAAAGTCTATTTTAGCTTATCGAGGACAAAATGTTTGCACTAGTTGATAAATTTTAAGGTTGAAGAATGAGACTATGAGTGAAGCAAATTTATCATTAATTAAGCAACAAACTGTACTACATACAAGTGACGTTAAATCTGAGAGTCTTGACTGATTTAAAAGATTATCAGTAATTAAGCAACAATTGTTTGATCAAGTGAGGGAACTTATGGATAATTTTCATAAAATCACCTTCATTTTTGTGTTCATTATACTTGAAAACGGTTTTGGTATTGCCCATAGTTATTCAACCAATTTAATTTGATTCACCTGAAATGTACACCAGCAAATGCTAGGTATTGCGTTCTATTGTATCTTTTTTATGCTAGGTGTTGCATTTCATTTCGCTTTTTAAATGACATTTTTATGTTTCAGGAAGGACTTGATCAGCCCACTTCCATACCAGGTCACCTATCTTCCCCAGCAAGTCATACTACTTTTGCTGATCTTCTGGATACAACTGGTGAATGTGATCCTCATCAAGTTGGGTTACATGATGGAATGGAATCCCTGGAAGGCTTGTATTCTGGAGCAGCTACCACTGCCTTTACAGGAACTCAAAGCCACAGCAATACCTTTTCTCACTCCTTTGCATCTGCTGTGGGCTCATCATTGTCTAGGAGTACAACACCTGAACAGCAGCTGCTTGGGAGGCCTGCTATTTCTAGTCTACATCCTGTTGGCAGCAGAGTTGGTCCTATTGAGAAGAAGAATGCTGTTGGCATGACTGTCCAAAATAATCATTCTTCTGGGATTACCGTGCTTGGGGAAATTGCCAATACGTTGTCTGGATTAAGCCTGTTGAACACTAGACTCACAGATCAAGAGAGTCATACACGAGGCCATCTGCAAATGGATCTGGACAGTGAGCCACATTTTCCTTTTAACATGTCAAATGGTGATGAGCAGGCTCTGCATCAGCAACTCATAGAAACATCCAAGGTAGAAAATCTCTCATTTTCTACCAACCATACTGATATGCCGAGAAACAACAGGATCATACCAAACAACAATGCTTCTAAGATAAGTTATAATGGGGAAGTTAGTATTCCCAGAAGAACTTCTTCTTCTACCAATCTTCACTCACAAATGAATTCCTTGGGCCTTGGAAGTTTGGAAAGATCAAATGTTTATCATCAAAATGCAAACATTCCAATTATGGATTTCACTGGCCATGTACCTGATGATTATTCGACACTGAAACTGAATTCAATGATCAAGAATCATTTTGACACAGGTTATCTTTGTTTCTTTTGAGCTTTCACGGAAATTATTTGTACATTATATGCGTGGACAGATAGATACATTTCTTGCTGGCTTGAAATTTTGTTTTTGCTTTAGGTGGTGTTGGAATTGGGAATGGTTTCAATAGACTGGGAAATCAAGTAGGGTCTGATCTTCGTTCTCCAGTTCTGGACCCACGCTATACTCAGTCCTTGCAAAGAATGTTGGATTATGCAACACATGCTGTAGCTAGTTCAAGTGAGCCTCCAGTTAGAGATTATTTTGGCACTTCGGAGGGAGACTTGGACAGGATTCAAAAAGCTTATCTTGAGACATTGCTTGTTCAACAGAAGCAACAATATGAATTGCCAATTCTAACCAAATCTGGTGGGTTGAATCAGGGATACCATAGGAATTCATCATATAATCTTAGCATGCCATATCCAGAGAACTCAGCAGTGAAATCTATGCTTCCTTCTGTTGGATCTGGGGGTTTTCAGAGTGGGCGAGCTTCACACTTAGCTTCTGTGATGAGGAGTTCGATGGGAGGATCCACTGGGTCATGGCAGTCTGATATTGGCTGCAATGCTGAAAGAAAACAGTCTTCATCCTTAATAGATGAATTTAAGAACAACAAGACTGGTTCTTTTGAACTTTCAGACATTGTTGGTCATGTTGTTGAATTCAGGTATATATTGAATTATATCTGGTGTTTGTTTCTCTCATACATTATCTGGAGTCTGAGTTTAACATTTCCTCTTGTGCAATGCAGCACAGATCAGTATGGAAGTCGGTTTATTCAGCAGAAACTAGAAACTGCTTCAGTTGAAGAGATGAACAAGATATTCCCTGAGATTATTCCTCATGCTCGTACCTTGATGACTGATGTTTTTGGAAATTATGTTATACAAAAGGTACACGCTTTTTCTTTATTTGAAATTCTAACTGCTGATTATCTCCTTTACAACTCCATGCTCTGTGTATGATTTATTAATATTACATTGTTATTCTTGAATGCACAGTTTCTCGATCAAGGTACAGAAAGTCAAAGAATGGAGTTAGCCAGTCAGCTTACTGGTCATGTTTTACCTCTCAGTCTTCAAATGTATGGGTGCAGAGTAATCCAGAAGGTACTTTTCTGAGCCCCTTGTCATAAATACATGTGCACATGTGACATGTCCATGATGCACACACTCTTGTATGTTTGTTCTCAGCATCTGTCTTCAAGATTTTTACTGGACATGGATCTGCTTGAAGCAAGCATACTTCTATGTGAATATTGTTGTTGGTGATGCATATTTTGCTGAGCAATACCCGGTTCCTGGGCATTTTAATTTATCACTGTGATGTGGCTTGGTGTAATGCCAGGGATTTCCTTAGATGCATAATTAAAATATTATGATTTAGTATCTCTTACATGCATCCATCACAAGGAAAGAAGAAGAATTATTTGATCAGGGCGTGAAATGCAGCTTACCACCTAACGTTCAAGATCATGTCCCTTTTCTGGCCATCAAAATTACTTAATGTGCTAAATCTGACCACAGGCTTTGGAGGTGATTGATGTGGATCGACAGACTCAAATGGTGGCAGAGCTAGATGGCTCTGTCATGAAATGTATTCGTGATCAGAATGGTAATCATGTTATTCAGAAGTGTATAGAGTGTGTTCCAGGAGATAGAATAAAGTTCGTCACCTCAGCTTTCTATGGGCAAGTTGTGGCCCTTTCCACTCACCCTTATGGTTGCCGTGTTATCCAGGTTAAAAATTACTCACTATTCACTTTCTAGATGGAAATATATTATCATATTTGACTTGTCAATTTTTTGATTTGGCACCAACAGAGGGTCTTGGAGCATTGTAAGGACATGAATACACAGCAAGTTATTATGGATGAAATTATGCAGTCTGTATGCGCTTTGGCACAAAATCAATATGGAAATTATGTCATTCAGGTATTGAAAATTTTCCAGCTATGCGTGTATTGACTGGCGAATGAAATCCTTTGTTCCTAGGATATTAGTTTGTCCACTCATTCTTGCCCTGCATGCTAATCCTAAAATTTTAGTTTTTATCTGTCAAAATCCATTGAATATGAAAGATAATCAAGGCAGAATTAGTCTGTAATTTACAGGGATTTATTTTTCTTCTTGGTTCAAATATTATCCTATTACTCTTATTTTCCAGCTAAAACAATATCTAACAATATAAAAACCTTTAGGAGACTGGAAAATTATTTCTGTGTGAAAGATCATATATTGCTGATATGAGTTAAGAAAATTGAGTGGCACGGCTTTTCTTTCCTGGACTGGTAATGTAGTCATTGATGTGGAAGTGGAAGTATTGAGTGCCAAGTTATGAAAGTTATAATTTTTAATATCCTTTAAATCTTCACCTTCACCTTCACAGATTCAATTTTTGTCAGATTCACCTTCATCTGTTAGAGCGCTCTGCATCCATATTGACTTCTCTATGTTGACTAAAGATATGGGTTTGATCTTGTTTTTGGATTATGTTGCATCATTGGCATGAAATGGGTGGCCTTGTTCTGTATTTAACTGTTCCACTGCATCATTAGTTTCCTGATGTTTGTACCTTTGTTTTTCTATAGCATGTCCTGGAGCATGGTAAGCCACAACAACGATCTGTTATTATTAGAAAGCTTGCAGGACAGATTGTTTTGATGAGTCAGCAGAAATTTGCTTCTAATGTTGTGGAGAAGTGCTTGACATTTGGTGGCCCTGATGAGCGCCAGCTTTTGGTGAATGAGATGCTTGGTTCCACTGATGAAAATGAGCCCTTGCAGGTCATATTAGCATTCACAACCCTTACCCCCCTCCCTGTGGTCATATTGGAAACACATGCACACACAAAGATTAAAAGATTACAGATGTTTTCAGATGTGTTTTCTAAAACTAATTTGATTGTTTCTAGTCCTTGCCATATACCTCCATTGTTGTATTTTTTTTTTCCTGCTAAATATTCTAAATATCCGGTACTCTGCAGAATTAAGCTTGATTATGGAACACTTGAATGATCATCCAATCTTAACATGCTCTTCTCTCATGAATATCAAGATTACTGCAGCCTATGCTTGTCTCAAGGCTTCCAATTTTGGTTTTTATTTACTTTCACTGATCATTGCCTGGATGACCAATGTGTTTGGAATACAAAACTGCAGGCTATGATGAAAGATCCGTTTGGAAATTATGTTGTACAAAAGGTTCTTGAGACCTGCGATGATCGAAGTTTAGAGTTAATTCTTTCTCGCATTAGGATTCATTTGAGTGCCCTGAAGAGATACACTTATGGTAAACATATTGTTTCGCGTGTTGAGAAGCTCATCACAACTGGAGGTGAGGAATCTTTGTAGTTTGTTCTTGGAAAATTCAGTTGCTCGTCTTTTCCTGGTTTACTTGTAACCAGCGGACATACATGATTCTTTCTCTCTCATATGCAGAAAGGCGCATACGGTTGTCATTCGCAGTCTCCTCCTAACTTGATTTAATCTGGAAACATGGAAGGCACTTTTTCTTTGACGCCATAAAAAGCTAAAAAGGGCATGCAAATTTTGTACAGCTAACATGGAAGGTGATTTTTGCAAGTTGTCATCTCATAGCTTCGGTCCTTGAAGAGAATAATAGATGTAAATAAGCAAGAAAACTGCATGCTTGCGGAATAAGATGTTTTCGTTTTTGTCAATATCTGATTGTATATGCAGCTCACAGAATAAAGGTAAATTTAGGTTAGAGAGGCAATTTATAGTTGGTCAGTCTCCTCTTGGAGTACAGTCGCAATCTGTACGGTCTGTCAAAAGGAATGGAATGTAAATGTTACTATTAGACGTAAAAGATGATATTTGATCTTTTTGCTTCAGAGGGCCCGGCCCGTGTTTTAGATTGTTGCACGGGAATTGGATTTTCTCATCTTCTATTTGAGTGAATTACCATCTGATATTTTTCTACGGGAATTGGATTTTCTCACCTTCTTACTGATTGGAATTTGTCGAGAATATTTTATTTTGATTTGTTTACATCAATTCAATAATATCCTGACAAGGGCTTGAAATTACCTGCAAGTACTGGTCATCAACAAGCTCAACTACCTGTCCTGTAACTAGAGTTACGATATTCTCTTGGTGAAGTCTATTCAAATAATTAGTGATACTCTCAAAATTACATGAAGAAATTTACACAACGATAGAGAGTTTGCACATATCCGTGGCTGTAATTCACTTGAGAAAGCAGGTATAATAATCCAGTAATTAAAGAGGTTAAATGGACCACGTACCTGAAGGAAGTGAATCAGAATCATTCGACAAGAATACAGCTTTCAGCTCTAATTCACTTCATCTTTACAATCTACCTATTTCAACACACTCTTCTTCATCAGCACAATCCAAATCTAAATCCAGTTTTGGACGTTCGACATAAGGATTGTTCACTCTTCTGCTCTTCAGAATCACCTGTGATTCCTTCAACAAGTTAATGTACTTATTCCTGATCCTTAACATGGGATGTCTCTCAATGGCCATTTTATCACAATAAGCCTCCTTAAGAATAGCAGTGCAAGTTTTATTCCTCAAAGACAGATAAAACATGTAGGGATGCCTTTCAAATGCTTTATGAACCTTCTGTGGTAACCCAAAATACTTCTTAAGACACAAAATTCTCCTCCTTTCTGCAGAATGCTCAACGAACAAACAGAGCAACTCATGAAGAAACCCAACGACCCTTTTCTCAGCAATATCACTATTAGGATCCAAATGTGAATAATACTCATATGGGGACACATATGGAACCTTTTGAAACTCTCTTAACCAAACCTCAATCTTCCTCCTTAGCCTCACACCCTTAGATGGGAAAAGTGGAAACTCAATTGCCTCCATAGGTTCATTGGAATACACTCCTTTTTTCATTGCATTTCTTTGCAGAACAGACAAAGCCCTTTCGTTGCTCTCAACGGCTAATCCCTTTAACCCTTCCTCCATCTCCACCACCCTAAAAGATCCATCAAGATTCATATCCAAACACTCCAAGAAATCCTCGGGCAAACCCAAATACCATAACATCCCTTGAATAACCTTCAAAGGCAACACCTTTTGTTTGCTCATCAAAATAAACTTCTTTAACCTCTCTCTCAGATCCTCTTTACAATCCTCATACAACCTTCTCTCTTCTCTATCAATCTCAACAGCTTCTTGGGTCAATCTAAACCAAGGCAAATTATACAGAGGACCAGTGAACTCCTCAAAGATCGATGGGTATTGCCTCAAAAACCTTGCAACCTTGATTTTCACATCAAAGTGCAAGCCTTTCTTTGACACGTCAGAGATTGGGATACAACCATTGGGGTTTTGGGCTATCATATTTTTCAAAGAAATGACGGGTTTAAGTTGAATGGACTTGTGTATGTGCTCTATTGTGTCAAGGTATTGATCTTTTTTCCATTTCATGTACACATCTACATAGTTCTTGGTTTGTGTGTATGTATATGGTGGGTTCTTGGCTTTATGGTTTATAAGGGAAAAGATTGGATTTTGAGAAGAGTGGAGTAAGATTTTTTGGGTTTTAGAGGTGGGTTTTTTGAAGAACATTATATTTAGGGTTTTAGGGGTTTTGGTGGGTGATTTTTGGAAGGGGGAGAAGATTTGGGTTGGGGTGTCCTGCGGCTTCTATTACAGAGCCTCCAGTTAGATAGTTGGTGGGGATGACTGGTCGTTTATAGGAAAACTTATGATACACCAAGGTGTTGCTGCTTGGGTTGTCTTTTTGGAAAATAAAAAAACAGAAAAACAAAATTTTGTTCTTTTCCAATTACATGGCTTTCAATTTCGTCCGAAATCTATTCAAAATTGCCCCTCCAAGAAGGAAATGTCAAGTGTTCTTTTTCATGTATTCTGGGTGTGGAAGGGAAATATAATCTGATCTCCCATGTATGAAATTGATATAATTATTTTTTTATGTTGGAATCTAGAGTTAGACAACACATTGGGTAAGTAAATAAAGTTTTTTCATACAAACATTATAATTTTTTGTTGCTTTAATTT
>Ga0325410_1008851_pt1 | contig 10855 bp, 13 predicted proteins | sample PopdelMetagenome_16_FD_206182 | JGI IMG/M metagenome (GOLD analysis project Ga0325410, IMG submission 206182) | Populus deltoides microbial communities from Bellville, Georgia, United States - Xylem-PdIQD-R3 | ecosystem: Host-associated > Plants > Phyllosphere > Stem > Wood/Secondary xylem...
TGGGAAGTGAAAAAACATCTAACCATAAACTATATACGCCAACCACACGGGTAGGAGAACCAATGGAGAAAAGTTTTCAAAGGAGGAAGGTTGTTTGAAAGGAAAGGAAAACAATGCGGCATAAGGGCATAGTGTTAGAAAGAGGGTCCCGTGTTTGCTACAAAATCTGAACAGTTAGTTAATTAGACTCAAAAGGTGGATAAAAAGAATGCTTGATGGTACTCAAAAGGTGGGCCAACCAACAGTCTGTTAACTGAAGTAGGTAGGTGCTTCCCTCTTTTTCCAAACAGAATTGCCTTCTCTTCTGTCACACCCATGTCTAATATGCCAAAATAGTGTCACAAGCTATAATCCTTACCTTAACCAAAATTAAATTTGCCTCCATTTCTTATCCTCCAACCCATCATGAATGATTCTTTTGAACATTTCTTGATGCAGGCTGAAGAAACAGAACATTTGATCTCAGAAGTAGCTAGGGTGACTGGAGGAGAAAGAGGTCTTATTGAAGAATGTGGGGATCTGTTGTCAATAACATATAATTCACAGGTCTGCTACACCATATTTCTGTTCATAATTAATTATACTACTGATATCTTATTGTATTCTGTGCCCATTCCCTGAGCTCATCAATCACTTAGATAAGAAGAAAGAAAAATGTTCAACTCTAATTAACTACCATGTTCGGACGCCCCTGTTCTTTTAACCGCTAAATGACGGTATTGATAAAATGGTGGGCCTGATTTCAGGTAAAGGAATGCAGCTTGCGAGGGCAGCTAATTCAGTTCTATCAGAGCCGTCACAATCAACAACAGGGAGAGGAGCAATAATGGACTCCGTATTATTTGTTTCTACATACATGAAGCATGGATGGAGTAGATAAGTAGAATCATCTCATGAATCTCTCTCCGATTCTGCCTCAAATGAGCTTTTTTGGGGCCATATTGTTTGTGCCTCTGCATTTACAATATGCATACAAAGAGTATGTCTTTTTTTTTTTGTCTTGTTTTGTTATGGTATTGTATGTACCACCATAGCAAGCAATATTAAACTGTAATAAAAATCACCAATTGGAGAGTTTTGTCATGGCAATTTATGACGTGTATATTATGCAGTCACTGCGCAGTTAAACCACAGCAGAACTGAATTATCTGGACAATTTCAGACAATGCACGCATGAATGTACACCACTCTTTCTCCCAGTACTAAAAAATCCCAGCTATCAGTCAGTTCCACGCTTCCAGTTTGAAAGGTAACACACAAGTAATAAACATAAAGAGCAACCCACCCTGAAACTTCTAACAATACCGTTTTCCAATTTCACAAACTCAATCAGGTAAAGAGTAATCTACATGTCTCCCTCTCTTAGCCAAAACTTCAAAAAGGGAAAAAAAAAAAATAATCATGAAATACGATTTCTTGCTAGCTTCAAGTATGGCTTTAAGTGGAACAGCAACCTTTCTTCGTGTTCCCCGAGGCATCGGCAACATTGATAGTGGTTCCTTGACCAGGAACTGTAGAATTGGCAGCTGCTTCCTGAGCTGCTAATGTCTTCTTGCTAATAATATGATAGATCTCTGTCAAAATGGTTTGGAACGCCTTCTCAATATTGGTGGCTTCTAGAGCTGATGTCTCAAGAAATGAGAGACCTTCCTTCTCAGCCAAGGCATGACCATGCTCCTCTTGAACAGCCCTGAGATGATTCAAGTCAGACTTGTTTCCAGCCATCATGATAACAATGTTTGAGTCTGCATGGTCTCTTAATTCACGAAGCCATCTCTGGACATTGTCAAAAGTCTGCCTCTTGGTTATGTCATAAACAAGAAAAGCACCAACAGCTCCTCTATAATAAGCACTAGTGATAGCTCGGTACCGCTCCTGACCTGCTGTATCCCAAATCTGTGCCTTTACCGTCTTCCCATCCACCTTCACCAAACGGAAAATAAAATAAAATAAAATAATGATCAGCTAGCTGTTTTAGTTTTGTGATTGGAGGCAACGAACATCAGTTAATTAAATGCCCCGGTAGCATACAAAAGATTTAGAAGCTTAAATCATATAAAGAGGCTTAGACACAAAGTGTAAACAGCAGATATTGAATGGACTACAAAAGGGGGAGCTTTGAGTTGTAATGGTATGGTGAGCAAATAGTTTTGCGCAAGGTTCCATTTCATCATATCATCAAACAAGCGGAGGGAAGGGAACTAGAATAACTTAATGTATTCTATCTAATAGGAATCCAACAAGGACGCGCATCACAAACTAAGTATCAAACGGGGATGGGATCGTCGTTAATAGTTTTGGGTTTGGAAGAGCTAACAATGAAACTATTAGCATGAATAGATAAGATAACATATGACTAACAAATGGATGGAAAGAAAGAATAATAGCAAAAGCAATCAATTAAAAAGCGAAACAATACATACAAAAAAAAAAAAAACTCAAGAAATGAGTCATGTCTGTGCCTTTTCTTTTTTGTAAAAAAATAAAACAAAATACAGTAATATGTATTTATGAAATGAATAATAAAAGAAAATGAAGAAATATTGAGAGCAGAGCATAGGAAAAGAGGAAAGGAAAATACTTGGAGAGTTCTGGTGGCAAACTCAACACCGATGGTGGACTTGGATTCCAGGCAGAATTCATTTCTGGTAAACCTGGAAAGAATATTGGATTTGCCAACACCAGAGTCCCCGATCAGCACGATCTTAAACAGATAATCATACTCATGATCTACTCTATGAGCCATTTTTTATCTTCTTTATTTTAATAATAGTAGCACCAATACTCTCTCCTCAGATCTCTCTAACCTGCCAGATCCAACAACCAAATTCACTTCTTCAGTCTTACATCATATAATCAGTCAATCAATCATACAAAACAAAACAAAAACAAACAGATCTATCTATCTATCCCCAAAGAAAGATTAAAAACAACTCACCCTCTGAATGAGGAGGGCAATCGATCGAGAAGAGAAATGTCCTCCCTTTTTTTATTATGAATTTTGTATGTGGAGTATATATACTTGCGCAGCAACCTTTTCTTTTTATATAATTTCGACGGAATTTTCTGTAAAAAATTATATATATATATTAGAAGAAGTTGGAGAATTGGGTGAGAGCGGAGAAAACAAGGACGGGGAGGGGAGGAGAAAAGGGTTTGAAACGGCCCAATAAATACAAGGTTTTTTTTGGGAGACCATTTTATTTCTTTAGGAAACAAATAAAATGTAATGCTCTATGTCTGTCTCTACTACTTCGAACGTGTAAGCGACGTGCCGTTTGTTATTGTTATTGTTAGTATTTAGGGGAAAAAAGGACAGGATGGTGGTGACAAATGAAAAGAAAAGAAAAGAAGAGGAGGTCAAATAACAATAATGGTGTGAGATGGGTGGCGATGGCAGCCTGGCTGACACTGGCGGAGGCAGGCAGTGGCCTTTTAGTGATTTCCACGCCCATTTATTTATTCGGATTTGGTGGAGGCCGGAGGGAGAATCATATTACTGAGCTCTTTTTTTAAACACACAGAGGGTATGTATGTATGTATGTATGTATTGGGTTCAACAAATTCAATGGCTCACAGATAACACACGTATTAAATAAAATTATTGTTATTGGGCCTGGGCTTTTGTCTCACCTTCATAAAAATAAATAAAGACAGGTTTGGGCTTGGTCCGGCCGCCTCCCGGGTTGTTTTCTGCTGCATCTTTTCTTTTGTTTATTTAAAAAGGAAGAAGAAACACACAAATCATTCTGTGCATGTCCCGTGTCTTTGAACAAGAAGAAGAGTTGCAGAGAGAAATAGTGACCGGACGATGGCTTTGAAGTTTTTGAACAAGAAGGGATGGCACACGGGGAGCCTTAGGAACATAGAGAACGTGTGGAAAGCTGAGCAGAAGCACGATGCCGAACAGAAGAAGTTGGAGGAGCTCCGCAAACAGATTCAAGATGAGCGTGAGCGTTCTGAGTTTCGTCTTCTCCAGGAGCAAGCTGGTCTTGTCCCGTAAGAATCTCCTTCTTTTTACATTTCTTCCCTTCAATTCCACTAACTAATCAAACTACTAGGGTTAGGGTTGGTAATTAATCGCTTATTCATTATTATTCAATCGTGCCAGCAAGCTGGTTCTCTTCTTTTCTTCAAATTCAATTCAAATAAAATCAACCAACCAACCAATCGTACTACTGGGTTAGTAGGATGAGGGTTAGGGTCTTATTACTTAATTGATGATTCAAATGTGGCAGGAAGCAGGAAAGGTTGGAATTTCTTTATGATTCGGGATTAGCAGTTGGCAAGACCAGTGGCAGTTCCAGCGGAGGGGGGGCTGGAGTTGCGTTCAAGGCTCTTGAAGAATCCATTCCCGGCAGCACCAGCAGCAGCAGCAACAACAACAACGCGCCATCCTCTTCTGCCCAGCAGTCGTCTGCCCCTGGAGCCTTATTCGAGGACAAGCCTCACTCTTCCAATGACGCTTGGAGGAAACTCCATTCCGATCCTCTCCTTTTGATTCGCCAGCGAGAACAAGAAGCCCTTGCCCGTGTCAAGAACAACCCCATTCAAATGGCCATGATTCGCAAATCTGTAAGCTTCCTTCTCTGTTTTTTTCGTTTTTCTCTTTTTTTGATGAATAACCATTTTCAATGAATGGCTTCCTTATCTTTGTTTTCTCCATCAATGTAATTGATCATGCATTCCCTTTTGTAATGTAGAACTGTCTGTTAGGTTTTGTGAAAATACGTTATTAGATATGAAATTGATGGTGAATAGCTAGTTCTATCAACTGTTAAACTTAAATCTCAAGGTAGTAGTACCTTTGGTACCATAGACGTATCCTTGGCTCATAACCTGGCGACATCAACATTCCCATCCGACATGCATACTTTTATTTTTTTAATATTAGCTGAAACATTTCTATCTACATGCTGAGGGGAAAGAAGATCAATATCATTGGAGAATCTCAAACTTTTTATTGCAAATAACCAGTTTTGTGCGCTTGCTGAACCAATGATTACTTTTTTGTAGGTTGAAGCAAGTAAAGAGAAGGAGATGAACCATGATAGAAAGGAACACCAAAAGAAGCACAGTCATAGTAAAGGAAAGCATCACAAGCATTCATCGAAACTGCAATCTGATTCTGAAAATGTCAGCGGTGAAGGGGAAAGACGGAGAAAGACTAGTGATCACAAGCATTCATCTTCCAAACGACAATCTGATTCAGAAGATGTCAGAGTTGAAGGGGAAAAGAGGGGAAAAACTAGTGATAGAAGGAGTTCAAAGTATGATGAGCATCATTATAAAGCACAAGTTGATTCAGATGGTGAGTCAAGTGAAAGAGAAAACCAGAGAGGAAGGAATAGCTATCGGGGTTCAAAATACAGAGAGCGATCTCCTCGTGGGTATTCACACCCAAAAGCTGGAAAAAATGATGGTCAGGATACTCACAGGAAGAATCATGGCAAGTCAATGAATGAGAGGTATTCATTGGAAGGCAGGACAGATTTTGATGCTGATAGAAAGGGAAGGGATGCAAACAGTTCTCGTGAAGCAAGGTCTTATGCTTCTTCCGAGTCCGTTCGCTATGATTCAAACTATAAACGCCGAAATGTCGCATCTAAACTGACAGAAGAAGAGCGACTTGCTAAGCTACGGGAGATGCAAGTTGATGCTGAGTTGCATGAGGAGCAAAGATGGAAACGTTTGAGGAAGGCAGAGGAAGATGATGCACGAGAAGCTACTCATACAAGCATGTTGGGTGGCAGGAATTTCCTAGATGCTGCTCATAAAAGTGTGTATGGAGCTGAGAAGGGGGGGAGCTCAACCATTGAGGAGAGCGTCCGTCGTCGTGCACATTATTCACAAGGAAGGACTGAAGTGGGTGATGGCAATGCTTTTCGCCGATGAAGCACTTCAACCTTGGTTTTTGCCTTTCTTGTAGTTCCAGGTGTGTTCCTCACCTTTGAATGCATGTGCGCATGTTCCATAATATCGACCTCCCTCCCACCCACCTTTGTCAAACCGTCTTGTAAAAGTAAGTGATTGATTCAAATAGCTATTGATTTGATGTATCTCCTTGGAACTCTCAGCAACATCTTAAATGGTTGATATTATATCCAATTGTACACTTTATTATTTTGAAGATTTTCTAGAATTCACTAAATTATCTGGAAAACAAAATGCTGCTTTGCGTAAGTTTCCAATCATGCATATACGATGTCTTGAACTCCCCTTATCTTTACCCTATGTGAATAGAATAATCAAACTACTGTGATATTATTTGTTTTTTGCACTCCCTGTTGAAAGAGTAGACAACTCCTGCAAACTATAAAAGGGAAACAAAGTCCTATTTTCATTTTACACAACCGTTTAAGCTTTGTTTTTCAACCCAATGTACTTTTGACCATCAAATTTCAGGCCCCTTTTGCTCTGAGCCTGTGATAGCTGTCGTTAGTCCTCCTATCTCAACGTTATTCAAACTTTAGAGTACACTTGGATTCCCAATATTTCATTTGACCCTATTGTTTTTTGTTTTTGTTTATGAAACTCTTGAACCATTGAAAGAATATGTTAACTTTTGTTTTTATCTCCCTTTCCTCTTGTGCCCCCGAAGCATCTATTCTACCTATTCTACCCCAATCTATGTTGTGGCAGTCCTTGCTCCTTTAGGATCAACAGAAAAAAAAATTGTTCTTCAAATATAAAGCTCCCCCCCTAAAGTTACAGGATATTTTCAGTCAATTTTTCCTAAATATAGCTGAAATAAAAGATATTTGTGCTTTTTATATCCTTGGTGCCTAACTGCCTATAGGAATTAGGGAGTGAATTGCTAACAAAAACTTGCATGATATAGAAGAGCATTCATATTGAAAAACAATCATGGGGATTGGTTGTAATGTTTATGTAGTAAATATGACAGGGATGTCATATCCGAGGCGCTATTGATGTATGCATATGAATATCGACGATAAAGGGTAGCCTAATCTGTTGTTCTTTGGTTAAGAGATTCAGTCAATTTGAGCTTATTTTATTGTTTTATTTGAGTTATTTATGTTAGATAATTTTAATTGATTGCTTAAGCCTAATAGGTTAGTATTTTAGGGTTATGCTATTTATAAGTTTTTCTCTAAGTTTGTGAGAAAATTTTTTATAATGAAATAAAATGACAGATTTTTCTCCTCGAATTCTTTTTTCTTCATAGTTTTTTTTTTTTTTTTTTACTTTTAATTCTTAACTTTTTTCTTTCTTGTATTAATTCTTTTTTTTACTGTTTTGTGTTAATTTTGATACTAAAGCTTAGAGTTTTAATTGTTTTTATAATTAAATGATATATGGACTTGTTTAAATTCGTTGATATTCCTAAATGTTGTGATAAGCTTTCAACAACAGGGGAAAAAAAAAAATAGCATAGCAAATATATATGGAAAAAAATAGCATAGCAAATATATATGGCTTGTCTTTTCCTGTTTATAATCAAAATTTGAAAAAAAGAAAAAAAGAAACAGCCTTCAACCACTCGTTGCTCAGATAAAACCAGCCTCTCCCAGCAAACCTTGCAATTCCTTCCCTCTGAAATCAACAGGCCCCAGCATCTTTTCCAAACCAGCCGAACCTAACCCTTTTGTTTGGAAGATCTGCCACCTGCCATCAATCGTCAACCACCTCAAAAATCTCCACCATCGATCTCGGCAACTACACCTACAACAAGAGTTTCTCAGGCAAATTAATTTACTAGAGACATGTTATCTGCCACATCATCAATTCTTTCCACCTCAGCTGCCACGCACACAACCTTTGCCATCTTATCAGCCATGTTGCCAATCTCTACCACGTTGTTTGAACTTCATCGCCATGTCCGTCCCAACACTGCCACATTAACACCACATCACCGTCATCATGTACTGTCCTATCAGCGCCATGTCAAACACCACATCACCATCATCATATACTGCCATATCAGTGCCATGTCAATGTCTTTGCCATATCATCGATAATAAATTCCAGCGTACTCCTAAGCAATTTAGCGAGTAAATCACTCTTTAGTTTTGTACTTGTTATTTAGAATTGTGATTAATATTATTTTTATATCTAAAAAATTTAAAAAAATCCCATCTTATATTTTTTTTGTTAATTTTTGTGCATCAACCTTTTTTTTTGTTATTGATATCTCTTACCTAGGGGTGAGAAAAAAACCAAAAAACCAATTAAACCGAGAAAACCGGAAAAAAAATAACCGAAAAAATCAAACCGTGAAAAAAAAACTAATTAAAATTTTGAAAAAATCAATCGGTTCGGTTTGGTTTCGGTTTTATAAGCTTAAAACCGAAAAAACCGAAGCAAACCGAACCCAAACCGAAAAAAACTGGAAAAAACCGAGCCAAACCAGTTTGAACCAGTTTTTGTCCAAAAAACCGAACCGAATCAAAACCAATTGATTTGATCCGGTTTCAGTTTTTTTTTAAATTTCGGTTTGGTTACTTTTTTTGATAAAAACCGAACCGAACCGAAAATGATTACCCTCACTATTACCTTGTCCTCTTTGATAATTGTGAGTCATTGCCTTAACATTATATTTGATTAATCATTTACACTTAATGATCTAGTATTGCATGCTTATAATCTTATTGATGTTTTTTGTTCTTGATTAATCTTCACATAAAAAAAATAGCTTTATTTTTATATTGTGATTTCACTTGTAAGAATCATTTATGATCTCAATTTCATTTCTAAGTTAGTGTTGCATGCATTTATGTCATGATCATTTGGTGTCAAAGCTAAAGTTTACACTTACCGTAGACCCGAACCTTAGTGATACTCTTATATCTATTTAAAGAGAACTGCAAACTTAGATAATCAACATGTTTAAAAAAATTGAACCCTAAAAGAGTTCTCGAATAAAGCACTCAAAGACCAATAATCTTCAACATGTTGAGCTCCATGATCCTTTACCCTTGACACGTAATAAGGATGATGAAGATAATATCAATTTATTAGGTTATGTCCAAACTATATCTACTAAGACTTTTAATAGTGTTTGTTTAATTTCATATTCTTAGTCATATAGTGTTTATTGTTACGAACTTAGAAAGCATGTAGATCTTCTTTCTATGTCTCCATTCTATAATGTCTGATTTAGCTAAGTCTTTTGCAAGTAGAATTCATAATATGCATATTGAGATTATAAAACAAATTCAAGCAAGTAATGAACACTATAAATTTTGAGCTGATTTACATAAGTATCATGATGCATTTAATGTTGAAGATTATTTCATGATACAGATTAGACTTGAATGGTGTCTTTTGGAAGCCAGTCATAAATTTCAAGTGAGTAGTGCTAGACCATTCAAAGTGTTGCAAATGATTGAATCAAATAATTATGTCATTAAATTAACACTAAACTTTGATATTAACTCTACTTTTAAGATGAATGACCTCGTTATATATAAAACACAACAGTCTATCCCTGATGCTCTTTTTGAAACCCTTGCCCTATTATCCTTATCTTTAGCACAAAAGGAACATATTAATGCTACTTTGAATGCACAAATTGTTTTTACTAGGGACGGTGAATTTTAGCGAATCCCAATATATGAGTTCAACGACCAGATTTAGACTATACTTGGATTATCAAAGAGACATCACAACAGGTTGATCCTTATCTTTGGGAGTATTATTGGAACTGCTTTGAATTTTACTCAATGATGTCAAGTTCTTCCTGCCCTAGGAGAGTTGATGGGAACATTAGATCAGAGACACTATTTACACATGCGTATGATTATCGATAATGGAGGGTAGCCCAACTTGTTGTTCTTTGGTTGGGAGATTGAGCCCATTTAGACCTATTTCTTTATTTTATTTGAGTTATTTGTGTTAGACAATTTAATTGATTGGTTCAACCCAATAGTTGAATGTTTTAGGGTTATGCTATTTATATGTTTCTCTTTCAGTCTATGAGATAATTTTTCATGATGAAATAAAATGACAGATTTTCCCTTTTTGAACTCTTTTTTTTTCCTAGCTTGTCCCTTTCTTTGCTTTTTTTTTTATTTCCTGCTTTAATTCTTTTTATTTCTTGTTCCAAATCAAAATAGTAATAAAACAACTACACAAGAATAATCTCTTTTTCATTCATTAGCTTATGCGATGCATTTAATTTTAAGTTTGTATTTTTGATATTGCAATGGCAAATTAACCTTGTATCCTTATTGTTTAGTTTTTAGATGTTTTATTAGGTTAGGATGATTGATAAATATCTAGGTGATGATGCTTGGTGGATTGAAATAGTGAACACTTAATAGAGTAGTTACAAGCTATGTTCTCTCCTCGTCACTTATGTACAAAGAAGTGAAATGGACTCTTGAAAGCGAGGTTTTAACTACTTGCATGATAAATAACTGGTCAGTTGGCCAGAGGTTTGTTTATAGTTCTAATTAAGAACCTAGTTTGAATGGTTAACTTAACAATGTCTGTCTGCCATATGGATAGATATTTGCCTTGGATTTCTCGTGTTAGTAGGTATTTGTTTTGGATTTATCGGGTCAGTAGCTTACTACCCATCGACATTCGGGTCAATAGGTGTCGGCTTGTTTGGTCTCGGGTTTATAGGTATTTGCATGAGATTTCTTGGGTTGGTAGGTCTCCACTCGTTAGGAGTCAAGTCTGTAGGTATTTGCTATGGTCAATAGGTATTTACTTTGATTTTCTCGAGTTTGTAGCTTTCGGTTCTTCGAGGCTCGGGTCAATAGGTCTCATCTTATCACTGCTCAGGTCGATAGGAATTTGCCTTGGATTTCTTGAGGCGGTAGGTGTTGACCTGTTAGTGCTTTAGTCAATAGGTATTTGCCTTGGGTTTAGGGTTTGGGGTTTG
>Ga0325410_1008852_pt1 | contig 10854 bp, 9 predicted proteins | sample PopdelMetagenome_16_FD_206182 | JGI IMG/M metagenome (GOLD analysis project Ga0325410, IMG submission 206182) | Populus deltoides microbial communities from Bellville, Georgia, United States - Xylem-PdIQD-R3 | ecosystem: Host-associated > Plants > Phyllosphere > Stem > Wood/Secondary xylem...
ACACCATCAATACATTAATGAAGGTCAGCTTTCATAGGGTTCGGGTAACTAAGACTACCATCTTAGACATGTTCTAAGACTTTATAATGTGAATCAATCATATGGCATGATGCTTTACAATCTTAGAATTGCTATAGCATGAAGGCAAGGGCATTCTGGCCCACATAGTAACCTAGCATGAGAGCTCCCAAACTAGAATGGGAGGATCCAAGAACCTGTCCCTAAAAATATCCGCATACTTTGAGCACAAAAGAAGGGTATGAGCCTCTTCATTGAGTTACAAAATCTACGAAAAGCCTTCACAATTTGACCATGTCAAAATAAAAGGAACTAAAGAGACGTTTCATGGAATGCTACCATCCATTATGGAAGCTTTCATGGAAACTTGCTTGGAAAGAGAGTTGTGAGCTAACAAAACTATATCATAAAACTAAAACAAATATGTTGAAAGCTAATCCATGACATAACATACCTCCAACAAGAATCTGAATACTCCCGTCAGCCATTCTAACTAAAACATATGGATCCACAATAGACACATGCATCACTGTGGAACTCTCAGAACGACCAGTTTCCGAGTTAGAACCTCCAAAGCTTAAATCTTGAGTCATAAAAGAACCATCTAAGATTCGAGCACCACGTTCAAAAACCTGAACAACTCGACGTCTGAGAAGGGAAATAACCAAGAAGCAGGAAATTTTAGTTTCTAAGTTGATATCAAGAAAATGGAGCCAATTTCTCATCTCAAGGGAAAAGAAATAAAATGGAAAATAATTTGCGAAACATAGTCAAGCAACCAGTAAAGCAATAAAATCATTCAGTCACAATTTACAGCAAGCCTTAGATGACATGTCTTCAATCACTTATCATTTTAATTTGTATGACAAGTCATACATGTGCATATAGACAACAAGAAGCATAGCAAAAATCAATGGGAAAGGTAGTTGTATAGAATTTATTGGTACAGTTGACATTCATGCTTTTTAACAGCATAAAAAAATCGATAGAACAAACCCATTTACATTTCAGAAATTGAATGAAAAGAAAAAATAGTCATCTAAAAGGCAAGCCAATATAAAGAAGCAAGGAAATCAGAACCGCATTCATAAGAAAGTAAATTCAAGTCACTGAAACTAGATGAATTCTCACCTTCCAAACAAGTTCCCTGCAGCAATTGTTCTTCCTTGAACAAAATAGTCCACACTTTCAGTGACTTCCGTCAAATGATCAGCAGTTTCAAGCACCTACCCAGCATGCAAAAATAGAGTGCAATTAAAGAATCAAATTACATGATGTTGATCGTAAACTATACAACTAAGGAGATGTTTTTGATAAGAAAATGACAACATTTGGAACTGCAAATTAGGTTTGATTTTTAAATTTTCTCCTCCATCATCTCAGTGTACATGTAGATGACTTTCAGAGTATAAGATGCTTTGCACTTATATTTAGTCATGCTTAGGGAGAGATGCACATGTACATGATTCCATGTGCTTTAGCAAATAAAAAATAAAGGGGTGGCAAGCTCCTAGGGTGGCCATAGAGATTACTGTGAAAAAGACATGAAATTACACCCCATAAATTATTCCAAAACTAGTAACTTATTGCCCAGTATTCATAATGAATTACTTGAATTTTGAAGATGGAGACATTCATTAAAATTACAGATAATAAACAGGATAATTCCCTATAGATGAGAAGCAACAATAATAAACATTCACAGGGGAGAGAGAGAAAGAGAGAATTAAATTTCACAGATAGAGGCATTCATCAAAATTATAGATAATAAACAGGTTGATTCTATATAGATGAGAAGCACAAAGTATCAAAGTCCATACCAGTGTGTGCGAGAGAGAGAGAAAGAGAGAGAGAGAGAGAGATGGACATTTTCATTTATAGTGTTCAAACTGCCCAAGTACAAGAAGTTTGCTCATATTCTTATTATAGCTATATCCTCTATTTAAGCTATGATGACATCAAGTAGAAACTCTTTGTGATATAGCATCGATCCCATTTAATAGGGGATTGTGCAATTGCTGACCTGAACAATGTCCTAAGCTCCTATATTTATCTTAAGTTTTCTGAAAAACAATAAGGCATATTATATGGATGTATATTTCAAACTTATTTTTGCAACTCTACTGCACTCACATATTTTACCATTTTTTTTCTCATTTGATTCCATAACTTTCCTGACTTGCCACTTTCACTTTGCCTACTTAGCTAGACAATTCTGATAATTTTACTGAATGCAGCAAATGGTCACTTGTATGAGAAAACACGAAGAAAAAAAAGACACAAAAATGCGGTGAAAGGACTGGAAAGTCTCTTGTTCAGTTATAAAGATATTAAACATAGCTCTTTCCATATGTTTGTATTATTCCAAATAGGAAATTGCAGATCAACTTGATATTTTAATAAAAATATTAAAAAAAAGATATGAAGACTTCTAGCAATTATCTTCTATGCATCAGGTCATAACAAGTTCAACTGAGAACCACACAGTTTGCAGATTTTGCAAATAACTCCTGTTAACACAAGTTAATGAGATTACCATTGTCCGTGCCTCCATACTTATGATCAAATATGCATGATATTCATCATCTGAAGCCATTTTCAATGAGTCAACACTATGACTACGTGCATTCTTGTGGTAAACAGTCCAAATTCCTTTACATCCAGGAAGTTCAACCTGTACTCAGAAACACGTGTACAAGAAAAGATGCACTTAGCCACGAGAAAAGTTGGTCTTAATGAAGTTGCAGTGCATAATTGTAAAACTGTACAGATTGAATAATGATTCCATTTACAAACTGTTCAGATAATAGATGGTATCATGTTGCAAACTGTCAGTGGCCTAAATGTAAATATTAAATCAACAATATCATCATCAATGAGACATGAAAGTACTTCATATTAACAAATTAGGATATATAAACTTTCATCTTGATAGAGGATTCTTTGTTGTACCTGAGAAGGAAATATTATGAAAAAAATGAAAAGAGTGATGGTAAAAGTTACTGGACCTTATGGAAGTAATCACAAGAAGTTTTAAGGGGAAAGAATGATGTTTTACCAGCAACAATACATTGTATGATCCAATAATAGGGACATCCAAGATAGTAAATGAAAAATATTCAAATAACAGAATCTGTATGGCATTGTAACATGGATACAACTCAACAATCCAAACAAAATCATAAGAAATTGTAAAGCTCAAAGCTATTTCCCGTCTAAGAATCATAAAAATAAGATTAAGGATAAACCTCTGTAATCATTTCTGGGCGAATTGATTGCTGAAGGACACAGAGAGCACCATTTTTACCGTGTCCAGAACAACACACCTGAAAAGATTAACCAAGAAAAATTTAAAGATAATAGAATTTGAAACAAGAGCTTTTCCATTCTGAAACTCTTGACTCGACAAAATCCATAAGTCATAACTTCTTATTTTGCTCAGTATATTCCTCTTGTAAACATGGAGCCAATTGTTAGATCTGAAGCCTGGTGGTACCAGAAATCAAATTGGGGGAGGGGGCTGAACATCTTGAGTGAACCTCAAAACTTACAGTAACTTATTCCTGAGATTTCAATTCCTTACCTTCTAATAGGTTTTAGAATATCAAATATGTAAAACATGACAAAAATAGCAGTCTGATGTGTGAAACTAACCAATTCATAGTTGCTTTGTTTGGAGATTCCAGTTGCATTTGCATCCGCATTAATCCTTAAACCATATGCAAAGTCCTTCAAAGGGCCAACATTGATCAACGAATCCCTCACTGTAAATGAGAAAGTTTTCTGTACCCATAAAGACAAAAAAGAGGGATGGGATTATTAAAAAAAAAAATGTAATTAGGAAAAATGCTAACCAGAATAAAATTAGAATAGACAGTCAAAGCTAAAATATCACAATAATTGTGGCAAAACATTAAAAAAAAAAACATCTGCCCAGGTAGGATTTATGGTCACGGTCATGGCAATCAAGAAACACATTTGTGTTATTTTCAGTGATAGGAAAAGGAGGATCATTTTAGATGAGCCTCAGACTTGAAAAGAAAACTAAGAAGATCAATAAGGTGCTATTGCTAAACTTAGAAGGATGGTGGAAATTGTTCAGTCTTCTTCCTCACTTTGAGTCCAACATGTTAGATGAGGCGATGCAATGCAATGCAATTTATCTTACCTATGATTCAAGATCAACTCCAGTAGCTACTTCAAACTCATACTTACTTGAGTTGTAAAACTCAAATCCTTTATTCTTTAATCAAAACCCTTAAATCCCCATATTTCCAGGCCTGGCTCGTCATAAAATGCTTTTAGTTGTAGGACAGAAATTCAAATCTGCCCTGCATCATTCCCAGGATAAGTGTTCTTGCTCCTTTATTTTTTACTTTTATAAAATGCATTGTGGATAAAGTATAAAGGAGAACAATAACTGATACAACCTGTGATGATTCTGCATTATTTGGCGCTGAACTATACAAGGAAAGTTCCTCCCCGCTAACCATATCTTGTAAAGCATCAGAAGAGGACACCTTCAATCGCTTTGCTGAAGGCAAATCACCTTCAATATCTCCAACCTGTAGATACACAGGTAGCAGAGAAGGTTTCAGAATTATAGAAAAAAGAAAACAGCAATTTCTAGAGAGAAATTTGCTTGAAAACAACTCTGGAAAAGAAATTTTTTATCAAGACCAGTTGTGAGAGGATAAAAAAATTAGTCCGACAATTTCAAGACTAAGATTTACAACATGATCCAAAGATGATTGCCAGTTGCTTGAATTTCAGAGGCAGAAAACATGTAGAATTTGATGGGCCAGAACAATTTCATTGAACTTGTCAACATTAACTTGCAAAGAGGAATGGAAGGCATCCAACACAATACCTCTTCCTTTAAACCAGGTGACAACATTGAAGATCCCAATCCAGAAGTAAACTGCACAAGCAAACTGTCTCCCAAACGACTTCCCAGAAAAAAGAACGAGTTTCCAAGTGTTGTAATATCCTGTATGAAAAAAAAAATGTTGTAGGAGAAAAACATAGTCAAGAATTATATCAATGGAAAGAATACAGAAGAAAGCTTCACATGAAAAGGAGTTTAGGACAGAATCCGTTAGAAGTAACTAACCGAAGTAAGCACTGAAGCTTTAGACTTGGAAAGATCAAGTCTCTGCACAACCCTTCAAGGGGAGAGGAAAAAGAAACATCAAATACATGAGCTATTCAAAATGAAACTTGATTCCAAAAGCACATGGAATATGAAAGATTCATAACATCAGAGCAAAATGATTTGAAAAAGGAAACATATGATGCAATTTCTTAAAACATGAAAATTTTGGACCAGCAAAATTTAACCTATTGTAAGAATTGCATACCAAGCTAAACTTTCCAAAGTGTTTAGCTTCTCAATATCATCTCTTTTCACAAGTATTTCAAATATATAAATCTATCTAGATCCAAATTTAAAATTTGATCTCTGTAGGGTAACATTGCATAGTACCAAATCCCATCACATGAGTTGCAGCAATATAACAATTTCTCTAACCACCGACCACCATTGCTATTTATAACCATCATCTTGTGAAGCAAAAAAACTCTTAGAGCATTGATAAAATATAGCAGTAACCAAACTTCAAAAACTATGTCAACAACCATAAATTTGCACACAGATAAATACCCAAATAATCTAGATTGCACATCTGACAAAAACAAGACAAAAATGAAAGGAAAAAAAAATCATCTCTGCGCTTTTTCATGCTTCTAGAACTCCTCATATCAAGTAATCTTAACAACTATAGTGGCCACTTGCTATATCACAAAAATAAACTAAATCTCAATTCAAAGACACCTCTGTCCCAAACTAGATGGATCTGCATGGCTCTGTTCCTCTCAATCAGCTTTGTTGCTGGCTAAACTCTAGAATTTAGGATTTCAAGCAAGTTATTATTAGTAATGCGGAAACTGCTAATTTGTGCAAGAAAATGGATAAATAAAAAAGAGATGGGACACAGCTACCTTCCATCATAAACAAGGGTCAGTAACAAGAGTTCCCCAGTTTTTGTTGACAGCAAGGCTACATCTTTTAAAAGCCAAGTTGCATTGGCAGCATCAAGTTCCACACTGAAAGTTGCTCTTGGCAGCTCTTGACTAATGAAAGGGGAAAAAATAAAAGAAAATGCAAACAAAAAAGGCAGCATGTTTATAAGACAAACTGGAAAATTGAACAGCAGATTAATTCAATTGAAAGCTATAGTAGCGTGAAGAGACCAATTTTCTAAAAATTTTGCACAGATCAATTGGATTCACATTTAAGGGCTTGCTATTTTACAAAACGATGACAGAAAAACACAATACAGTTCAGATATTTTATTGTTTTTCTGAAGGCATGGTTTTAAAGAGGTAGACAGAGTAAATACCTGCTATCAACAGAAGCAGCATAGCTGTTCAGAGCCAATGCACAAGAAGCTGACTGCACAAACAACACACTCGTGTGTTATTATGCTTACAGATGAAAGAATAAAACTAGAAATATATCCATAAGAAATCAGACTCTGGCAGCAGTTGAGCTTACCTCACTGTGATAATGGATAGTGTTCACACCAATCACAAGAACACCGCCAATGGGAGATGGCACTGCAAGCAGCTTATACGCATCATGCGGGAGATTCTGAAGGAGAAAACAAATGTAAGAAAAAACTCTGCAAACTCTCAAATAATATATGAATTTTTGGGGGGGCTGTATGACATAGTTATTGCTTGAGACAATGTCCAATAAGATGGAAAAATGCGAGACCACCAGTTTTAACCCAAAGCAGAAAACTAAGACATCTTCATTAGAGATCAGAATTATTATGATGATTTGAAAATATTTATTAAAAATGCCAAAACTTCTATAAAGTGATGCTTTGATAATATCCATTCCCACCATGAATATATACAAGGCTAGATGTCCCAAGGTGGCACAACGTATGGAGACCTAACTGTAGAGAAATCTAGAGAAAATTCTGTAGTATTTTTATTAAATCTAAATAATAGTCTTTATCTCCATAAAATAAACTAGATATCCCTATTTATATTAGTCCTAAAATCTTTTATAGGAAAATATTCCTAAAATTAACTAGGAAAATAATTAAAACAGGAAAATAGTAATTTCATGTTTCATATCAGTTGCTTTTAGGTTTCTTTGTGGACTTCTTTTCAGGTTTGGCCTTGTCAATCTGGTTCATAACTCCTCGGATAATTGTTCTACGTCACTAGGCATATGTCTCAAGAAATAGGCCTCTATAAAATTTCATATAAAGGTGACAAAAATTTGGCCAAAACACAGCTTTTCTAATATTAATTTTTTGATTCCTTAAGGTAGTTCTTTTAGAAACATACTCCAATAGACCATATAAGGGTAGGTTGCTTCAAAGTTGTACTGATACTAAGAGCAGAAATCATGCAAGTATGATGCTTCCACACAACACGCCCAGCCCAAGTAAGCTCTCGCTCGTGAAGGACAACCACCACAGGTTCAATATAATCTGCATATTGCAACACATCAGGAAACACCAAACAGTGTCAGAAATGTAAAATGATCAAAGCTCTTTGTGTACATGTTAAAATGAGAATACACAACTAGCTCATACAACATGCTAATGCCTTAAGAAGAATATCATCGTATGAAGACAGTGTGTGGAAAGGTAGACTACCAGATTTCAAACTTGCAATCAGCAATTTAAAATGTCAATTAAAATTATGCAGTACAAAAAGTTTGGCATGCATATGTATCTATAATCCAGAAAAGTCTTTATCTTCAAAAATTAAACCAAACCTAGTCTGATCTACATATTCTTCGTAGGTAAGATACAAACCTCGAACCTACCCCCACCTACCCCCACCACACCCAAACTTTTTTGCCAGTGTTCACATGCTCACATATTGCAACATTCATTTTAAACATCCATTAGCCCCAGGTTTTAGGTTCAAAGCACGGTATAGAAAAGGAAATTGGGTTCATAAACCAGACTCACCATGCACAAATATAAAATCTTTTACATGTTTCATGTCTAAATCTCTAAGATTAATGATGTAAGAAGAGGCAATATGAGCAGAGATAGCAGCTCCAGAACCAAAAGCATCTTCATCTTGAACCAAGGCAGAACCAGCCTGACAACAAAAGTTTCAGAGTCAAAATTTTCTGTCTCAAAGATTAAAGTAAAGACATTACTATTTTTAATTTCGTTTATAAGAAACCACCTCATAAATGCAGGCACCAAAGCCTACCACCCATTCACAAAGCAAACGAAACTACCAAGTACCAACAAAGTTCAATGACTGTAAATCAGAAAGTAAACATCTGGAACAGATAATCTATGAATTATATGAAGTCTTCATTGCAAAAGAATATGCTTTCCAGCAAGCCAAAACCCAAAATTTTGGCAAGAATCCTTCAAGTAGTTGAGATGGGTAAACTAGCAAAGTGGTCCATTCTACTTTAGAGTTTGGAGCTCTACCAAGCTTGATCATGGGAAACTGTCTTCTTAAAGAAAGAATAATGTAGGTACACAAACTAAAAATAGTAGGAGTTCCCAATGAAGGGAAAATTATTCATATAGGAAAGATCCAAAACCAAGCAACAGTGAGCTAGCTGTTGGTGCTATAGTCAATCTGTGGAAAGCAGTGGATTTATTAGAATCAGTACTCTTCCCCTTAAGCTCTTTCACTTTGCTCCTTGCACAAAACCCAAAATATTGCTGAAGGTATAAACCCCAAGAGTTCTTTTTTTTTTTCTCTGCCTGTACAAAAACCATATCTCCAACGGTCTGTCAAGAGTTGCTTTCTTTATTTTTTTATTATTTTTTTATGGTTCATTTTTTATACAGGAATGAGTTAAATGTCATCGTTCATAGTTCATTTAATTTCAGAATTAATCCCGGATGGTATCTGGGTTCATATCATATATAAAAATGTGCCTTGTGTATAATGGCAACATCCAGCTCGAGACCCTTTGACATTCACAACACTAAAACAATTTAGCCATTAAAACAAAAACATTAGAACAGTTTTATGTTGTAATTCTATCAGGCGTGATTACTTTACAAGCTATTTACAAAAACATGATTCATCTTAAAGGAAAAAAGGGTTGAAGTAGTTGAATAACTTGGATTACAGAGAGTTAAAAGTTTCACTACATTAAGCAGGGAAAGTTACCTGAGCAGCCTTAAGTATTATCATCTGCAAATCATAAACAAGAACACCTCCGCATCTTCCTTGAGGATCAACCTTTACCAATGGACCTCTTGCAAATGATTCCCTACCTCTTTTCAAATGACGCCAGTCTGGACCTTCAAAACAATGCATAGAGCTGAAAAGGAATCAATTTTAAACAAAACAAGAAGTAAAACAATGTCAGAAAATCAAATAGATTTGTAGTAGCACAACTACCAAAATGCAATCAAAAGCTCCACATCAATGATGATGATAGACAGTATAAAACTTTACCTTGTGCGAAGTCCATGAATTGAATCATCAAACTCCAAAACAGAAATCTTTGCATCTTTAAATGCCAATATAATAGAATCCCTTCTCCTAGAATCATCACCACCTTCAACAGACAACACCCCCATTGACTCAACATTACCATGCAACCTGCAAAACCAATTCAACATTACCCTTCAAAAAACAAGAGAGAAAAAGGAGAGAAAAAGACAGGAACAATGAACAATTACATTGATAACCTCGGAATAAAAATCAAGTCTCTAACTTGGCCCAAACCCAAAACTACAAACACCTAAATCCACACATCCACCAGAAAATGTTAGCTAGTTTAGCTTCCAATTTACCCGAACCCAAAAAACACAAACATCAGGTTTCCATTTTGAGCCAAACCCACAACAGATACATCTAAGACCAGCATACAGTTTAATCAGATATTTTAATGAGCCAAACCCGAGAACCTAAACCCTAAATTTCCACACACACAACTAAAATCTACCTTCTTTCAATCAAATTTCCAAATTCATCCAAAACCAGCAAACCCAAACCCCTAAAACCTTCAAAACGATCGTTCCTTTTTCAAATTTACCATACCTGTAATGGCAAACAAGCTCAAGAGAAGTTCCAGCAACACCATCCATAACTCCACCACGCTTCAATTCACCCGAACTCCTCGCCCCCTCTTCTTGAACCCTGACAACATAGAGTTCAAGAACATTACCGGAAGCAACAATTAGGTTCGGAGTAGGGCCAATTCCTCCACCGCGGCGGCGGCGTGAAGGCCAGTCAGAGTCAAGATCGTCAGTGTGGAGTTGAGGAAGATGGGCTGACTCGGAACGAGAATGGGTTACGAAACCAGACACGCACGTGTCTATGGTGGTTGGCCAGTGCATCATCTTGTAGGCAGCGTAGCTCATTGTGGTTAGGGTTTGGATTTGAGAAAATTGGGGGTTAGGGCTTTTGAATTGGAGAGAAAAGAGAGGAGCTTAAACCCTTTTTGTTTGGCGGGAGGGATTTGGGTGAGAAAATAGTGGCAAATGGATTGTAAGATGAGTAAATTAATATTTCAGTCCCTGAATTATTAACAGAATCATAACTTAGTCTTTCGTTTCTTAAAACCTTTAAATTTTATTTGCTTGACTCTTGTTGACCTCTTTTTTATTAAAACATTATACATTTGTTACTTTTTTTTTATTAGTAGTGATTAAGAAAAAAATAAAAAATTCTTTTTAGTCTCATTATAGTTTCAAAAATATTTGGTTAATCAATACATATTATATATTTGCATGATTTCTTTGAAAACTTTCTCTCAGAATTCTGGTTTAAAAAAACTACAGTTGGGTTTCATTAAAAAATCTCTCTTAAAATCTT
>Ga0325410_1008855_pt1 | contig 10853 bp, 9 predicted proteins | sample PopdelMetagenome_16_FD_206182 | JGI IMG/M metagenome (GOLD analysis project Ga0325410, IMG submission 206182) | Populus deltoides microbial communities from Bellville, Georgia, United States - Xylem-PdIQD-R3 | ecosystem: Host-associated > Plants > Phyllosphere > Stem > Wood/Secondary xylem...
GAGAGAATTTATTGTATGAGATATTTTTAATATATTATATCTCATGGGATTTTATTCATATCATTCAATTTGAAAATTTTGATTTACCGTGGATATAAAATGTAATTTCTAAAAGAATTGAGAAAAACTAGATTTTTTTTTGAATTTAGCATGTTAAGAAAATTGAGAAAATAACACATATCAAAAAATAATTAAAAAAATAATATAATTTAGATAATCACATGTAATATTTGTGACTTGCGAATCATGAGTCACTAATGACTCTTTTAAATTGTAAAATAATATGGTACAAATTATAATAAAACAAGAAGAGAGATGAGAGAGAGAGAAATAAAGTAAGAAAAAAAAATTTAAGAGGCACACCAAGCTCCAATGATAGCACTATCAGTACTGTTAAAAAGATTTTGATAAGTTACAAGAAGGTCACTAATAATTACCAGAGTGTACCACACAAGCCGCCCAAAAATATGGGTAGCTCACTTGCCTTTGGACGGCTCGTGTGGCCCACTCTGATCACTGTTAATTACCGTTTTTAATGTCATTGAATTCATCTCGTTGAAATCTTTTTTATAATACTAATGATGTCGTCATCGAGTTTCGATGTGCTTCTATGATTTTTTTTTTCTTTGTTTGTTTCTCTATCTCTCATCACATTTCATTGTAATTTATAAAGAGAGGAAAGAGAGAGTAATGAAAAAATCTCACAAGTACATTGAAGCTCTGATGACAACACTATTAGTACTATTGAAATGATCTTGACGAGATTAATTCAAGGCCATCATTGATAACCAAAATGGGTCGTATGAACTGCCTAAAAACAAGCGAGCCACCTGAAACTTTTGGCCTGCTTGTATGGTTCACTTTCATCACCATTGATAACATTTTCTAATATAGTTAGATTCATCTCTTCAAAAAAATTTCAACGATATTAATGGTGTTATAATCAGAGTTTTAATGTACTTGAACTCTCCTTTTTTACTATGTTCTTTTTATAAATTATATTATTTTTCTAAATATTTCTTGAACCGTGATATTTTACACAAAAAATACTAAAAAATAAATAAGCTGGAGAAGGTTTTTTTTATAATTATCCCATGAAACTATGATGTTAGCTAAAATGATCTGTACCTGCAGCGCACAAGGTACAGGGGTCTGTTTTTTTCAGTCGGAGGAGCTTTGCTAGCGATTCCAGTTGGGATAAAACGAAAATCTTTAGCACCCCTTGTGTTCTTTCGTACGACAGGTACAATGCTTGAAATTATAATGGGGCCAGTCAATGTGGAAGAGAACATGCAGAACGCCAAGCATGGCTACTAGAACCCAAGAATTCTGCAGGAGATGAATCTTTTGCAGAAACAGGATCCGAGTCTTGATCTCTAGCTCACACAGCCATGAACCTCGTGTTGGAGAGCTGTTAGCCCGTTAAACTTGCTTGGCATCAGAGACAGATGGTGGATTGGATTCTCCTGTATTTACTTTCTGGTGATTCCGAGATCAGCTTCTTCCATCCCTGATTTTCACTTTGAAGTTAGCTGATAATGATGTAAATTCACATTTGCGTTCAGCCAAGGTGGCTTCATTTTTAATAAAAACAAGGGTTTTCTCATAAGCTATTTCATCGCTCTCAAAAAAATAATAATAAACAAAAAGAATACACTGGTTTGTGAAGTTGCAAATGTTTCAAAGTGACTCTCACCTTCTTCATGGAGTCTTTCTGCTTCATCCTCCTCCCTTACAAGCCAACGCCTCCACTACGGAGAGCAGTAGAATATGGCTCTGAGATGCACTTTACAGGATCATATGAAGAAGATCCCAATGACTTTCTTTTTTTTTTTTTTGGTACAAAGGCTCCTATGACAGTAAGCTACTACTGAATGTTGCAGAGTTTGTAGTAGAGTTTATGATTACACGAAAAGGAATATCGGATCCTCTAACTGGCAAAGTACATATACATCAACCAGAGAACAATTTGTTTCTGGCGCATGGAACTGAAACAGAAAGCATTTCAAACTTCCCGTGTTCGGTATCTAGGCTGGTGTTCACAGTTGCTTCAAATTTCAAGGGACTATTCTTTCCCTGCTGCAACAATATCTTTAGAAGAACCAACCAAATCAAATGAAAGTTAGTGTTTTTATTGTGGTGGTTTTTCTCCTTTACTTCTAGGCTCTTATCTGCATCTGATGAGCAAGAACCCACTAATCCTTTCTCTACAGCTTCAGGATTATTCTCCCGGCAAAAATATGCTTGGTTGGAATTATGACTACGGTTTTGTCCTCTAAAGCATGAGTAGACTCTTTCAGCCCTGATGTTTCCAAACAACACTACTGCAGCCTTGTTTCTTACGAGGAGTGGCAGGTATTCTGATTCATCCCAGACATATAACTGCGGTGAAGAAATACTCTGACATGATTATGGTAAAACAATGCAATGGCAAAAATAAATCTGATGCAGAAGATCATAATCAGCAAGATATTGATTTCAAGATGATCTAAGACATAAAAAGATAAGAACAGATAAACTTGTTCCTAAAGTACTTGTTTTATTGGAAATCTTGAAAACAAGAAAATCTATCACGCAGAGAGAGACAACACCAACCATATAATGAGGGAAAAAAGCAGAATGACTAGAACAGATGCATGGAATATCATCAAGCAGTCTGAATGTGCAGTGCTGTCATCATTTCAATATGAACGAGAGCATTGCACTTATCGAGACAAGAGCATGAACAAATCCATACCATAAAGGGCCTGTAAATCAAGGTTACTGCATGAAGGTGATTTGGGCTTTTCGGGCAATAGAGTGAAATATTGTTTTGCTTGCATATAGACCTGTAGCAACCAGTAAATTATTCAGTAATCCAATTCATGTTCAACTTTCCATACAGGAAATAATTGCAATATGGCAGTTCAATTTTCCATACCCGTTCTCTGAAACCAAAGGAGAACCACACAAGTGACAGCCAATACAAATAAAATCTTCTGCTAAACTATTATCTTTATCTTCCATTGTCCTCCTGCTGACAAACATCTTTTCCTTATCAGAGTCATCAAGTGCTCTCCAGGTAATTGGTAGGAAAATTTCACCAATTGATGCATTAAAAATTGCATTACAGGAATTACTTAGGCCCAATACTTCTGAAAGCAAGAGCAGGTTCAGAGATTCACTCTGTTTTGGAAATTTCCAGTTCCTCGGTTTCTGCCATGCAAGTTGTTTCAGTAATTACTCAAATGAGCATACAACTAGCCAACAGTACCAATACAACTTAAAGGCTTAAAGATGCAACTGTTGTGATAAGAATGCAATGGTATAGATGTGGTGCTTATGAGATTCATTACCTAGTGTACAGCTTATTCCTTTTCAACAAAATCTAAGGAGATGAAAAGGGATGACTTTGTTGCAAGTTCCTCATGAATTATTTGGTCATTTTATGGAATTGTTTTGCCAAAAGTCAGCTCCATTTCTAAGGTTAACTAACAGATTTTTAACAGAAGGTGGAAATTGCAATCATAAGAAAAATCGAGAATGAAAAGTTTTCAAAAAACAAAATGCAAAGTGTAATGACATCCAAGATAGAGGATGACAGGGGCAATTAACATGGAAAAAAGAATTCCTAAATGACTGAAATGGCATAAACAGCAACAACAACTCTGTGACCATGACATTTTCTCAATTAATAATAAAATGGCTTGGCATGACCAGCAAAAAGATCACTTACAATGGGAAGATTAGAGTACATGAAAAAGAAAAGACATTAAACACAACTTGTATATCACGTCCACAACACAATCATTGAAAGAATCTTTATTCGATTTAAACAATAAAGACCATGAGTTTATTGGATTCAAATTCCCCAAGCAACATATAAGATTAGGCGTAGTTAAATGCAATGTAACTAAAGCTACAAAACAAGAGAGCAAAGACATTACCACAAAACTGTGTGACCCGATTGTGTTAAGAGCAGATCTAGCTCGCTGCACCCATTTTATTACCTTGCAAAGCTTTTCCAACGTTGTTTTCCCTACTTGAGATTCCTCTATTAACTCATCTACACCTACATACATATTCATTATTTAGAGAAGCCCAAAAGACGAGTTGAACATTAATAGAATAGCCTCCGTTTTCATTTCCTCTTAATTCTAAGCAGCTGTGATGTTCAAAATTTGAAAGTCCAAATTATGACTCCAAGATTCCATTCCAAATATCCGGGGCAGAGTGCAGGGTTAACACTTCCAAGCAGAAAAGCGAAGCAAAATGAAGTACCTTTTGAGAGAAGTGATCCATAAGGATGGACTAAACTTACTAATGATGACCACTCGACCGTTCTGGCCTCAACGGCATGTCCAAATTTAGTGATCTTCACATCTGAATTATCCCAAAGATTATAACAAATAGCAAAAATCAACAATTTATGTGATTATCACCGCTACAAGTTTAAGAAATGAGCGAATCAGAAATTCCAAACATTGATACTTTATCGGAATATGGAACGAAATTCCAAAGATATGAATGAAATTTCCCATCGATAAAGAATCAATAAAGCAGAAACACAATCTCCAATTAATCTTGTATATATTATGAAAATTGAAGCAAATTGCAAAAAAAGGATGTCCTTGCTTACTTTGCAACAGTAAGATATCACCGGCAACAACCATGGTTCCCATCTGCTTTTTCCACAACGAGACGGAGAAAAATGGCAGCGTATCATCACCAACCTGAATGTCTGTCCTGATTACTTCTCCACCTTTTGATAATTTGTACTGCATGATTCGAAAGCAGAAACCAATAATGTAAGGAGGCGGACATTTATAATTAATAAAAGGAAATGTAAGGTAATACCTGAACGGGAGTGGAGCGGTGAACAAAGACGAGAAGCTGAACGATATCGCCGATGTGATGATCGGTTTTGCAGAGATCAACTAACGGCCCGTACCATCCAATTGCAGACGTCATGTCTCATAGAACAATCAATGAACCAGATTGATTGTTTACCTCCGACCAGGACAACTTTTGGCGCGCTCTCGATTTCATTTAGGGCTCCTGGGAGTTTTCTGCTCTTTTGGGCAGCTTGCTTCTAAAAATAGTTTGGACTTTTTGGTACAAAAAATATAAAAAAAATAAAGATTCGAAAGTTATGTTTATTTGTAAAGTTAAATATAAGAGTATTGTGTTTGGCTGTGATGATTGATTTAAAAATAATATTTATAATATTAATTATAATATTAATAGTAATATTTATAATATAAATAATAATATTTTAATATTAATAATAATATTAAATTTATTTCATTCAAGTTTTTATAATTTTTATTTTTTGAAATCAAATTTATAGTTTTTCTTTGATAATAATAATAATTTTTTAAAAAAATTATTATTGATAATAATAATAATAATAATAATAATAATAATAATAATATCAATGATTATAAACTTGGGTCTGACGCCCTAGCCAGACCCAAGTTTCTGGGGTCTGGTTCTCTAATAATAATAAAAATAAAAATATTAATAATATTAATAATAATATTAAACTTGTTCGACTTAAGTTTTTATAGTTTTTAATCCTTTAAATAAAATTTATGATTTTTTCAATAGTAATAATATTTTTTTTCAAATTTAGTAATAATAAAAATAATAACAATATTAAGAATAAAAATAACACTAATAATTATAATAATAATAAGAATAACAACGATGACAACAATAACAACAACAATTTTAAATTTTACCTTTCAAATCAAATTTATGATTTTTTTCAACAGTAATAGTATTTTTTTCAAATTTATTAATAATTATATTAATAATAATGACAATAATAATATTAAACATGTCTGACTCAAGTTCTTATAATTTTTAATTTTACTATTCAAATCAGATCTATGGTTGTTTTTCAGTATTAATAATATTTGTTTTTCAAATTTATTAATTATTATATTAGCAATATTCGTTATAATAAAAATAATAATATTTATAATACTAATACTAATATTTTTAATACTAATAATAATATTGAACTTGCATGACCCAAGTTTAAGTGAGTCTGGCTGCAACATTAGGCCCAAAAGCTTTAGGTCTGGCTGCAACACCAGACCTAAGAGCCTTAGATGTGGATCTAGCTGCAAGGTCGTATGATAACTAAATAGAAAAAAATTTAATATTAAAAAATAAAATTAAACAAAAATAGATTAATTGAAAAGGAAAAAAAAAACAAAGCAAAGCACTATTCTAATGAATAGTGCTTTGCAAGGAGGGATACAGTAAAATCCCCTCATAAGATCATGATAATCTAATGAAAAGTACAAAACAAATCATGAAGTTTAATTTTCAATAAAATCAATATTAAAATATAAAATTGAAAGAAAAAACTAATTAAGACAGAAAAAAAATTGAATCAATTAGGTTAACCCGTCAAATCTGAGATCCATTTCATAAGAGTGTGATAACTAAATAGAAAAAAATTTAATATTAACTAAATAAATTAAAAAAAATAATTAAAAAGAAAAAACCAAAAATAAAAAGGCATCCGTCTCACTGTGGATTTTCACAATATAATCCATAGTGAAAGGTTGATCACATTTAGTTGCATGTCGTCCCTCTTAGTTATTACTCGCACGAGATTTTTTTTTCTCTCTCAAATGTTACACTGTTCACACCTTCCCTCTTTCTTAAAAAAAATATTTTTAATTTAATTTTGTTCTTAGAATTTTTATTTATTTATTTAATCATTTTGTGGCCTAATATAAAATTTAAAATTATAGCAGAAAAACAAAACTAAAAGTGAGAGGACCATAATATATACACACACAAAAAAAATACATGATTAATCTTAAAGTTTTTATAATTTTTATTTTGGGTTAAAATTTTATTTTATTTCTTTTTCAATCTTTGAATTTGAAAGAAAATAGAAAAAGTCATGGAAAAAAAAAACAAAGGAGAGAAGGTTGTCGATTAATTACAAACTCACAACAAAAATGATCAATTTTGTATTAAAGGGTTCTATTTAACAAGAAGAGTTTAATTGTTATAATTACTTCCTATAAGCATGCCTGGAAAAATTATATTGAAGTCTATTTAGATTTCTTTTTTATTTAGTTGCTTTTTGTTTGTTCTAGTGATTTTGGGATGTTTTAAGATTGGTGGGTGAGATTTTTATGATGCTTTTAATGTGTTTTTGGGTAAAAATAGATGGAAATAGTTTTTTAGGCCAAACCCTTTTTATTTTCCGACAACCACGGTGGCAACCAGATTTTATGCAACAGCCTAGCAGGCAACAAGTCATCTACAACTTCAGGCAATATATCAACTAATTTTTTTTTAAAAAAAGGAAAAAATAAGAAAATAAAAAAAATCAAATGAAGTATGGGCTTCTAAGCCTATTCACATCTAAGTTTTTTAATTCAAGCTATGCCGATTGCCTAACTATTTTTTTTAATTTAAATTTAATTTTTAAAATTAGTTAATTTAGAATATTATAAATGTATTAAATTAGTAAATGAGAATATATTTTTTTTTTTATCAAATATCATTTAATTTTACTTTATGTTTTAGTCTTTTTATAATATTAGCAATTTTTCTCTTTTGCAACCATCATTACTTTTTAAAAAATTTATACTATTGTTTTCCTGATAACATATATTTTTATTATTATATAATTAAATAAAATTATTTTAAAAAAATATTATTATTAAGTCTAGTCACGTTCATAATCCAAGTCATATAGGGTTTGGAAAATTAACTTGAATTGACACGGGTCAATTAAAGATATGGTCATTTCAATATTTTAAAAAAAGTTATTTCTTTTACATTAAATTTTGATTTCATAATCAAGAATTTACTTATGAATAAAAAATACATCAACAACATTTACATATTTTAATTTTGATGTAACTCACAAAAAAGTGCAAACCAATTACACAAAAACTAATTTTGGGACAAATACGAGGGAGACCAACCTCACACACAAGATTAACCTATAACAATAAAAGAAATGGGATTTTATATAGTGTTTTACTGTTCATATAAGCAATAAAACACATTGATATATTATTTTAATCATTTTTTTTTAACAAATCTAAGTCGTTGCTCTAACCGTTAACACATATAATAAGCATGAGGTCATAGGTTCGAGTGATGGGTGACATGTTTATGTTTCTAAATTGTGACACGCTATGTTTCAATTTCGATATTATAAAAAAAAAATCTCATATTAAATATTTATTTTGAGTTAAATTATATTTTTACTGGTAATTCAGGTTATCTTTAAACTTATTAAGTCAACCAAATTATATTGAGTCAATCCTTATATGATTTAAATTTTATTTTTACTAGAAAAAATATTAGCAATGCTTAATTTTATTTTTTTTACATTCATAGCATAGCAATACCTAAAAATATAGTAATAACTAAAAGAAAAATTGCACAATTATAACAAGAAAACCAAGAGCATACTGTATCCCGTAATTGATTCATTTCATCTAAACTTTCGCAAAGAACAAGTGAAACGAAAGAAATAGCTCTCTCTCACACACACATCTCACTAAAAGAAAAGAGCCATTTTATTCAAATGTGAAAAAGAATAGTATTATCTTCTCCCAGTCCATACTCGTACATTTATTATTGAACACTGTACTAAAAAGCTAAGAACCTGCTAACCCAAAATAAAAGGCTATGGGCTGCATTAGAACACACTACAAATTTGAAAATTATCTATAATTAAAACTAATCAGTCTTTTACTGTAACGCAGAATATTATTTATTGTGAGTGAATTTACTGTAAATTATATTGTGAATATATTGTGAGTGCTTTCACTATGGACTATGAAAGCCTTTACTGTAGACCGCATTATTTGACAGGGGTGTGGTTGAGCTGGAAGGCAGGGGGCGCCAGCCTGGAGGCAAGCCCACTAGCTCTCGGTCTGTTGGGAATTGGGGCTGGGGGTAGACCAAGGTGCCAGGCGAGTCGCCACCTGGTGCTTGGTATGCCCGGCCTTGGGTGCTGGGACAGACCAATAGCGCACGCGGTGCTTGCTACCTTGCCCACAAGCAGACCGCCCAAGCGCCGTGTGACACTTCCTTTCCTTTCTCTTGGGTGCACTCCGAGCACCACGTGGCGCTTGCTACCATGCCCACAAGCAGACCGCCCAAGCGCCGCGTGACACTTGCTTTCCTTTCTCTTGGGTGCACTCCGAGCGCTACCTGGCGCTTGGGCTGCCTATACTTTTAATATAATTGCATGAAAAATATATATGTTTTTAGTATAATTCATGTTTAGAGTATTAATGGTAAAAATATTATTGTTTGTTTTGTTGATATTATTTTTTTAGTATAATTAATATTAAAAGAATTATTATATTATTTCTTAATATATTTTTTAGTATAATTGATAGTGTTGGTATTAAAAATATTATTATTTTTTAGTCTAATTAGTAGTATTGATCTCAAAACTATTATTATTTGTTCTATTAATATTATGTTTTAGTCTAATTAATAGTATTAGTCTCTAAAATATTATTATATTTGGTGTTATAAATAATATTATTTTTATAATAATTTATATTATTGCTACTAAAAATATTATTATTTGTATTATAAATATTATTATTTTCATTAAAATTTATAAATATTATTATTTTCATTAAAATTTATAAGAGTATAAGTATTATTATCATCATTAATAAATTTTTAAAAACTGCTATTATTATAAAAAAAAACCACGTTGAGACACGTGACGATTGAGTTCCCTCCTGAGGGCGGACAGCCCAAGCGCCACGTGGCGCTTGGCCTACTTCCTCTACGCTGCAATCTAAGCGTCAGGTGACACTTTGGCTTGGGCATTGCCAGGCATGACCCAAGGCTAGCCTTGAACTTGGCAGGGTAGGACCCAAAATAGCATTGCGTGCTAACCGCGGCAAACAAAGCGCCACGTGGTGCTTGGGTTGTCTACACTTTTAGTATAATTACAAGTATTAATATTAAAAATATTATTATTAATTTTCTTAATATTCTTTTTTTGGTATAATTAATTTTTAGAGTATTAATAGTAAAAATATTATTATTTGTTTTGTTGATTTTATTTTTTTGTATAATTAATATTAAAAGAATTATTATATTATTTCTTAATATATTTTTTAGTATAATTGATAGTGTTGGTATTAAAAATATTATTATTTTTTAGTCTAATTAGTAGTATTGATCTCAAAACTATTATTATTTGTTCTATTAATATTATGTTTTAGTCTAATTAATAGTATTAGTCTCTAAAATATTATTATATTTGGTGTTATAAATAATATTATTTTTATAATAATTTATATTATTGCTACTAAAAATATTATTATTTGTATTATAAATATTATTATTTTCATTAAAATTTATAAGAGTATAAGTATTATTATCATCATTAATAAATTTTTAAAAACTGCTATTATTATAAAAAAAACCACGTTGAGACACGTGACGATTGAGTTCCCTCCTGAGAGCGGACAGCCCAAGCGCCACGTGGCGCTTGGCCTACTTCCTCTACACTGCAATCTAAGCGTCAGGTGACACTTTGGCTTGGGCATTGCCAGGCATGGCCCAAGGCTAGCCTTGAACCTGGCAGGGTAGGACCCAAAATAGCATTGCGTGCTAACCGCGGCAAACAAAGCGCCACGTGGTGCTTGAGTTGTCTACACTTTTAGTATAATTACAAGTATTAATATTAAAAATATTATTATTAATTTTCTTAATATTCTTTTTTGGTATAATTAATTTTTAGAGTATTAATAGTAAAAATATTATTATTTGTTTTGTTGATTTTATTTTTTTGTATAATTAATATTAAAAGAATTATTATATTTTTTCTTAATATTTTTTTGGGT
>Ga0325410_1008857_pt1 | contig 10851 bp, 10 predicted proteins | sample PopdelMetagenome_16_FD_206182 | JGI IMG/M metagenome (GOLD analysis project Ga0325410, IMG submission 206182) | Populus deltoides microbial communities from Bellville, Georgia, United States - Xylem-PdIQD-R3 | ecosystem: Host-associated > Plants > Phyllosphere > Stem > Wood/Secondary xylem...
GCACGAAAAGTTATTTGAAAAGCAACCGCAACCACACTGCCAAACACACTCTTCGTCTCGTTAAACAACTCGATTTTTTTAACGTATTTTTTAAATCTTTTGGAGCTGTGATTTTATTTTTCTATGTGATACATTATTTTGTGAGTAAATTTAAAACATAGAATCTATTTCATAATTTTATGATTGGAAGACAGAAATATATAATTTATATTTTATTTTATAGTTTAATTTAAAACTTGGAATTGCATTGGATACTCTTTGATAGGGAGTTTTGCGTTCATCCTCCATCAGGATGAAAACGGAAAAAAAAAAAAAAACTCATCTCAATCTAATTCGTTATTATTTCTTATTTTTATTTTTATGTTCTACCACACCAACAAATAACAATTGGCCCTTGCTTTGTTTTGAATAATTGTACCGCAAACACACAGGACACCCTACGGAAAGAAATTGTCTGGGAATCCTAAGAAAATGATTGTCATAAATACTCCATGTATTTTTTTAATAAGATGCCATATATTTTATAAAAATATATTTTAATTAAAAATATATTAAATTAATATTTATTTTTTTTATTTTTTTAATGTTCATAAATAAAAAAAATTACCAATTTAATATATTTTTATAATAAAAAAAATAATTTAACCTACAAAACAAACTTGTAGATGGAGAGCAGAGAGAGGAGGATGCATGTCCTCGAGAATGCAATGTAAATTATATTTGTAAAAATTTTATTATATTTTTAAAAATAAATTTTTTTATGTTTTTATATTGTTTTAATGTATTGGTATTAAAAAAATTTATTTTAATATATTTTTAAATAAAAATTAATTTTAAACCGGTACTAATACAACAACGGTCCGCACACTCTTCTTCGTACTTGCACGACATCGTATCAGCAGACGATGCGATCACAGCGAGCAACCCGATAACAGAAAACGGATAAGCAAAAGAATCCAGGAAAAGAAAATCAAATTGAAAATTGGAGACTGAAAGAAACCACCCCTCAGAGCTAATAACAAGATCAGCGACCAGCAAAGAAGAAAATAATGTCAACGGAAGAGCCTCCACCTTTTCAAGAAGCAGCTCGCTGTGACGTCTGCAAATGCAGCTTCAACACTTTCCGTCGCCGCGTATTCTCCTCTTCTTCCTCCTTTCTCAATATAACAATCAATTAAAATTAATGACAATAGAAAAAACTGATTGATTCGATCTAATCTATGCCGCGATCGTGGATTGATCTAAACTGTTTGATGAAATTGATCAAGTTCATTTTAATTTATTTTTGCAGCATCATTGCCGTTGTTGCGGGAGGACGTTATGCCATGAACATTCATCAAATTATTTGGTCTGCCGTTTCTTTCTCTCTTTCCCTCCCTCCCTTTCTCTCTCTCTTGGTGTTTGGCAGTCAATTTGCTCCTTTTTTTCTATTTTTTTTTAATGTGTCTGCGCGCGCATTAATCAATCCAGGCTTTGCCGCAGTTTGGAATACTCTCGAATGTTAGAGTCTGTGCTGATTGTTTTAATGATTCTACTCGGTAAATTACTCTTCAACTTTATCGAATTTTTGTTCTTAGTTTCGAAATTTAATTGTACTAACATGCCATTCCATATCTTTCCTGTTATGCGAAAATGCAGTCTTTTCTTCGTGCTTTTGATTCCGTGGACTTGCTTCTCTGCATATATACTTGTCTTGGATTGTTATGTTAACATTTTTTTCAACATTAGCCGTTCCTCTTTCACCCTCTCGGACTGCAAAGAGTAATGTACTTGCGATTTAAGAATAGGTCTTTAGGTTTGTGGATATATGGTTCATAATTTGCTGCAGAATACTCCCTGTGGATAGAGATAGGTATAGAGATACTTGCAGATTGAATCGTATTTTGTTTCCCAAGGCCCCGGTTGATGGAGGGATCCTTTGCAAAGTACATTTATGTCAATTATCTCGTTCTTGGAGATGTATTTGTCTTTCTTAAGGTAGTAAACATTTCTCTGTTGCTCTTCGTTATGCATACTGGCTTCCTCAGCCAAGATGGGGCTTTATCATGATTCTTATCTTAGCTTAAAGAGATGCTTTTACGCCCTATTTTTCATTCTCTTGTCCTTTCTTTTCATCTTTATGAAAGTCTTGCTTCTTTATTCAGAAAATTTATTCAGTTATCATGAACTTTGTTTTTATACAGATCAGAGAAAGTTGAATCCCAAGTTTCTGTGGATGGAGTTGATTCCGTAATAGATAAAGTTTCTAGATTAGACATTGATGCAGAAATACATCCAAAACTGGAGCCGACCACACTGCAACAATCTACCGTAGGTGCTATTGAGTGCAAGTGTGGGGTGCCTTTATGCATCTGTGAAGCACCAACAGCAAAAACAGATCCAGTTCCCATGCAGGTATGTTTTTTCTATAATGGTTTTAGATTCCTTATTCCATACGTGGAGGTAATTTACTTAATCCATTATGTAACAGACAAAACCTCCTTCCACATTCACATCCCAATCGAATCCAAAACCAAAGAAAACAGATGCTACTCCAAAGAATAGAGGTTCTACATCAAGCAGCAAGCCTAGGTATGTTCACTGGAAAGCTTTATTCTGTTCTCTAGTGACTTGATTTGTTTTCCCTAGGTAATTACAGGTGCATAGGTTATCATCTTGTCATAATTTGATTCTCTTCCTGTCATCCCATTCTCCTTTCTTTCTTTTTTTGTATTCTGTAATATGGTTCATGTTCCTTTTTCTTTATAAGTACCTTATCACATATCTGTGGAATAGGTAAACAACCAGAATGGGTCCTCATTGGAGGCCAAAGGGGGACACTGATTTAAGAGAAACTTATGGTGCTGACCTCATCAATTTCAATTATATCAATGGTTTTAAAGTAGCAATCATACCTCGCAAGGAAATGGAAACAACCAGCATCTCTTGCATATTCTAAAGACATCTATCCATAGGGCATATCATCATTGACTGAGCTTGAGCTCAGAAAACCACTGAGCATTGAGTGTCTATCTTGGTAACATGCTAGTAGTGCAACAGATGATGCCAATTTTAAACATCTAAAAGAAATATCAAGATTCACATAATAGGATACTGCAGAATCATTATAGTTAAATCAGGAATCAAGTATTATATATCTTGTAAATTGTAATATAACTTTCCTAGGATAAAAGTTAGAATTGAATTACTTTGGATGAAAATACTTCACCATACAGCTACTTTGTGGTGAAGGAAACTAGTTTCCTGCTGGTCAGTCATTGTTGGTCTTGCAGATGCACAATGGTTTATTAAAAGATACAGGTTGGCAGGAGGAATTTCAAGATCATGGAAATTAACTGTACGAAAGTGTACACTTTTTTGTTAATGGATTTAAATAAGATTGTAGACTCACCCTCTCCGACCCGCCATTTTCTTATAGCTCTTGACCTTTGGTCATCTAACATTATCCCACATTGAAATATAAGTTAACGAGTGACTTTTGGGTTTCCGACTTGCGAATCTTAAACCCAGTGCACCCACTCCAACTCCACAATTGTTTATTTTGTGAAAAATGATCCTGCATGGGCACAAAGTAGCTAAAATAGATGCAAATGGTGCATTGCAGGGAAGCTGAACCACATTATAGGACCAAAGTTAAGTTACTAGATAGACAGAAATGAGATGACATACTTTGTTTGGAATTCATATTGTTGTATCATTTTTCTTGTTTCATTTATATATTTAGCTGCTGGCTTGTAAAGTTGGTGGGAAATTGTGTTCTACCAAGGTTCTTCATTAACTTGTGAAAAACTTGCAGTTCGGTTTTCAATCATGGCCAAATGACAAATGGTGATGTTGATAAACCTCAGATGGATTATGATGTCAATGGAGAGGTATAGTCCACTTAAGATAGTCACAAGGGTTTTTTTTTTTCATTAAGAGTTTCATGGATCAGTTGTTTGTGCCCATGTATGTGTTCTGCTTAGGGTTTAAGGGAAGCCATAAAGAATGGTGATACTGTTGCAGTCAAGAAGCTTCTGAGTGAGGTATTCACCATCTTTAATGCAAAATCAGATTTGAAAAATGAAACTAAACATTAATATCTCGACAGGGTGTAGATGCAAACTATCATGATAAGCAAGGAATGTCATTGCTACATTTGGTAATGATCTCTCACTTTCTTTTCATAATATATTTTGCTTGCCTGTTAAAAGTATGAAACTAATGAAAGGATGGATTGGGTGTAGGCTGCACTGTTTAATAGAACTGATATAGCTTTCATCCTCATGGACTCTGGAGCAAGCATGAACTACAAGAATGCGCAAGGTAATTAATCTTATATCCAGTATCGTGTGTAGCTATGGTGCCAGTTTCATTAAATTGTTTGATTAGATAAGGGAATGATGCAGGTGAAAGCTATAAAAACAACAATACATAAAACAATTTTAATGAGCGAAAAGGATTGTAGATTTGAACTCTAAATTCACAATTTATTTCTTTGAAAATAAAATTAATGACGCCTACCTCTTTAGAGGTTTACATGACTTATAAATATGTCAGAAAACTCTACTTTTACTAGAAATCCAAAAGTATCAAGGAAATTAAAACAAAAATCCAAATTAAACAATAAACTCTAATACCAACTGATGCATGCGAAAGCTATAAGGACAGCAACAGTATAGAAAACACAACATTTTTTAATGAGTGAAAATGGTTGCAGATGTGAATTCTAATCTCACAATTTATTTATCTAGAGATAAAATTAATGAAGTTTGCCTCTTTAGAGGTTTACAAGATGTATAAATAAATCATAAAACTTTACCTCTACTAGGAAACAACTAGGATTTGAATGTATCAAGGAAATTAAAACAAAAACCAGAATTAAACAATAAATCCAGAAAAAAAGACCTTGAAAAAATATAAAAATGGCTCAAACAGCACCGTTCGGGCCTAGATCCTATTTCTAAGAGATTCAACGGTTCGATAAGCAATGCCGTGGCCTCTCAAAAGAAAATTGTCTGTATAATTACCTGGAAAAATTTGAGCATGATCTAACTGTCGAATCTCCTGATATCTTCATTTTAAGCTACTAACTTAGTGTGGTGCAACAAAATCTCTTTATGGACCTAGATTTGTCCCACAACTTCATACAAGTATTTGTTAGGTTATCCACACAATCTGTTTAGAATAGATCCCATATAACTGTTCAAAACCCACAATCTCTGCAAGCCGGAATCTTTTAAGATTTACAAGGCTTGTGTAGACTTTTTGGTGAAACAATTTTAATAAGATTGAAATTTTTTTCAATGAATTGGCATGTAGAATGCAACAGGTCATGTTTTCAGGGTTCTGAAAGTTTGAAAATGTGCCCTGTAACTCTTTCAGGCTTGTGGTAATAAGGGGACTTGTGGAGTAATCATCTTGTTATTGAAGGGTTCTACTATTATATGTTTTTAGTTATCTAGGGAAACAAAGAAAAGTTAAATTGCACTTTGCAAGCAAGGTTAAATGTGGTTCTAGTGAACGATGATGTGCTAGGATGACCAAGGACGATAATTTCTTTTATCTCATCCAAGATAAACTTACTAGTCATAAGTTGTGAGTCTGTCGGTCCCTAATATTCTACTTTATGCTAACGCATTACTTCTTTTCTAGGGGAAACACCATTGGACTGTGCTCCTGCAACTTTGCAGTACAAGATGAAACAGAAAATGGAAGAAAGTGGACCGCAGGGCCCACATACCAGCTTGTAAATTGTACATGTCTTTAATCTGCATATGTGCAAGTTGTCTGTTTCCTGAATAAATTGTGTTGGTTAAGTTATGTATTTGTTTGTACAATGTATATTGTGCACCCGAGCAGATGGGCTGCTAGTCATCAAGTGTCGAATGCGGTTCCTTTTGCATCGCATTAAAAAAAAGCTCGCTTTTTGTGCAAGAACTTTGTCTAGCAAGATAGAGGATATTCGGAGACTATTTGCAAAGAACCCTGTTTGTGTATTGGATTTTACCTCCAATATTGCAGCCTGATCCATATTGTGCGGGTTTTTTTCCCCTCCAAACCGTATATTTTATTAAGTTTATTTAAATTAAACCGCTGATTGAAGATCATATATGATAGTTGATATGAGTTTCATTTCTATTTTTCTGTAGTATTATTATTGCTGTTTACAAAGTTATATTAATCATGTCAGCTTTAACGTGATTAATACTCATGAATCATGATTTAATTTAAATGGGCAAGTAAACGGAGTGCACAATTTGGGGTATTCATGGAATATTAACAAAGGAGGTATTTCCATGTTTTAGATACTGTATGCTTGCTTTACGTCTAGTATATTTCTCATTCTTGTGCTCTTGGTATCTGCCTACGTACGTGGTCACAACTTGTCAGCAAATCTAATTGAACTACCACTTGCTAAACGTCATAACAGTTTCCTTTTTTCTTGTGTGTGTGTGTGTGTGGGTGTAACATTCCTCCTTTTGCCTTTGTTTTTTTTTATGGCTTTTGAAATACAGCATAGGATAAGATTATTCGATTCTCTCTTGAGGCCCTTCCCCCCCTGTTTCAGAGCCTTATGTGAAGTTGACGACTGATTTCGAAACCCACAATCTTCTGAGAATGACATCATCGCTATCAACAAGAGCTGCTCATTATCACTTGAAGTGTGATAAAACGTAGAGATAGCAACATGGGAACATCAATGTTGAAAATCAAAAGACATGATGGCTCTGCCTCTATCCGTGGACTTGAAGGCCTCCCCTGTATGGATATATATGCATAAACACGATCCTTGATTAGATTGGAACATGGTGGATTATGAGGTGTTATTGACTCCTTTTAGGTGCAAGTAAGTTCATTCTTTTCTCGCTTGCTTGTATACTTGTAAGAAAGTAATTAGATGTATCATCACGCCTTTTTTTGTGGGTTCTGACTCGGATAAGTGGAATTTACATGCGTGATGGGGTCATTTCTCACGTGCCCATGAAAAAAGAAAGCGACCTCCGAATTGCAAATGACAGAGAGTCACAGACCCCTCCTACCCTCACCTAACAGTCTTTGCCTTTGGTGTTATTTGCTTGTCCATGTCGAAGGTTGATGATGATGCAACCAGCTCGTTTTCCTCTCCTTTTCCTTTCCAGTCTAAACAAGGGCGTTGGAGCTGAACTGCCAAAAGCTACAAATTAATTCAAGTCTTAAAAAAACCAAACTTGATTTTGGGTTAACTTCAGATTAGTTTTTTTTAACACCCACTTGGGACAAGTTTTTTATTTATTTATTTATAGTCACTGGATTTTACATGATTTCCTAGAAAATAAATGAAGTTTAGGTTAAAGAAATGGCATACCGGACTTCATTAAATAAGTTTTACTGAACAAATTTTTAGGTCCTAGTTGCTTTGCTGCTTTAACTTTTCCTCCTTTCTTTTTCAAGGATCAATTACATTTTATTAAAATAAAAAGAAATTGCGATACCAAGCCACCGTCCATGCGTGTTGTGACCTACACGAACGCACATGGCAGTGACCTAATCACTGTATAGTCGGTAGCGACACTTTATTCCGAACAGATATGACACCTAACAAAAAAAATAAAAAAAACAAAAGGTAAAGCAAAAGGCTCCCACCATTATCACCCCTCACCTTTGCCTTTATAAAGCACCCAGATGCTCATTTCAACTTCCCCCTTTCTCTCTTCTTCTTCCTCCTCCTCCTCTTCCCCTCTCTGCTTATTACTTGTTTTCGTTCTCTCCTCCAGGGTTTCTTCGTTTTCAGATTCGTTGCCTAGCTACTGCTCTCTATTGTTTGCATTGGTTAATTTTGATGGGTTTTTTTGTAGAAGAGTCAGGGTTGATAGTGACCCATCTTTTATACAAGGCAGCTCTTGTATTAGCAGTCTTGAGATGGGCCTTGGCTTGGGCTCTGAGATTCAAAAACAGAACCCATTTAGCCTCTCCCAGCAATGATTCTCTACAGCAATCTCATCCTGTTCCTTCTTCGCAGCAAATTAGGGACGGTCTGATCTTGACCACTTTCGGTGATGTCACAGAGAGGATGCCGGGAGTTTGTGACACATGTGCTGTCTGCTTGAGCCAGCTGAGGGATCAAGATGAGGTCAGAGAGTTGAGGAATTGCTGCCACGTGTTCCACAGGGATTGCATTGATAGATGGGTAGATCACGATCATGAGCATGATGAGAATCACAATACCTGCCCTCTGTGTAGGGCACCTCTGCTGACAGCCTCGCAGAGCCTGGCTAGGACCAGGGCTGAGCCTAGTTGGGCTGTTGAGAGAATTCTCTACCTCTTTGGGGATGACTTGGTGATGTGATCAAGTCGTTGTCGCTCCCCTGTTTTCCACTCTCTCTCTTATTTTTATTTTTTTTTTAATTTTCCTCCTTTTTTCTTTTTAAATAATTGGTCGTGTGAAACTGATTGTCAAGAATACGTGGTGCTCATTATTGTATTAGGAAAAGAAATTAGGGCGAGTAGCCGTAGGATCAATTTTGTATGGTCTCTTGGAGTTGTATATATGTATTTTACGGTCTCTGCCTTTCAACTGTTATATTCTCTTTGCGCTTGCATTAACCTGCTTGATGATAAGACAGACAAGAATCCTAAGACTGTCACTTGTAATGTCTTAACTTAATTTTAGTGAATTTTAAAAAAGTTGGTTGGCAATCAAGAAAGTTTGTTTTTCAAATAAAAAAAAATTTGAGTTTTCATTTTATTTTCTTAAGCACATCGAGCTGGTGAGAGGTGTTCTGCAAAAATATTTAGCTTCACATGTATGCCTGTCGTGTATAAAGAGGATAAATTTTCAAGGTAAATTATTAGTGGAATATAGTGAAAATAGTATTATGATTAATTATTTTAATTATGATTGAGAATAATAGATAAAATAGTTGAAATAGTCTGTTTTTATAAATATGAAACCAAAAAAATAGAACAAAGTCCAAACAAAAATATTTTAATTTAGTTATTTTTTTAATAAAAACCGAACGAAATAAAAAATAATTATCACTACTTAATACCTAAGCACACAACCTAGTTTATTTTTTATTTTATAGAAATTTCTTCATGATGCATGAACAAATTATTTTCATAATAAAGTAGGTGACAACATGTTTCTAGCATGAAAACAATCTTTCCTTAAAGAAACTGTCGAGACACAGCTGTGTCTGGCAAGCCAACCCTTTTATAAATCGCTTCGAAATGTTTCTCTGTCTATAAATAATTTCTGTTTATGTATTTTTTATATGGAAAACATATTTTTTTATGTTTTTTAAATAAAGACTCATCACAACTTCAAAAATAAGTTCAAATAAGAAAAATAATTATGTTTTGATATTCTTTATGCTACAGTGTGTGAAAACAAAGTTATAATTATTTTGATAAATTATATAAAAAATTAACAATAAAAAAATTAGACAGTTCATTCTCGTTGGATATTCATAGGGATTTTTTTTATACATAATAGTTTCATATATAATCATTCATGAAATAATTGTTAACATTACCTGCTAAAAACTCTGATATCATTTTAACAATATGCTATCATTTTATGATTTTTAAAATTATCATTATATGTTTTATTTAAAAAGTATCTCTCTCTCTCTCTCTCTCTCACACACACACACGTACGCACGCACACACGTATATGGGTCATCTAGGCAAGTATGGGCCTAAAAAACGAGGCTCGCAAGCCGTATTTTAAAAAGAATTATAGAAAGCTTAAATCTCAGCGACATTCAATTGTTGGCGGCCCAGGTAACTTAGACTCTAACATTCAAATTTCAAACTATTTCTGTCTAAAAACTAAAAATAAATAAATTATGGATATCTCAATAATTATATTTCTCACCCTAAAACATTTCTTATTCAACTCCAAAACTCAAAATTAAAATGATTGTAAATAAACTTTGTGGGCCGAGTAAAAACTAAGCATAAAAACTAATTACAGGGGCCAACTTTGTGGGACTGAAAACATCATAAAAATAAAGCTTTAAGTTTGAAATATAAAAACTTAAATTATAGGGACCAAGTAAAAAAAATACCAAGAATAAGATCATGAATGCATTATAGGAATCCACAGAATTCATGAGAGAAGACACAACAACTGCAAAAATAAAAGTTGCAACTTTTTTTAGTAACTTGCAAAACTTATGTCGTAGCTGTGATGTTTTCTCTTCACTTAGAATCAAACAGGAAGCTGCCTTCATCCATTTTAAGGGAAGCCACCAATAATATGCAATCCTAGCCTTATTCCTTTAAATTTTTAAAGCAGGTAAATTAACAGTCAGAAAATAGGGTGTCATGGATCACAATTTGTATGTACAGCAAGGCGAAATTTTGAGAGGTGGGCGGTTTTATTTTGTACAAGGAGCAAATTTTCCGGGAAGAGTTGGCAAAGGCAAAGCCCCCCTCCGCCACCTCGTTGATGATCACGATGACCGTGAAATTGGAATGTGTCGACTCAAACTTCTTCGTATATTCAGTCTTTACAAACTCCTCTGATTTGACATATTAAATCACGATCAATCCAGGATCGTAGTGTTTTGGATTCTGAGGCAAAAGAAAAAAGGATGGGGTGGAAAAGTTATGAGAAAAGGACGAAAATAGGGGTTAAGTGTTTCTTAAAAATAACATATGAATAAATCTTACTTATTTCTATTTCTATTTTTTTAATTGATAAAATGTCATTCATTTCAATTTATATCATATTAATTTTTTATTACTTTGTTTGTTGTTGTTCATGTCAGTATTGTATTAAATAGAATTTCCACTTCTAATTATATATAAAATTACTTGTAAAACTTATTATTAAGCCATAAAAATTTATGTATTCAAAACTCTAAGACAGTAGTTGTTTTT
>Ga0325410_1008861_pt1 | contig 10849 bp, 6 predicted proteins | sample PopdelMetagenome_16_FD_206182 | JGI IMG/M metagenome (GOLD analysis project Ga0325410, IMG submission 206182) | Populus deltoides microbial communities from Bellville, Georgia, United States - Xylem-PdIQD-R3 | ecosystem: Host-associated > Plants > Phyllosphere > Stem > Wood/Secondary xylem...
AAATTCATTTGCTGTTCTGACCATAAACAGCATCAATTCCTTCACTTATTTGCATATCAACCCAAATTCAAGTAGCCCAACATCAAAAGAACCATTAAGGGCTTTTCCCATCTCCAAGTTCCAATTGCAGGCAAATAAACATCCTTGAACCAATTTCAAACTGATTGCTGATTTTTAACTCCGATGCAGCTTCAATCATTCCAATTTGACTCGTCAAGGCCCTTTGTAGTTGTTTCGCTCTCGCTCTTGTCATTGGACCATCTGAATCCTCTTGCATATTAGTTTTAGCTTTACAAGATGGATTATAATTCCCATGATGCACATCATTATTTCGCAACTCTCTGTGAAATACCGAAGGAAATTATCCATTGGTAAAACCGTCTGTATTTAAACATCGACAGAATATGTCCGTCGGTAATTATGGCATCATTGGTAATTGTTTTGCAACTCTCTGTAAAATATCGACGGACTATTTTCGTCTGTAAAGCCGTCGGTATTTATTTAAAATATATAAAAATAATAATTTATTAATAGTAAAAAAGCTTAATAAACAAATAAAATTGGATTAAACATTAAAAATGTAAAAAAATGTTAAATAATATTCATCCAAATATTCATTACAAATTTAATGTGTTTAAAAAACAAAATTAAACTAGAATAGCGATGGAGTTGGAGGAGGAGGAGGAGGCTGGTTGTTCCTGGGACCGTACGACCAAAAAAGAGCTGCACAAGTATCATCACCCATCTTTGATCTCATCTCCATGACTATTTGATGGAGCTCATCATAATTCATCGAGAGTTATTGATATTGTTGTTTCAAGGCAATGAACTCATCAGACTGGGTGCTCGATACTGATGGAGAGCTCCCAACGGTTGAGACACTACGGGCCGAACGCAAGTTTTCAGCCGTAGTGTTGGAGAGCCCGTAAACCCAATTTTTTTCGGGTCCACCAGACGATCCCACCTCCATCCACAAATCTAGATCGAAATCTGGATGGGTCGAAGAATTGTCCCCATATCTATCCCTCAACCGGCTATTATAGGTCTTCTGAAATTTTTTTAAAAAATCATCATATGCAATTCAAGAAAATAATAACTTACAAAATAAAATGAATGAACAAACATACCACGAAGTGCTGAGCACGATTGTCCACGAACTGCTGCACTCTCTTTTGGCGGTCTTGACTCCGCACATACGTCTCTACAAATAGCTCCATTGGACTCGGCTCATGTCCAAGAGACGCAGCCATCCGCTTTGCATGTGCGCTGAATGAGACGGATCCGCCAGTGTGTGTGGTCACCGAACCATGAATTTGCCGATTCCGGTTGTTGGCGCCGAACTGTGAGCGCCATGAGAACCGCTCTTAGGTCACGTGCTCAATATATGCTGTCCATATTTCCCCCGAGATGAATGGCGGTTTGAATTCCCGCCAAACCGTCACCTCATTCCATCCTTCAAGATTGTTATCCCTCGCATGTTTTTTTTATTTTTTTTGGGTGTCAAACCAAAAATCACGCAACCTACTTCCATAGTAACAAATTAGAATTTAAAACATAAAATTATAAAAAAAAATAAATATTATTTTCGATTACCTAGTTGCCGCGTGATTCTCTCATACCCTCCTCATAACATTGTTGTTCGCCCTATCCCATTCAAATTTGTTTTGTGTATATAAATAATTCATATAAAATAAAAATAGTACAAGATATAAAATTATAAAAATCATTTATTAAAAATAAGCTGGAAATTAAAAATTAACACCGACCTGAAATCGTTTAAACCATGCATCAATATTAGGTTTCCACACAGGATGTCTGGAAACCTGGCTCCATTGAAACAATGAAATCTCCATCGACGATTTAAATGCCAATGTTATAGCCCTTGCAGCCTCAATGTTTGTGAACTTGAAATTAAATAAAAGTACTAATTTTAATTAGTTCATAAATTATGTTATAAGTATAAAAAAAAAAACTAAAACCTAAACAAACTTACATTGAGAGGTCATCCTTCCATTGTACCTGGTACTTGTGGGTAAATTGACCCCGCTGTAAAGGCACACCGGTTCTGTGCTGTGAAACCGCGCTAGAAGAGGCAGCATCACAAGTTGGTGTAGATTCCTCTCCATTATCAGCACCTAAGGATACGTCCTCCTCGCTGCTAGAAGAACTACCTGCAACCGTCCGCTGACAACATGCTGTAGATTTCATTCTACGCATCTACACAAATTTTTATGAATAAGTACATAATTAACTTCAATTATTTTAAAAAAATTCGACAGAGTCTCCCCTATACTGGGAGGTCCCAAGTTATCGACAAAATCATATTACACTTCCTATTTTATTTCACATCCCGATCCAATCATCCTGGATCTCAACCCAATTCATCATCATCAACACAAAACATCTTATTCAATAACATCATATAATGAAATTCAAGTAAAAGAATCAATTTCAACTATGAACATTCATTGTTAAATTGGTACTTAGAGTTACAAACATTAGATTAAAGTCATACATTCAAATTTACGGATTAATATTACATTTCAAGTTTTAGGAGACAAGACTCTTAATTTATAAATAATTACATGGTCAAAAGCAAAAGGCAACTAAATCAATATCATTCCTAACACAATCGACCCTAATGGACCTCAAAATAGAAATTAACGTGTACACATAAATATAAAAATGTAATAACAAGCAATAACAATGACATGTAAACAATAATATCCTAAAATTAAGATAAACTAATTAAATTTAATTCTATATTTCAATTAACATTTAAAACATAAATTCAACAATAACAATTATAGCAATACAAACAATAATATCCTAAATCAAGATAAACTAATTAAATGTAATTCTATATATGAATTAACATTTTAAACATAAATTCAACAATAACAATTATAGCAATACAAACAATAATATCATAAAATTAATAAATAAAATGAAAAAACTAAAAAACACTATACAAAACAACCTAAACATAAAACAAACAATACACAAAACTAAAAAACACTATATCAATTCAAAATAAATTTAGGAATAAAAAATGCTTACCTTAATAGTGTGTTGAATTTAAGATTTTATCTTCAAACAATACACAAAACAAAGAACACCAAAAAAAATGATCATAATTAAAATAAAAAAATACAAAGATAAAGAAAAAAGAATACATACCTTTTAAAACTACCACCAAAACAATAAAATCTCTTCCAAAAGTTGAACAGAAAGGGAGAGGAGAAGAGAAATGGAGAAGAAAATAAACGGAGCTGAGAGAAAAAAAGAACCAAATGGGGGGGAGGGGGGGTTTTATATATCAATATTTCCGACAGAATTACAGACGGACATTTATTATTGTCGGTGGCATTAAATTCCGTCGGTAATTTCGTAGGAAATTAATTGATATGTGCACCAAAAAAGTTCGAAAATCCCGCCAGAATTTTTCGATCCATTAGAAAATTCATCGGTACTTGTGCCGGCGGACACGCGTCTAACATGCGTGCGCTTCGGGATGTGCGTAATCCGTCAGTAATGTATGTCGGTAACGCCATCGTTGAGTCTGTCGGTGATTATGGCACAATCCCGTAAATGTTTTTCAACTCTCTTTGAAATACCGACGGTTATATTTCGTCGATGATTGTGGCACAATCCCATAAATGTTTTTCAACTCTCTGTGAAATACCGACGGGTTATATTCCGTCGGTGTACCTATCAGTGAAACCGTTAATATTTCTTATTTTTTGTGTATCCCCTTCAGAAAATCTTGAATTGCAATCTTACAACACAATAACAAGAGCTGACCATTAAAGAAGAATAAATATTTCATGTTCCAAAATATTACATTATAAAAATAAGACTTTAGAACATGTTTAGTTAATCAAAATTTTCATCTTCGTCCTCAATTGAATTGTTATCATCAGCTTCATTGCACTCTTCAATTTCGTTATCATCTTCTTTAACAACATTCTTTTTTCCACTAGTAGAACTCAGAACAACATTCAACTCCTCTGCGTCAACATCAATAAGACTATCATTGAAAACATGAAAATTCAAATTTTCTTCTAAGTCAATCGAAGGAGCAACTCGGTATGGTTCAACCAACTCACTAGCTTGAAAGACTTCATCTATCACACTTGTGTCTTCGTTCTCATCCTGAACAACCTCGACACGACCCCTTAGTTTTGTTTTTAAAATGGATAACCAATCAACTCTTGATCGGTCCCTTCTAAAGGAAGGTGTGTATGTGTAATAAACTTGTTGGCATTGCTTTGCGAAAACAAAGACGTCGTTTACGTTGCGGTGTCTAGCTTTTGAGTTGATTTCAACGAGACCATAGTGAGGATCTACTCTGATTCCTCTGTCAGTTGTGTCATACCAATAGCATTTGAATAAAAACACTCTATTTTGCTCGCTATGATATTGCAGTTCGATGACCTCTTCCAATCTACCGTAGTAGTCAACTTCAAACTCACTAGAAGTCGATCCCTTAATACAAACACCGCTGTTGTATGTCTTTCTTCCATGCCCGTATTCTTCAGTATGAAAGACATATCCATTGACAAAATATCCATTATAGCACTTGACTTTTCTTTTAGGGCCCAGACATAGTAAAGACAGTGAAATAGCAGCACTACCTCCCATTTGATAAACCTAGCTTGTAAATTAAATACAACAATAATCAATAAACGAATATTATGTAACATTGACTACAATTAATTACATTGCAAGAGATAATGAGTTTGTGATAGGACTTACATGTGTTCTAAACCATGTGGCAAATTGTTCATCTTGTAATTGAAAGATCTGAGATTCGGTCAGTTGTGAGTTATTGGACAGTAAGTATCGTCGATGTTGCCTGCAAGGTTGTTCCAAATTATATGAGTTTATGGTATCACAAAACATAAATAGTACACTCTTGACAAAATTTAAGTCAAACATCTACTTACTTAATAAAAGGTCTCAGCTCATCACGGTTAAATAGGACATAATTGCGTGCTTGTTTGAACTCTATTTCAGAAAAATATCTTCCCCTCATGACATTTTTAGGTGTGGGTTGTCTAGGATTAGAGAATATTGACAAGTTCCCACTTGAAGGCATTTCACCACCATCATCATGCTGTGGAACACGGTTGGTCCTTGTTCTCAAATGAGGTTCGAAATATTATGAGATAAATGTTGAGATCTCCTCAACAATATAGGCCTCACATATTGACGCCTCAACATGCGCCTTGTTCTTAATTTTTTTTTAAGATTGAACATGTACCTGCATATATATACATATATATATATATATATATATATAGAATTAATGAAAAATTATCAATTAAAAAAAAATTAATTATGAATTACATGGCTACTGTAATATCTGACCTCTTGAATGGATACATCTATCTGTACTGGACCGGTCCTCCAAATTTTACCTCAAACTGTAAATGTACGGGTAGATGCTCCATTGAGTCAAAAAATAATGGAAGGAATATCATCTCAAGTTTGCATATTGTCTCGATGATATTCGTTTCAAGCCTTTCAATGTGATCATCATTCAACTTGCTGGAGCATATATCTCTGAAGAAATGACTGATCTCCGTTAGTGCATCCCATATCCCATTTGGTAACAAATCATGAAAAGCTAATAGGATGAGTGTTTGCATAAACACATGGTAGTCATGACTCTTCATTCCTCCGTATTAACCAACCTTGATATGTTCGAGGCATGTCCTTCGGGGAAATGCAAACTCTTAAGCCATTTATAGACTAGTAGTTGTGTATTTTTCTCTAACACGAAGCTTGCTCTTGGTTTTGCGACCCATGACCCATCACAAACCAACTCCATATTTTTACGGTTACAGAACACCGCTACATCCAATATAGCCTTGATGTTGTCCTTTGTCTTCCCCTTCACATCCATGACGGTGTTGAAAATGTTCTCAAACACATTCTTTTCAATGTGCATGACGTTAAGGTTATGGCGGAGAAGATTGGTTTTCCAATAAGAAAGCTCCCAAAAGATACTTCGCTTCACCCAATTATAGATCAAACCAAAACCATGAAACTTCTGCTTACCTGATTGGAGACCAAACACAATGTCACCGTACTCTGACATAACATCAAACAATTCTTCACCGGAAAGACGTGGTGGTGCAACATCCTTTTCAACTCTGCCATCAAAAAAATCATTTTTGTTCTTTCTGTACCTATGATTCGGTGGCAAGAAATGACGGTGATAGTAAAAAAAGGAAGCTTTACCCCCATTTGTTAGCGTGAATGCCTTGTTGTTCTCCATACAATATTGACATGCTAGCTTTCCATGTGTGCTCCAACCAGAAACCATTCCATAAGTGGGGAAATCATTGATAGTCCACATCAAAGCCGCTCTCATAATAAAATTCTGTTTCCTCGAGATGTCATAAGTCAAAGCTCTAGAGGACCACAACTGCGTCAACTCATCAATCAATGGACGAAGACAAACATCTACATTCCGCCCTGGACTGCTCGGAACTGGTATGACCATAGATAAAAACATGAACTTTGACCTCATACACATCCTCGGTGGCAAGTTATAAACTGTCAGTATAACTGGCCAACAAGAATAAGAAGCAGCAAATGACCTGAATGGGTTGAATCCATCTGTACACAACCCAAGACACACGTTTTTTGATTCAGCTGAAAAGTGAGGATGCACACTGTTAAAGTGTTTCCAGGCTTCACCGTTAAAAGGATGCACCATCACTCCATCAACCACATGGTGTGATTGGTGCCATGTCATGTGCTCAGCAGTCATTGGTAACATGAATAACCTCTGCAATCTATGTGTGATTGGGAAGTATCTAAGTTTTTTATATGCCACGAGAGTCTTCCCACTACCAGTTCTGGGTTTGTAATGGGAATTCCCACATGTCATGCACTCGGTCATCTCAGCATTTTCAAGGTAGTATAACATGCAGAAGTTAGGGCATATGTTAATTTTCTGATATCCTAAACCGAGGGGTTTCATCATGGACTTGGCAGCATAGAAGTTCTCTTTCAGCATGTTCCCTTCAGGTAAAATGCTTTTCGCTTATTCGATAATCTTGTCATAACCGGCCTTACTTAACCTGTGATTTGACTTGATGGTGAATACTACGACTGATAATTTACTGTGGTTTATGTAGCCATCCCATAATGATTCGTCAGAATCTTTCAACAGATCAAAAAACCTTGTTGCATCTGCATTAGGTTCTTCTTCTACGATTGGACATTCCCTGACATTACCTTCACTCATTCTCATTGCATCCATAACCATATTCCTGTAAGGATTACTGTTCTCATTTCCAACTTCATGCATGTTGCTAGCACTAGAAGTTGACCCAACCACCTGTTCTTCCATGCTCTAATCAGGAACAGATAGTTCTCCGTATGCATACCAACACAGGTAATCCTCCATGAACCCTTTGGTTAGAAGATGCACCGTTACAACATCTTGATGCAGAAACTTTTACATTTCCTGCATAGACAACTAATACCGCCATCAGTAAAATTCCTAGGAATAGATGTTGCGAAATTAATAAAACCCTGAACACCGTTACAATAATCCATCCTCCACAATCCTTGGGATGAGTCCCTATACATCCATGAACGATCATCCATGACTTTTATTGAACCTCTATAAAACATAACAAAAATATTGGTTTTCCCTAACATTATCCAACAAACTAAAAAAACACTTCTGTTAAATATTCATTATCAATTATCAACGTTCATACATATATAAATTTACGAAAATCATAACTTCGCAATAGAATTGATAACAATTAAAACAGAACCGTTAAACAAGCTATTAATTATTTATTTTATCACAACACATTTAATTCAGTATAATTCAAACAAAATTTCAACAATTTACAAACAAATATAATTTGACAAAATCTAAAACAAACAATAACAACTACAAAATTATACATTCATACTACAAGTTTCTTTGACAAATAACAATAAAACAAGTACATACGTTAACAAAATACAAATACTAAAAAAACAATAAAATTCACATTTAAATGTTAAAACTAAAAAGGATAGATTTACTTATGAAAAATGATAAAATCTATAAGAACGGATATTGTGACCACGTACAAAAGTATAAGAAGAAGGGGAAGAAGAAGGAGAAATAAAGGAAGAGGGTGTCGGCAGAAGGGGTATATAATGGCTTTACAGATGGAATCACCGACTGAATGAATCCGTCGGTGATTCCATAGTGATTCCGACAATGAAAGTGCCACGTCACTGTACGACTATCTCGGTTTGAATCCGTCGGTCATTCCATCGGTAAAATTGTCTGAAAAAACTCCACGTCACCATACCGTTGCATCTTTCCAAACAAACTGTATAGGCCGTCGGTGATCCGGTCGGTATATACCGATAGAATTGGAGACGAAATTATTTCCATCAGTAAGAATTACCAACAAAAAAAGTTCGTCGGTAATTTTGTTGGTTTTCCCCGGTTTTCTGGTAGTGAAATATAACTTAATCAATTGTTTAATTGATAATAAATTAAATTATTAAATTTATTAAATTATATTTAATTAGAATTATAATTTATATTTGAATCAGCATATTAGAAACCTAATGGGTCACACACATTAAGAGCCATTAATCAAAAATTAAATTGAAATGGTTTAATTAAATATGACTTGATTAAAATATATTTTAGAAATTAAGGATTAGAATATAATTAATACATGGATTATATTTCTAGACCTAGAAAAATCAAGTAAGGACTTGATTGAGTTAATTTCTAAAATTATCCTGAATTAATATATGAATATTATTCAAAGGAAAAATTGACATTTTGCTAATTTATAGAGTTTTTCAGATTTCCTTATAAATATTACACCATGTCTTTTATTTTAATGTGATTGTCTGTTAGACAAAAAAATTACGTAAGTCACAGAATAAGAGTTAACACTCTACGCATAGAAATCCTTCTCTTCCAAATAGAGATTTATGAGATTTCTAATTGGTGGTTTGTGTGGATTATCGTTGGAGGCCGGACAATTGGAAGAAGATCAAATCTTCAGGTAATAAACCCTTAAACAACGTTTGATCTGTGTAATGGGATCTTAGGGACTTTAGAAATAATTTTGTTTTATTGTTTCCATTGCGTGTATAATATTCGGGAACTCAATAGTGGTATCAGAGCCTTCGTTAGACAATTAGGTTTGTTAATTGCATGTTTTAATTGTTATTGACGTTAATTATGAATTACATTTGTGTGCAAATTTAATTTTCCAAAAAGGTTTTTTTTTCTCTGATTATTTTTAATGGTTACCACTTTGGCCAGATTTGACAGAAATTTACCACTGATATGTTTTTTTTTAAAATTGTTTTAGGTGGTTGCAATAACAACTAGCGGCGACACCAACGTTGCTGGTGCACCTGACTGTGCTACATCCACAACTAGATGCCGATGGCAAAAAAGCCACAACATCACTAGACTAGAGCAATGACGCGAGGGCTGTTACCTTGTGCTGCCACCAGGTGCAATGATAGTATTGTTGCTGCTGCTGATGACTGCCATCGACGTGGGCAAACCACATTGGCAACAACAAGGCAGCTGCAGCATGAAAGATATATGGGAAAAATTACAATTATGCCCTTGAGCTTTGTTTACAGTTGTTTGAGTGTGAGAATTATGATTCTACCCCTGCAACTTATATCTAATTACTTTTAGGTATATTTAGGGGCTGAATTTATGATTTAATCCTTCATTTATGGAATAATGATTTTATATTAAAATTGAAACCCTAAATTAAATTAATTATATAATTAAATTTCCTAATTAGATTATAATTGAATTGAAATGTTTAAATCATTTTTTTTAGTTTTGTCATATCTTAATAGAATTAGGATTAGAGAGAGTTTTTAAACCAAAATAGTTTTATTTAATTTATCCTAAAATAGTTTAGGATATTAATAAGAATTTTAATATGATTAATTTTCTTATTAAATTTTGAAAAATATTTTTTCAATAAAAGAATCTATATTAAATTGGGAAATTATCAAATTGGATTTGAGTTTAATATTTCTAAGTGTTAGATTTTTTTTTTAAATTGCACATGGAGCCAATAATTAGAATTGAAGCATGCAATAATTTTATTATGTATATTAATATGTTCTTATGCATGATGGATGATTATGGACATTAAAGACCAATACGATTGTGTTTTTATCGTTGAATGATTGTAATATTAAATAGACTTGTGTGTCCTGCCTTATCTCTATTTTTTTATAGGTTGTAATTATTTTTCTATCTAATTCCCCTCGAATATAACTCGAGGTTTTTTAATTAATTATATAAATATTATGTAATTTAGAAATGTAAAAAATTAGATAGAAAATTATTATATAATCCAAGATAGAAAAAGAAATGGCGATGAAGGTAAAATCGATATGCTTCCAATGGACTTATGGAAACTTGCTAAAGCTATCTAGGATCTGACTATCTAAGTGGACGTCTTGTGATTTGTGGCAACTAAGTTTTTTAAAAATTATTTAAAACTAAAAAAAATCAGATCTTCAAGTAATAAATCCCTAAATAACTTTAAATTTTTCTAATAGAATTTTAAAAATTTCTATATAATTTTTTTATTATTTTCACAACATGTATAATATTCAGGAACCAATGGTGGTATTATATTTGATGAAGAGGCATTGAAATTATCCTCCTAGAGGCATAATTTCTTGAGAGAAACCAGCTGTGAGTAACAACAGTTGGTATTTGTTCAGTTCTATTCTTTATTAAATCTATTCTGCATTTAATCAAAGTCCATTTCTTGGTTTCTGGGAAGTTGCAGATTAAATGTTTTTGATT
>Ga0325410_1008867_pt1 | contig 10843 bp, 3 predicted proteins | sample PopdelMetagenome_16_FD_206182 | JGI IMG/M metagenome (GOLD analysis project Ga0325410, IMG submission 206182) | Populus deltoides microbial communities from Bellville, Georgia, United States - Xylem-PdIQD-R3 | ecosystem: Host-associated > Plants > Phyllosphere > Stem > Wood/Secondary xylem...
GAATTAATCTTCATGATTTGTTTTCAATTTACTTTTTATAAATTTATCTCAATTTTATGGATTTATTTTTTTATTTGTAATTTTAAACTTTTAACACTAGATCTGCTGGAATGGAGATCACAATATTGTTTTTTTTTTTTATGAATTTATTATGGTCTCATGACCTAGGTCACAATTTTAACAGGTTAGCTCAAGTTGACTTTGATTGTTTTTTTTTTCTTGTTTTTAATTGATTTTTTTTATTTCATCTTTTAATAATGGGTTGATTAGAAATTGAGTTTTATAAATTTTTTTATTTACTTTCTATGGGATTGCTCTTATCTCATTACTCAGGTTGCAGGTTTGACAGGTTAACTTAGGTTGGCTCGGGTATTTTTTGTTTTTTTTTAATTTAATATATTTTTTTAATTTCATCCTCTAATATAGGGTTGATTAGGAATTGACCTTCATAATTTATTTTGATTTGCTTTTTATAGAATTATCGCGGTCTCATGACTTGAGCTATATATTTGATAGGTTAACTCGGGTCGATTCAATATGCCATTATATTAATATTTTTTTTTAAAAAAAACATCTAATATGTTATCATATCAATATTTAAACAATATATCGTTCAATATGTATTTTATTTTGAGTTTATAATTAGATTTATTTATTAAAAAATAAATTAACAACACTTGATATTTTATTATGTTAAAAAAAAAAGTTAATCCAAACCAACCCACGTTGAAACATGTATCAATGAGCTTTTTTATATATCTATGGTACCATCTGACCATTAATAGAGATAGAAACTCCTTTCAAAGTTAAAAGTAATCATTTTTTATTAAAATTAGACGAGAAAAACCTATCTCATTTCGTAAACCGGCCATCAAATTGGTACGAATTCATGCATGAATTAAATTGTTTCGGAATGCTCAAGCCCCCACTGAAATTGATCAAACAGGTTGAATCCGGTTGCATCAAATGGCGACACATCATTTCATTTACCCGGAGTGCCTGGCTGGCTGGCTCATGCCCTGTCCTTGGGCTCGGGAATTGAACGGGTCAACCTGTAAGTTAATGAACTGACTCGAGTTTATTAAGTTTTTTAATTGGATAATATTATTTCGGATAAAATTTAAAAAAATAAAAAGTCATCGTGTTGGTCGGGTTAGGTCATCAACTTGGCTTTAAACAGTTTAAAAACAAACGTGGCTTGAGTAAGGTCTTGAATTGACAACGCATTAATGATTATTTTATTCGACCTGTTGATCAACTCCTTGAAATATGTGAATTATGATATGTTATAATATAATTATGCAAAATATTATACGGTACTATGGATTCGAATTTTTGGTTTTATGTTTTAAAAATGTTTTTTTACAAAATTAAAATTAATTTTTTTAAATTATTTTGATGGATTGATATTAAAAATAAATTTAAAAAAATAAAAAAATTATTTTAAAAAAATCACTACATATCTTTTTTTTTTTCAAATCAGTATAATTCAATTAGAAGAAGCAATACCATTATGTATATAGTTTATGTTGCTAAGAAATCAATACCTCGCCCATTACAGCAATTTATCATGTCCCCTTGCTAAATTGCTACGAGTTTATTTCAAGTGCGGTGTGATTTAATTAAAATTGTATTTTATCTTAATTATAGTTTTAAAGAATTTGATTAATCAATATATATAGTCTTGTATAAATTCTACAAAATATTATCTCTTAGAATCTTAATTAAAAACAAAATTATAATTTATATATTTTTTAAACCGCAACTACAATATTAAATACATAAACTACATGCTAAATTAGACCACTATGTCACCTTGTGCTTCATTCATTTAAGAGTTAACCAGCTTTTTAACCTGCATTGCGATGCGAGTAAGAGTTTATATATATATATAAAAAATAGAAATACAGGCTTCATCAATAACTTTTTATACATAAAAAAAAAGTTAAGATCAAATCAAAAAGCTTATGGGAACTTTTAATTAAATAAATCAATTAAATATTTATGTAAATAAGTGGAAAAAAATTAAAAGATAAATATTATAATTTATATATTTTTTTAAATCTATATTTTCAAACCACAACTACAATAATAATAATTAAAAAAACCGCACAATATATGCCAATCTACACCATTGCGCCAGCTTGTTCTTCTTTCGTTTAGAGTTAAATAGTTTTTTAACTTGCATTTTGCCGCAAGTAAGAGTTTTTTTTATATATAAAAAAAGGGGATATGTAGGCTTTATTAACAAGTTTTTACACATAAATTTTTTTTAAGTACAAAGTAAAACGTTTATGGAAATATTTAATTAAATAAACCAATTAAATATAAAAAATATTAAAAAATAAAATAAAAAATATAATTTTAGAAAAAATCATAAAAAATAAAAAAACCATATGAAAAAACACTGTAGCAATCAATAATGTTTTTAAAAAAAATTACAAAACTAAATTCTAAATCAGCTTAATATTAAATCAACAAATATAATTTAAAAAAATAAAAAAATAAAATAGAAAAATCATATGGAAAAACACTGTAGCAATCTACAATATTTTAAAGAAAAAAAATTACAAAACAAAATTTTTAACCAGCTTAATATTAAAAAAGTAAAATTAACAAAAAAAAATTTGAAAAAAAATGAAAAAAAAAGAGAAAAAGAAAAAAAGAAAAAGTGCGAAAAAAATAAAGTAAAAAAGAGAACAAAAAAGTGATAAAAAAAGAAAAAAAAGGGAAAAAAGAAAAAGTGTGAAAAAAGTGAAAAAAAAACAGAAAAGTTAAAAGAAAAATAAAAATAAATGCAGTAAGTTATAACCCACAATATATTAAAGATGGATAAACAGTAAATTCCTCACACCCGTTAACTTAAGATACACACACACACACAATGCCAGCACTAACAAGTAACAATCATGTATTTAATAATATCTATGTACAGTGTTGCACTAACAAGCAACAACCATGTGGATAGCGGAATCGAAGGCCATATACAGTCATTGCAAAAACGACAGCCACTCCACAGTAGTGATTGGTTCGGCTGTCAATCACTTACATAAATGATTTGTAGGCCATAATTGAGGATGAAGGACAGCTGCCATTAACCCTCCCCTTATTATGATTATAAATCGAAACAAGCTACCGGCACTATATTATTTGTTTAGCAACATTTAATTCGATAATAACTCTTCTAAATACCTGGCAATTTATTTTCAACTATAGCTTCTTTCACAATTCTTTTTTTTTTTAAATAAATAAATAAGAGTGATCATTCTTCAAAAACACAGCTGTGATTTTTTAATTCAATAAAATTTATTTATGTTCATTATTCATGTAAATATTATTGTCATTTTGAGTGGGCTGGGCCTCATTAGAGCCAACACCGCTTTTATCTGCCAGGCTCCTTCAAGAGCACTTTGCCATGCATTAACCTTGAGTTTCATGTTGTTTTGGGCTCGCAATTTAGAGGCCCGTAGGTTTCGAGTTTCTTCTGGGCCTGGTCACTGCCCTTAGATATAGCTCTAGCACTTTAGGTGATTCTTAGCCCAAGAAATATAATAAAAATAGACAGGGCAAATGGACCTCCATAGTTCTTGTAGAAACTATGTTTTGTGTATAGACTGTTCTTGCATCCAATAATTTGACCCTGTTATATTAGATTAATCTTTATATAATTAAAGTTTTTTTTATTAAAAAAACATTAGTAATGTATAATTTTTTAAAATATTAAAAAAATTAATCTAATCTGTAGAGCGTTACATCAATCTAGTAACTACTATAAAACCCGAGAAAATCCTATAAAACCCCTCGGCTCCTTTAATCAAGGTCCTAACAGCATGGCTTTTAACAACGAAGGACTGAGTTGGAAGCTCGTGCCGAAATTAAGTATCAATGAGCTCCAAAAACATCCTGCGGGTTAACAAAAAAAACCAACAAAGTCAAGAACAGAAGAGGAGAGAAACATGAAGCAGTTGAGTTGATCAACGGTTCAGAAACAGAGGAAAAAAATGGAGAAAGTAATGAACATAATAAAGCCAAAGCCAAATCCACAGCAAAAACTCAGAGATTGGCAGCGCAGGCTACGCCAAGAGTGCCGCAACATCGAGCGTCAAATCCGAGGCAATCTCTTCTTTTCTTCTATTTTTTAGGCCTTTCTTTTTTATTTTAAGATTTCTGGTTTGATTTTCGTCCGATGGATCTGGGTTTTTATTTTTATGTTAACGGGTATTCTTTATTTTGGCCTAACTTTAATGGGTGTGTTCTTTTCTTTTCTTTTCTTGATGGATCCTTTTTAGATATACAGAGAGAAGAGAAAACTGTACAAAAAGCAATTAGAGATGCTGCTAAAAGAAATGATATGGTCTCAGCCAAGGTATTACTTTTGTTATCAAATAAATTCCTTTTTATTGATCAATTTGCTAAGCACTCTTTGGAATTTTCAACATTTATTTATTTATTTGACAAAGTTAGAATTTTAATTGGAGTTTTCTTTGATTGATTTAGTATATAACTTGATGTTAACTTTCCACTTTAATTGCTATTCTTCTGCTGTTAATGTAATTAAGAATTATTGTTATGAATGATATCATGTTTTGTGTTTTATTCTATCCAGGCACTTGCCAAGGAAATTGTGATGTCTAGAAGAACAGTAAACCGTCTTTATGAAAATAAGGCACAGATGAATTCAATATCAATGCATCTTGGAGAAAGTGTCGGTATGATTATTCATTATCACTTCTTCTTTTTTACTTTGTACTTTGCAAATGTGGATAACCATTGCTTTGTGTTGTTTATGTACTGCCATAAGTCTCTGAATTTAGGCAGCGTCATTGCTTATATTTATCTCTACAAGTTATCTCGATTATAGAAACAACTTTGACACAGATTCAGACACAATTGACGAGAGGGATGGTTAAGCGAGGAGGTGCCTTTCAGATAGTTTGTGTTAACTTAGAGTTCATAACGGTTTAGAATTCTTTAGAAATCATAACTTGAAGAAAAAATTTCATACCTTTTGTTGCAAAGTTTTATGGACAAAAGAGAATAAATGCATTTTTGAATAATCTGGCTTTTGTCTGGATGTTAAGGCAGATGAATCATAAATGTGAAGAAACGAATACCAGAAGAAAAGTTGAATGCATTCACTAGTAAATATATGCAATAATGGTCATCAGCATGCAATCCTATAATTTATCTTTGGGGAGTAAGTATGACATTTCCAAAAATGTTATCCATGTGAAAAAGTAGTACATATTTCATTGATTTATAGATTGAAGGATCTGCAAGGTCCTAAATAAATTTTTGGAGGTAGTCATTGTTGAGAAATGATGTATTAATTTATCGTGAAATGAGAATAATGGCTGTTGAGCTGATTGGGAGACAAATTTTGACTATGGTTTGAAATCCTATTGTGATCTATTCATAACACAAACAAGCACATAGAATATGGTTCAACACTTCAAATACAATCTGGACTTACTGCTATTCCTGCATCTCAAAGGTGTTGTTCTGTCTTCATAAGTACTTTATATACACAGTTTGTTGTTTAAGTTCCTGAATTTTGATTTTCTTGTGAAGTACAATTGATCAAACCATTTTTTTTTTTTTGTGTGCTGTCAGTCACTTTGATAATTCTCAAGTGGTATGATATGAGACACCGGTTAGGTTACTTGGTGTAAATATAGCTTAGGAAGAAACTAGATGAAATATATAAGAGAATTCTGGGAGTGAATCCTCTTTTAATTCTCGTTTGCTTCTAAGAAACTTGTAGAAGTATGTATTTCTTACAATGGAACGCAAATACAGCCATTGAGAGTGATTGTTGGTAGTATGAACTTCTGATTATGAGTTCAGAGGTGCCTTCCCATCGTTATTCTCACTTTGCTGGAGAGTTAAGGTTGTAATGTGATTTGAACCCTACCCTTGTTGCCATAAGAACCAAAAAGAAACCATAATTATTGTGAGTGAGATATTTGTACTTTGGCTCAAAGTAACAGAAGTATGTTTGGAAAAACAGAGTCAACCATCTGTCCAAGATGTAAGGGGACCAATCGATCCTTTTTCCCATAAATAAATTCAGGTTTTCAAACAACACTTTAATTTCAAGTAAGAAGATGATGGTTTTCATCAGCTGGCTATTCATCAAGTGTGTTATTGAAACAAGTTATATAATACTTGGAAAAATGTATGCGCAGTTGATTGCCATGTTGAGTAGGATGAACGTGTGTGTATGTTGTCTACTTTCTGATTTATTTTCTTGTTCATTACCTTTGTTTCAGTTGGAATGAGCTTTGATAGTTTATTTGAATTTCCTGGTATCATTCTTTTTTGGTTGATTTTGCAGCGATTGCCCGTACAGTGGGCCATTTGTCCAAGAGTGCTGAGGTTATGAAGCTTGTCAATGATCTCATGAAGGCTCCAGATGTGGCTGTTACGATGCAAGAGTTCAGCAAAGAAATGACCAAGGTTCATTTGATTGTTCTGCTATATGAACTGATAATCTAAGAAATGTGAACCTTGGAAGAAAGTGGAAATTTATCATGCATTGCATTTACTGCAGATCTTCAAGGAGGGCATCGACATTTCCTGCCTTCATTCTAGGCATTTTTGATCTAATATGGCAGGAAAATTGGGATAATCTTTGTTTAATATGTTGTGGCTTCTTTATGCACTTGAGCTTATTATATATGTATGGATGTTGCCAACTGAAGAAAATCTTTCTAAATTGACGTTATCATTGGTTGCCTCCATACAAACTAAACTACCTAACAACTAATAGATATTTGTATTTTGTGCTATACTTTTAAAATAAGAGCTCTTGTTCTTGTTTGTGGTTTGCAGGCAGGGGTGATTGAGGAGTTTGTGAACGATGCCCTTGACAGTGCGCTGGATTCGGAGGATATGGAAGAGGAGATTGAAGAAGAAGTTGACAAGGTATTGACTGCTATTGCTGGCGAGACTGCTGCAGAGCTACCAGCAGCTGTCAGGAAGGAGAGAGTGAAGCAATCTGCTCAGATGGAAGAGGTTTGTGTGGCATATTTATGTTTTCTTTATTTTCTTTTCTTTGATGCCTTGAAGCACAAGAATATAAAATACCCTTCTGGATTGTTTTTAGGAAGAAGCTATAGCTGAGGGTGTTGATGATGAGGGAGAACTTGAAGAAATAAGGGCACGACTTGCCAGCGTTAGATCATAAATCAAAGTGTTACGCCCCTTCATCTGTCCCAGGTATTATTAGAGAAGGATGGTGAACTCATTAACTTGAAGGCTGCCTTAAGTCAGAATGAAATTGCAGTTGGTGCAACACAGTTTTACTTTGAAAATGGTACATGGGATAAAATGCATGTTTTATCTTAAAAGCAGCCCTTTTCTATCTACTTTAGCTATCAAATGTATTTGTACCATATTGAACTGAAGGCACTGTTTGTAGTGCCATTCATACGCCTTACTTGTACAGAAGATAAAAGAGTTATGCTGTGGGATGGAAATAAATCATGTTATGGAATTAGCCAACACAATCTTTTAGATTCAAAGCTTACAGTAGATAAGAGTTGGTATTTGAACTGGTCTGATTTCAAATTTTAGCAATGATCATATATTTGATACCTGTTTTCTTCAGTAAAGATGCCAGAGTGTTACCTTCCATCATTCCATGTGTCCACAATGGACCTATGATTTTTATTTCTGCAATTTCATGTAGTTTGTTTGCCACTTCGTATTTTCAATTTACATGATCTACAGTCAAACTGTTTGTAATGGGTCTGTGCACGCAAGCATTGTTATGCATTTGCCTGCCTGGTTGACGTGCATTGAAAATATGCCGTCATGCATGTGCCTGCCTAATAGATCTGCATTGAAAATATTAGTGACTTGCGTGAAAGAAGCCAATCTGCAACCCACGTGAGCTTTCGAAATTGCCTACAGTTTTGCAAACGCAAGTACGGTGCTCGTGTTTGTGTTGGAAACTGTTAAGAAAAGAAGCCAAGTCACTCCCAGAAATTGCATAAGAAAGCAAAGAACCTTATGTTACCTCATCTGCACAACTACCTTTCGTTTCTGTCATCTTTGTTTGCTGAGGACACTTTATAATATTTTTGTTGTTACATCCATGGTTCCGAAGTTTTTTAGTCATCAGCAGACTGCTTTTCTCAGTGAAGGGGCCATTTGGAATTTCTAAAAAAATGATTTTTTTTGTTTAAAATTATTATTTTTGTATGTTTTTGGATCGTTTTGCTGTACTGATGTTAAAAATAATTTTAAAAAATAAAAAAATATTATTTTAATGCTTTCAAAAAATACTTTGAAAAATAATCGCTATTACATTTATGAAAGCCGTAAAATCTCATGCTGCTTCTAATGAAATACTCATCTCATGCTTGCATATGCTTATAAGTGGGTAAGGTTTGTCAAATTTTAATATCTTCACTATTTTGTAATGGAATTTAGGCTCCAGCCATCTGTAAACTGCAGAACTCATTTACCATCAATTGATTGAATATAAAAGATGGAGCTCATCCGTCTGAAAGAGGGGCTTGAATCACCGGACTCCATGCTCCGTAAACTCTTTACATATCTGTCTTGTCTTTACAGTTAAGCATATATGCTGGTATTAAAATAGGTTCAAAACTCTACAAGAAGATGCCATTCCTGACTCATTTCAGGTCACAACACTGTCCTTATAAAAAAGATAAAATCTTGGACGTTGAGTGAAGTCTAATGCTTTTCATTACTTTCTGTATAGATGCTTGTTGCCTTGTGCAGAGACCTTGACCATGAAGTCTAATGCCTTTCATTACTTTCTGTATAGATGCTCGTTGCCTTGTGCAGAGACTATGACCATGACACCAACTTAATTCATTAACTTTCCAGGTTACTGATGATATCTTGCACGCAAGATAATCCCTCTAGCTCCTCTCACCACTCTTCTGCAACCAACCCCGCTTTCTTTTTAGTAAAGCAACTTAACCGCAAAAGGAACAATTGCTTGAGATACAACGTGCTCCTTGGAATAAGGACAATAACTTCTTGCTTTCTTCCTCTGTTTTTGGCATGATGAAGATAAGCAGACATTTTAAGGTTAAGACATGCATTCTTAGTTGGGCTGACTGACACGATCTAGATAAACCGCTAGAGATGTGGCTTACCTTTCAAGGTAAGGCATGCGATTGCAAGCCATATATTTTCACAAACTCTACCTGTGAAATACACATCCAATTTCACATGTAGCCTACTTAGAACTCTACATGGGAGGAGCATAGTAAATAAACGTCCAATTTTAATTATTCTTTGCGTACTGCACAAATAATTTTTTTTTCTTTCTTTAACACAAGGCCTAATGAGTGTTGGCTAACATTTTAGCGAAAATCCCAGATCTTAAAAACCTCCTTGAGAACACTTACTCAAATAATTTGAACTTCAAATATAGCAATTTAGCATTCCATAAAAAAATATTTTTATTAGTAATGCTAATTAAAATAAATCTAAATTAGATTAAGTTGCTATTTAATCTAATTTCCAAACATATCAAATCCTAAATAAGAATAAAGTGTTGAGCAGCCTAAGCCATGTATGGCTAATTTTATCCCAATTTATCATATGGAAATTATATGATTATGATTAGGTCAAGGCATGAATTATTTGTTCCAGTTGTGCTAGCTTGCTCTACTTGTAAAATTTGAACTCACCTAGTTGGTTGACTTGGGACCTAGCCGATTCAGGTTTTGGATTGATTTGGTTTGAAAAAAATAAGGTAAAGAATTGATCTACTTTGACCTAATAAAAAACTCAGATTGACCAATGACGTGGTGAATCCGAGATAAAACTTGGGATAAAATTGATATAAATATAATGAAAAATAATCGAGTTTGTTATAAGTCAAAACCTCAAATACAAAGAAAACCATAAATATGGTAAGACTCTTAAAATACTTAATTTTATTCAATCATATATCGATGCTAAAATACTATTACAACCCTTTATATAGAAAAAAAAAACTAAAAAACCCTAATATTTCTGAATAAAAAAAACAAAAAAAACTATTATCTTCAAATAGAAAAAAAAAACTAGAAAAGCATAGTAATACAGAATAGAAAAATAATTTTTTTTAATCAATTCAAGTTCATCCTCTCGATTCAAGATCCCAGCCCTATCATGGATCGATACTTGGACTAGGTTTTATAACTATACTTTCCATATTGATATATGTGACAATTAGCATATGCCATTAATCAATATGGACCGACCAAGCACAACAAAGTATATTCTATTTAATTTGTGTTTGAATAAATATCCTGTGTTGATTGCTTAACCAATTTACTTTAATATATTAACATTGAAAATTGAATGATAGACAAAATGGATTCAAAATAACAGATCGCATCAACCAATATATTAACATTATTATACATGAACTTGGTATTTTTTTTTAGTTCTTATCCGGGTATTCTCACACCGTTTTAAAAGATAAAACTAGTCTCGTTTGGGGTTCGTAACTGTCCCTCCCAATAAATGTTTTTTCAAGAATTGAATTTGTATTTTTTTCCTAATAAGAATATAACAATACCTTAACCACTAGATCAACACTTAATTGATATACAAGATATGAATTATCGTATTAAGATTAATTATTATGAATGCAATAAAGCACATGGTAGTCAAAAAGGTTTAACTCATTGATGCGTTGAATCCCATTACTATAATTAGTTCATGTACTGCGAGCCACAATTTTTTTTTTTGGATAAATTACAGCATGAATAACTTAATATTTTTGATACATACTATGTACATATCCCATAAATTCTGAATGATAAAATTGCATCATTAATGACTTCATATTTCTCTGATACATTCA
>Ga0325410_1008868_pt1 | contig 10842 bp, 6 predicted proteins | sample PopdelMetagenome_16_FD_206182 | JGI IMG/M metagenome (GOLD analysis project Ga0325410, IMG submission 206182) | Populus deltoides microbial communities from Bellville, Georgia, United States - Xylem-PdIQD-R3 | ecosystem: Host-associated > Plants > Phyllosphere > Stem > Wood/Secondary xylem...
AGTAGTTTGGTTTTTAAAAGTTATCGTTTATCTGTGGATATATTCAGAATATATCTAGGATATAAAAAAAAATGTTATTTATTGAATTATTTCTTAGGAATTTAATAAAAAATGTAAACATGATGTATTTGGTTTTGATCGGTGAATTTGTTATAATTAAATTACATGAATTACCTAGCAAGTTTTTTATAGACTAATGAAACATGGTCAAGCCCAATAATATACCTGAATGGCATAAAATGATCGACTTAACAAAAAGACCCATGACTTTCGATAGGTTCATTGAATTGTGCTCAAATTTGTCTAGGAGGTTCCAAATACCTAGCTTTACAATTGGACGACTTGCCACAACAAACCAGTGCCCGAAAGTCCTCCAAATGAGACCTGGAGGGTGTTATTTAGGCTAATTTGGTTTTTATATTTTTGAATTTCCCTGTTTATTTAGATTGATTTTTTTTATTATGTTATGGTTAGAATTTTTATTTAGATTGATTTTTTAGATCTATTAAAGAGTTACAAACCTCTCGAGAAATAAAATACTGGATGATAAAATATTTAATAATAAAATTTAAAATTAAAATGCATATTTGTCCACGTCAAAAGTACTGAAACTCCATTTGAGATTTAAAAAAATAATAATAATCGTACTATTCACAACGAAGAGTCCCGTTCTCTGTCACTACAGACCTCCACCAACACCGCAAACCCAAACTAACTGACCAATAACTGCTCACCAAGTGGCATTATATGGTGTGCAACCTGAAACACATCAGATCCCCTCTCCCTTTCCAGCTCATCTCCATTAGCTACCAAGATTCTCCTCGTCTTAGCCGAGCCACTATCCACAGCCGGCAAACCCGTCTCCGGCTCTCGACGCTTAGTCGTGACCCTAACTGGGTCCGGCTCATTAGACCCAATCTTATGTGGAAAATTAAGCAAAGCCTTCGAGCCACGCATTCTATAAGCCGCCCTATCATAAGCCAAACCCGCTTCCTCCGCGGTCTCGTAAGTCCCAAGCCACACTCTCGCACCATTCTTAGCCGGGTCCCTAATCTCAGCCGCAAACTTCCCCCAGGGTCTTTGCCTCACTCCTCTATAATGTCTCCCCTTAGCCACCACCTTCTTAGAAACAGCAGCTTCATTCAATCCAGCTTCTTGAACCAGTTTCATGGGCTCGGCTTCCGGCCCCAGCTCATATCCCGGCTCGGCCTTAACGACACTTGTAGTTCTTGTTATTGTTGCTGTTGCAGCGGTGGCAGTGGGTGAAGTTAAGTCTAACGGTGACCATCCAAAACGAACAGCATCTCTGAGGGAATTGTAAATGACCATATCTTCAGAATCATCCACTTTTAATGGCAAGTCACCCCATGTCTCGGTTAGGCAAGAAATGAGAGAACTAAAGCTTGGACTTCTATGCTGACGATGATGAGACAGAGTACTAAACTCGCACAGTGAGGTAACCTCGTTCATTTCTGTTTCTCTTTTGTGGCAATCGAATTGAGGTAGAAGGTGTGTGATTAATTTGTCGTGTTAGTTTCTGCAAGCGAGAGAGAATTGCGATTGTTTTGCTAGAGGAGAGGAGAAGGGATGAAAGAAATCATAGACTCCAATTTAGAAGAAGAGGGGGGATTTGGTAAGGGGGCGGTATATATATGTAGTCGGAGACGGAGGGGGAGGGGGGTGAATGGCAAGTTGGTGGTGATATTTTGTCGTATTTATTTTAATTATTCTATTGCTAGTGCCAATGTGCACTTAATTGCCTTTTTTTTTTTTTCTTTTGTGTGTGTGTTTCGATGAAATTTCAATGGCCAAGTGGGCAAATGGAGAGGGGTGGTTGTCCCTTTGTTGATAATGTGGGAGGGTGATGCCATTATCTCACGTCATCCATTCGCCATAATCCATGCTCGAGGTCATCTAGAAAAAGAATTTTGTGTTCCACATTTGGCTGAGGTGGAGTGGTTATGTCCAAATAAAAGTTTGACATTGGTAAGAACTGGGTTGTTTCTAAGCAATGAAGTATGAAGAACTGAAGATATAATTCCCAATTAACTCATAATTATCGGGGCAATTCCTCGAGGATTATGGGGGCAGTTCCATATTAACTCGTAATTATTGCTCGTTGATCGATATTGTAGGATGAACGGAAATGACCGCAGTGGACAAGTAGGAGCGTTATCAGACCATTTGGCTTTAAATATGGCTCCGTACAAATGGCAGCAACTTGATTCATCTTAAAGAATGTACATCGCAAAAGGGAGGGGACAAAGCGTGATAGGGACGTGGTGTAGGTACATTAGCCCTAGCCATGATTCACGACTTCCTGAGGATAAGAGCTACAAAGTCAATCTTAATAGTAACCAACAACCACTGTAGATTTTTGTACAATGTTAACATCCAAAATGGAAAACCATGTCCCACGTGTTTGGTTTAGAATATTTTGGAAATATGTAAAAATCGTGTTTTTAAACAAAAAATTTTATTAAAATTTAATATATTTTATATATTTTAGATCGTTTTGATGTGCTGATGTCAAAAATAATTTTTAAAAAATAAAAAATATAATTAACATGTATTTCAGCATGAAAAGTTATTTAAAAAACAATCACAACCACGTTATCAAATTTTTTATTAAGAAAACCTTGCTTTATTCAAGTATTTCTTCTTGGGCTTCTTCTTTTATGAAAACATCTTATGGTATTGTTTTTAAATTAAGAAAGAAATACAACAAATATCAATAAAAAAAAACATGATTCTATGATTTTTACAGGATAAAAAAAATAATATTAATCTAAGAAGATCATTTAAAACCTATAATAAATAAATAAATAAATATTTTTTCTCATTGAATATTTATGCGGGGTATTTTTTTTTAAAGAAATAATTGCATGTTAGTTTATATATAGTATAATTCACCAAGTAATTTTAAATATTACCATAAGAAGTATAATCTTATTAAAAAACTATGGAACAATTGGATAAATTTTAAAATCTTATTTTAATTATTTTATTTATAGGGAATTTTAATCCAAACAAAAAAACAACTTAAAAAAAAATTAAGAGATCATTTAAAAAGAGGTTACGCACTTGAGCTTGAGAGAATGAGTCCTAATGTTTGGGTTAAGATAAAAAGTCGAAGGCGCGCTTGGCTTTATTCTTCTTTTTTAAACAATGGATGGCAAGGTTTTTTTTAATAAAACAAACAACATGTCGTTTATCAAGTCTGTTGATGTGTCCTTCACTGGTGTAGTTTACAACCACCTCTAATATCTAGAAAGCTAGGGTCCGAATTTCAGGATCTAAAAAACCCAAATATCAACCTATTTTCATCTAAAATTACTTCAAGAATATCCTTAAAATATTAATAAATTTATTTTTTTATCCCAAAAACATCCCGTATCACTTTAAAATTAAAAAATTAAACTAAATCCAAAAAAAATTTCTTATTTTCCTAACATATTTGAAAGAAAAAACCATCTTAATTAAACATACAAGATCGATATTTTTTTTTGTCAAAATATGACAGACCAGATTTTTCTCCTTCCCTTTTCTTTTTCAATGACTTTCCCTCTCTTAATTTCAACATACAAGATTTATATCGTGAAAAAAAATTAAAGTTTTGGATCAAAAGGTAAAATCTTGAAATAACAAGGAGCAAATATATATAAAAAAATCCAGTTTTTACGTGATAAACTGAATATTTTCATGTCTTTTGAATAGTGAAAACAAAAAATAGCTCTATTTTTTTAAGGTGTTAATTTTTATCATTGTTTTTTGAATTTCTCTAACTATAACCTAAAATTTAATTTGGTCATACTAATCTTTAATTTAACATTAAAATGTCCTTGGACACAGAACACACACGAAAGCATGCAATATGAAACAAAATTCAATAAATAAAACCATGATTACACCACTTTTAAGGATGGAATCGTGAAGAAAGAAAATTCAATGACCGAATTGAAAAAAATGGACTTAAAAGGGAAAAACAAAGAGGTAAATAATGGTTGATGAATAGTGTTTTACTTACACGCATAAATTATATACGTGTAAAAGTCTTGGGATGTGATTGTGATGCTATAAAGTTCTTTTGGAAAAACAAATATCAGTAATAAATATTTTTAGAGGTGCACACGTATATATTATAATTATAAAAGAAACTAAAATACATGGTATTTTTCTACAGTGTTTTGTACTGTTCACCAAGATATAAAATACAGTAAATTGCATTGTAGTGAATAGTGCAATTATAACTAGTCACGTGACATGAAAAGTTCAAATTGGTCCTTGAAGTTTTATTTATTTATTTATTCGTGTGATTCTTATAGTTTTCTAAAAATTCTATCTTTATCATGATTCATTTCTTGAATATTGAATGAAAAAAAAGATGAGGCTCTTGATAGTTTCTGATATTAACATGGATTTGGACGTGGGTGGGATCCGAATTATTTACTTAAATTAAAAACCCAAACTATATAAATAATATAAATAATAGAATGTGCTGATAGCGAATCAAAACGATGTAATAATTTTCAAAACACAAACTATATAAATAATGTGAGGTCAAATGTGTACCTTCCGAGCTGTAACTTTAGAACTCAACCGTTGTTTAATGCTGAAAATTGAAGATTTGTTAAGAACAGGCATGTGGCAGATCAAGAACATGATCTTGTTCTTATTTTTATAACTAAAAAAAAGGCTTGAAATTCTAATTTCATGTTTTAAAATTGGAAATTGATGGTTTTACGTTGAAATATTAGTCGTCGAGAAATCTGGGTGCTGCGAGAGATGGGTTTGGTGGGCGACAGATTATCCATGTAATGTTATTTATACCTTTATATTGTTGAAAGCGAGAAGATAAAATTCTCTTCATGAAATCACAGCTGAAAATTTAGACTCTCCCCGGTCCTTGCATGGATCATTAATAATAATAATAATAATAATAAAGTTTGAAAAATCACATCCCAGAACAAGAAGCAATATTCCAAGTTGCAAGCTAATGGTTGGCGTGTCAAAACTCTAAACAGGCGAGGTAGCCAATAACGTACAGCCAGATGCAATTAATTAATATTCATTTTTTTCAAACATTTGAAATTGAACAATCTTTATTATATTACATGGTCTTGATGTTTGATTCAAAAGTTTCCCCTGCTTCCTTTTTGGGTATGTATATATTCTCGCCGTGAGTAAGATTTTTTTTTTTTCCCTCTACAGGCAGTGCCTATTTTGCCCAAAAAAACTTAATTTCCAAGTCATTTCTAGGTGTTTCAGTGGTAAGAGTTTGGAACTAAAAAGTTTATTTTTCTTATCATTTCAAGTTCAAATCATGTAATTGTTAATATAATAGTCACTAAAAATTTATATGATATAAAATTTATTAAAATACACACAAGCTACTGATACAAATATCTACGTTAATAATAACAGGAAATCACATCATGCGGTGCAGCTTCTGCACGGTCGGTATAAGTTGTTTCGTGCCGCAAAGTCTTAAAGTCAACTACTCAATGAAAGCTGGAACCCATGAAGAGAAATGAATAATTCTCGAGTCACCCAAAAATGGACACTTCTTAAAACTAATAAACTGAATTCTCCTGCAAACGCAACTTAATTACAAATTAATTTAAGATGAAGATTTAAAAAATAAAATTGATCTATAAAACTATCCATATCATATCATTTTGAGCAAATGTAAGATATATATCTTTTGCTATATTAGCTCCAGTAATTAGCGAGTTTGTTTTCCATATTATTACTTTGTCCGAGTTCAAGATGAGTTTATAAAAAATAAATTTTTTTATATTGTATTTAAAACTTAAAAAAAAATTGATTTTATTTATTTTTATATTTTAAAAGTATTTTAAAAAAAATTAAAATTTTTATTTTTTTTACTTTAAATTAATATTTTTTTGATATTTTCTAATCATTTTAATATATTAATATCAAAAATAATTTTTAAAAATTAAAATAGTATTATTTTAATATATTTTTAAATAAAAAATATTTTAAAAAACAATCAAATACATAAAAAAAAGCGAAGCTAAATCAAAAAAGTTGTCATTGCTGGTGGGAAAAAAAAATTGTCGTTTAGGACTAAACCAAACCACAGTTACCAAACCAAAAAAATAAATAAATAAATAAAAAAGCCCATTATTAAAGCTAAAGGTGAGCCATATCTGTCGTTCACGTGCATGTTTAAAGGCGATTGGACAACTGGGAGGCTAAGAGTTTCACGTGCTGGCGCGTCTAATACACGTGCCATCCAATCCTTTCCTTTCCTCTGCCTCAGTCCCTAGTTTTTATACAAATTCCTAGTTCAATCTCCAAAGTTTAATTGACGGGAAGAAAGGGTATAAAAAGGAAAGAAAGGGAAACAAGTCACGTGCAGAACATGCCATTCAACTTTTCAATTGCTCTATAGCCCAATGAGCCCGATGGACTACTCTCTGCTACTTTCTTGCTAAAAAAATAGTTTAAAAATATGGTTGTGGTTGTTTTTAAAGTATTTTTTATTTAAAAATATATTAAAATAATATATTTTTTTATTTTTTTAAAATTATTTTTGATATCAGCGTATTAAAATGATCTGAAAATATTAAAAAATATTAATTTAAAATAAAAAAAATAAAAAAAATTTATTTTTTTAAAATATTTTCAAAATACAAAAACAAAGAGTCTTTAATTTCACTCCGAACGTAGCCTCGTGCCTACAACTTAGGAATCGAACCCTCTTAAGTATATTCCCATGGAGCCCGGCAATTAGCACACACTCTCATGGCTTCTTTCAAATTATTGTTATTATTATTTTAGGGGACTGAAATTATCCATAGACTTCAGTATTCCATGCCATGGGCTTCAAATTGAATACGGGCTGGGTTGAGAAGACAAACTGGGCCTTTGAATGACAGATGAGCGACAACTCAACAATGCCAACCCCATGACTATCAAACATTTTCTCTCACGTTAAGCAACCTTAGATTGGAGGGTTATTATCAATGAGTTAGCAAAGCAAGTATTGGTCTAAACAAATCACAGACCAGCTAGCGATTAAGTAAAAAAAAAAAACATCAACCTAACCTTGAAAAATATAATTCAATCAGATTATTAATTTATTTTCTAAAAATTACGAGTTCGAGTACTATAAATTTTACAATTACTGTAGCCTTATATGATTATTAATTTTAAAATTTCGAGAAATTAATTGAGAGTATGTGTGCGCGCGCATGTCTAAGTTTATCATCGAGGGTTCACACCATGGACACAAATTTAACACCAACTTGCTAGCAAGTTGATGTGGGTGGGGCTAAGAAATTTGCAAGTGGAAGCATGTGTTGCTATGCTTGCGGCCATAAACAACAAGAAGATTATTGAAAAGTTTGCTCTTTGGGTGCCCATAGAGTCAATATTCAAACCACGTGGTTATTTGAATTTGGTCTCAAGAGCCGTAGTTTTGATCAGCTTACGTTTCCCTCAATCTGGTTTACATATGCATTTGGGTTGTGGATAATTTCATGAATTATTATCAATAATTTTTCCAACTGGTAGCACACCGACTCTATAGATTATTTATGTTTCTTGAAATAATATTAATTAATTTAGTTCCGATCATTTTAAAATAACAAATATATATGTAGAAATCCCCTCACTAATTGCTCCCTTTATCAAGAGAGAAATATAGCAAAGCAAATTATAACCCTTTGTGAGGAAACCTGGTTGCCTGTTCAATGAACGGAGAAAGTGTGAGATCCTCCATTGTAGCATTGTCATCTTCGCCCGGCCGATAACTTGGAAGATTTTCCGTGCTCTCCAGTGATCTGATCAATATCAAGAATATATCTTCTCATTCCACGTGTACATAAAAGTTAATTTATTTTCTTCAAACGCAAGGTTAAAAAGCAGTCTTGAAACATTGTCGTCAAAGAAAGAGTCAACAAGTTGAAGATTAAAAGGCAATAAAAAAAAGAGAGAGAGAGAGAGATTCTTGCAGCTTACGAAGACGTCTATAATCAATGGACGAGAGAAAGATAAAAGGTATCCATGCCTACTACTGCCTACATCAAATATTTTAATGTTCTTATCTTGAAATTGTAATTCCCCTCGTGGGATTTGAATTAATCCAATTAACTATGTCGACATGGAAGATTTTTATGATTCAATCCTGACGAGACACTAAACTGGTAAACACAAGTTTCCTTTTTTTAATCTTAATTAGTTGCTGTCATTAGGTGATACAATCCAATAATTTCAAAACGAGGCTTCGAGAACATTAATTTTAAATTAAAAGAGTTGTGTTTCTTTTGGCAAAGTAGTATTTATTTTGTTTTTTTCTTTGATTTTTTTATTAATATATTTTATCAATTCTATCGTTTGTTAATTGTAAACTAAAAGAGGATGATGTTTTACTATGTCGTTCCATGTTTTACTATATCCTTTCTCGTAAAGAATCATTCACTGAAATAATATTTTTTTTAATTTTTATCAATTAATATTGTGTTTGATTAAAAATTAGACTTGATAATTTATTTCGGTTTATTTTTCATTAGGTTATCTTGATCTCAAGATCCAATAATAATATTTAAAGGTTAACTCGGGTTGACTTAAATTATTTTTATGTCATTTTTTTAATTAAAATTGTTACAAATTTCATCATTCAACATTAAATTTGATAGTCACAATTGATAATCAAGTTTTATAATTTGTTTTGACTTTTTCTTTATAAGGTTATCTCAATTTCAAAACCAAAATCACAGATTTGACAGGTTAACTTCGATTACATCAGATTATTTTTTTTTATTTTTTTCTATAAGATTATCTCAGTATAATGATCCATGTCATAAGTTTGGTGGATTGATTCAGGTTGTTTTTTATGTTTTTTTTTTAATTGATTTTTTTAAAATTTCATCATTCAATATTGAATTGGTTTGGGATTGGAATTTGTAATTTGTTTTGATTTGCTTTCGTGGGGTTATCTTGATCTTATGATCCGGGTTACAAGTTTAACATGTTAACTCATGTCATTTTTTTAGGTTTTTTTTAATTGATTTTTTTTTTCAATTTAATGAGTCAATATTGAATTGATTGGGAATTAGGCTTCATAACTTATTTTGATTTGCTTTCTATAGGGTTATTATAGTCTCATAACTCGGGTCATAAATTTAACACGTTGACCTGAGTTGTCCCAGATCAATCTAATATGTTGTGTTTTTTAATATTAAAAAAAATATATCATCTTGAAATTTTGTTTAGTCAAATATTATTTTTACGAGTTGTATAGGGTATTGTTAAACCAGTAAAGTCAATTGAGTTGTATCGAGTAAACCCTTACTTAATTTAATATATTTTTCTGCTAGAAAAAAAAATTAGAATCTGTTTTTACATTTAAAAAAAAATTAACTTAACCCACAACTAGTTAATTGCATATTCGGCTTTCCTCATCCTATTCGTGAACAGTTAAATTCTTTATTTATAGAAAAGCATGGATTTATTTGTTAGAATGGAAAATTACATTCTTCTTTTCTTTTTTCTTTTTCACATATTAAATAGAACAGAGTTAAAGAGATAAGCAGAACCTCACAGTCAGAAGCCCATAGAAATGTTGTTGTCGCTTCATTGCTTGTGGATGGAAGGAGCCAGGAAACAGAGTTTGCAAAAACCAAAGACCCCCACGAGTAATTAAAAAAATACCGCAACGCCCACTACAAGACAAGACGATCAACCTAGGTAGACCTCCTACTCTAAAATTCCACTTTGGATTTTGCCAAATGATGCTTCCTCTCACTAGCCAGGAACCTCAAACGAAACCTCCCTACCCGCTGTGTCTTTCTTGCTTCTTAAAATTCTACCCTTTATATATATACGCTTCTCACTCCATTTCCACTCTCAAGGAAATCAGACCTTCACTTCTCTCCCATTCTTTGAATTCAATTTCCAGTTTTGCAGCTTCAACTCTTTATTTCTGATCCTAAATTTCGATCCTCCTCCAATAAGTACCCCAGAAAACAAAAGAAAATTAGTAGAGAAATTAACCCCTCTATCAATTATGGCATCTTTTGATGAAGCTTCAGCTTTGGAACTCATTAGGGAGCACCTCTTGACTGACTTTGCTTCCATGGACAGCTTAATCACCAATCTTGATGATCTTTGCAGTACTTCCAGCTCTTGTATTACTACTGACTACATCAAGACTGAATCAACAGAATTCGATCCCTTTGATCAATCAGAGCACCCACAACCCAAGCTGCAGGGTCAATCTAGCATCGAATCCAAGCCTCAAGCCTCACCAAAGTCTCCAAGCACTCTAAGCCAGAGAAAACCATCCATGATCAAGAACATCGCAATTCCTCGACCAGCAACCTTGAACATGACCCCACAAGTAGTACTGCCAGTGGTGAACAAGGCAGATGCTTCAAGTGAACAAGAAAGGCATTACAGGGGCGTCAGGCGTAGGCCATGGGGCAAATATGCAGCTGAGATCCGTGACCCTAACAAAAAAGGAGCTCGTGTATGGCTTGGAACATTTGATACAGCCATTGACGCCGCAAAAGCTTATGACAGTGCTGCTTTCAGGCTACGTGGAAGTAAAGCAATCTTGAATTTCCCTCTTGAAGCTGGAAAGTCTAATTCTCAGCAACCTGAACAATTCTTGGAAACTTCAAGCAAGAAAAGAAAGATTGAAGAAATAGAGAGTAGTATGGAAAGTACTGGTTCTGTGATCACTAATAAGGTCGCGAAGAGGGAAAGTTCTTCGCCGGAAACTGAGGTCAAAGCAGCGGCTACGGAACCATTAACGCCGTCAAGTTGGAAGGGGTTCTGGGATGGTGAAGTCATGGGGATATTTAATGTGCC
>Ga0325410_1008869_pt1 | contig 10841 bp, 4 predicted proteins | sample PopdelMetagenome_16_FD_206182 | JGI IMG/M metagenome (GOLD analysis project Ga0325410, IMG submission 206182) | Populus deltoides microbial communities from Bellville, Georgia, United States - Xylem-PdIQD-R3 | ecosystem: Host-associated > Plants > Phyllosphere > Stem > Wood/Secondary xylem...
CACACACTAGCTCGTTAATTAGATGAGTAAATTAACTTGGAAGGATAAAATCTGCAGCATACGAAACATCAAACTGAATTATTTTATTAATAAATTATAAGTTTCCTCACCACTAGATTACTCCATCGCTCTGAATAAGACAAACCTAATTTCATTAAGCATTATAATTCAATTAAAATTTAACAACTTGTTCTAAATTTTTAAATCGTGTTAAAAATAAAAATAGTTACGATAATAAAATAAAATCAAGCCATAATAGACTAGTAGTAAACTAGTAATTGAGACCCCCCTTCCCCACTTGAGACGAAACGGGAAAAAAACTATATCTTCCCATTTTTTTACTCCTGAATTTAATTAATCAAACATGCCGAATAATAAATATTGAAAAATAAGAATGTCTTCTTCTTTTTAACAAAGCAGCAACTTGATATCCTAGTCAGGCTAATGAATGTTCTTATAGTACCTGTTAAGAATTGCTTAATGTTCAAAATCAAATTTTATTATTTTATTTGTTATATGTTTTACTGTGATCACTTAAAAATATCACCATATAGTCGTTTAATTTTTACAATTAATATCAGTTGGATATTTCATTTTTCTCACATTATAGTCCTTGGAACTTCATTTTTCTCGTACTTCAATCCATGTTGAGAAGAAAATTAATTTAATCCTTGAAGTTCTTGAAACGATTCAATTTAGTTTCTAAAATGTTCTCTTTAAAAATTCTCATTATATATTGTTCTATATTTGAGTCCTAAAACTTTATTTCCACTCATGTTTCAGTCCATTAATGTTGAAAAAAAAACAATTTGGACCTTGAAGTTTTTATGAAAAGCTCAATTTGATGCTTAAAGTTTTTTATTTTCATATTTCTGTTCTTATGGTTTTAACTGTTTGATATTTTATATAAAACTTCATTTTATTCATGTTCTGATTCATGGATACTAATAAAAAAGAAAGGAACTCGTTAGAGAAGGGAGAAGAGAGAAAAATTTTGGTTTGCTACTTACCAATAATATAAAAAGTTGAATTTGGTTTAATAAGTTTGTATTTGGAAAGAAAGTTGAATATATATGGTTTTTCTCTTTAACCATGTTGAAAGAAAGTAAATCAAGGTTCATGATTGTTTTTTTATTTGATTTTTAAATTGATTAAATATTGTTTTAGAGTTGAAAATAAAATTATTAAGGTTTATATGAATTTTTATAAGTGTTTTTTTTTGCTAAAATAAGTTGAAATATAAATTTTAGGAATCATAAAACTAATATCTCAATTCAAACTTCAATGTTTTAATAAATTACACTTTATTTGCCCTAAAAACACTTGAGATTTCCCTTTTATGCCAAGCTTGTAGGTATGACATTTTAGTCCAAGAAAACTTGATTTTTTTTTTTTTGTTTTTAAAAGCCAAACATTTGAGTTTGATCTTATAAACCTAAACATATTAAGTTATTCTTTGAAGCCTAGTCATGTATGGGCTGTTATTTTTTTAAGGTTAGAAACGCGTGCCTTGCCTTGCAAGCCCAAACATGCATGAGCTACATTCATTTAATTTTTATTTTAAAATAAAATTATATTTAGATAAATAATTAAGATGATATTTAAAAAATAACTTGACTATATCATTTTCTTTAAATGAAATTAGATATATGATAATATTTTCAATTATTGTATGAATAATTATATATAAATCTAATATATTTTTTTTTCTTAAAAATATTGCACATGAATAAAATGCTAAAATACACTCAACAATTCACAACTATACAAAGTAATCATGGCACACGTCATTCTTTATTGATTGGATTGATGTGGCCACTACGAGCTGCCAATCAATAATCAATATGAGCGAAAATGAATTACAGATGTCTATAATCTAAAATGTCAATTTACTTTTTTTTTTTTTTTAAATATCATGTTTCGTGCGATGATGATAGATGTGAATTTAATTTAGTATTATAAAAATCTTTAATCAGAAAATAAGGTGCGATAGAGAGACTTGAAATCTCTTATCCATGGATAATCACCGTAAAACCGATGACTTGATTCTCTAACAAAATAAATAAATATAATAACAATAAGTTTTTAAAATATTTTTTATTTTTTAAAGTCAATACGACTTCCCAACATCACGGAAGGACGGAGATGCTCAGTCTTAGTATTTACGACTTATCCAACAAAAATAGTGGGGATCCCAGCTAATATCTTAATTATAATTAAGAAGAAAAAATTAATGATAGTAGACGTTAGAAAAAAAGGGTCCTCATCTGAGGCTACCGTCTGGTCTGTGGCCTTGTCTCATTTGTGAGTGACATCAATAGGCCACATTATATTGCAGAACTGTTTGTAGAGAGTATAAAAACGTGTGGGCTAGATGAAGGTTCATGTGCATGTGAGCTGCAAAAACCAAGTGTGAGAGACGGAGATGGCATGGGAATCCATCTTTACAATAAAAGGGGGTAAAAAGACAGCGTAAAGAATCTGATATCCAAGTGGAGACTGGAGTACTATTTCTCTTTTCTGTTTTTTTTTTTTTGAAGAAAAAAAGAGGGGTGAGAACGAAATTTTAGGAATGAAATGAAATCACGAACACTTGATTCGAGTGTCTTTTTGTGGGGGCTGTCTTTGCTTTCTCTGTCGTTTTGCATGCTTTTCTCTCTCTCACACATCTTCTCTCTCTTTATTCATGCATTCATTGATATCAATGTACTGTGTAGCTGTTGTTGATTGAAAGACTTGGAAAGGACCCAAAATTCAACATCAGAGTGCTTATTGCGTTATCTGCTTTTATTTTATTTTCTTCTGTCTCTGACTTATCTGTCTTTGCACCATCCTCTCCATTTCTTCGACTTCTGCTTTCCCACAAGTGCTTGCATCGCTCTCTCTCTCTCTTTATTCTCTTTTTATCTACTTTCATCTCACTCCATAAGTGGTAAAAACTAAAAAAAAAAACTACTTTGATTACTCACACGGACTCTCTCTCTCTCTTTTCCCAAAACAGTTGTACTATGTCCTTGAAGCTCACTCGAGAATTTCAAGATACCATGTAAGGAACTTCAACCGCTTCCCTAATTATCGCTGCATATTATTTCGTTTTTGCACTTCCTTCTTTCGGTTTTTGATTATTTCTTATCTTTTATCGTTTCTTTTGTGTTACTCTAATATCTTCTTTGTTTTTTGGGTATACTCTACATATGCTGATTCACCCTATCATTTAGTGTTTGTTTATGTTCTTCAAATGTACTGTTTTGTTAATGATTTTGGGTTTTATTGATGGCCTGCAGCTGAGTTCAATTTTCTGCTTTTTTTTTTTTCTGAGTTGTTGATAATGAGGGCTTTTTGCATTTTTGCCTTTTCCTCTCCCTTGTTTTATAATTGATTTTGCACAGAATTGGAATGGTAATCTGAAATGCAATTTTTTTCCCAATAACTGAGGCAATTCCTGCTTCTTGCATGAGTGTAGAGCTTTCGTTCAGATTGGAACTGCATCAGACCATACAACTAAGAAATGTTTATCCTTCACTTTAACCATTATTTTCGACCTCTTCCAAAGGAGAAGGGGTTGTAGGCGCATTCTTAATTTCTTAAAATGCTTTTCCTAAATGTAGGATTACTTGTTTCTTAACTTAATTGGAATGCCCTTAAATGTAACCTAGTCATTACATGTTTTGACATGGGGTGGTGTTGCAGTTCTATTTGTTTTCGGTTAGGTATGGATTGATATAATGGAAGCCAGCCACTTTTATCTATTCACAAGTTGTGGATTAAGTTAAGAGCCATTTGACATGTCAATTGAAGTAATTTTCTTGAGATAAAAGTTTGAGGAACTACAGATGATCTGTAAAAAATGACATAGTCTGGTTCTGGCAAAACATTAATTGAATGATGCCTCTGTTGTTTCGAAGAATTATATATGCATGATAGATAATGAAAATTCATGAATTTTGTGGGAGTTTTGGAGATCTGCAACTTTACCATGTGAGGTCAAGTCTGAATAGTTGTGAGATGCTCTGCAGTTCAGAGGTGCATGGTTTTTACTTTCCATCATTTCAAAGGTGTGATGCTACATGGAAAAGTCAATTGGGGAAATGGTTTTTTTACCTTAATTGCTCCCGTTTGAGTGAAAAAATAATAATCTAAAAGCTCCAACACAATGCTTTTTTATTGCAAAAACATTACAAAGTAGTCTAGCACAGACACATAAATACATGCATGTGAACTTTTATAACAGCGATACATATCACAGACACTAGGAATTAGGAATAACTAACCAGTTCAAGTGTTTACGGGGAACAGGGAGCGTCTACTAGTCAATACAGTGATTTGGTTAATGATTCGTTGGAACTGTGTGATGAAAAAGATCCTCAAAATAACTGATGTGAAATCAAAGCTAAAGTTGAGGTGCTTTGTGTGGGTCAAGCTTATTGGGAGTGAAATCAATCAAGCAAGTTCACAAGTGGCCGATGGACTTTCTAGAAATGAGGTTAAGATGTTGTCTACATGGAAACAGCAACAAGGCCACAGAAATAGGAGATGATCCCTTTTTTCCATCAGATACTGCTAACTAGTCGAGGAAATTTTCCTAGAAAATTGATGCACTCATTTAGAAGAGTTGAGGGAAGCTCGTATAGGATGATTCAATCACGTGTATTGTAGAGCTTGAGATATATTAGTGGGTGGTCTGCATTCAAGGAGAACAAACCGTGGAATGAAGTCATTGATCTGAAAGTCAGTTTGGCTGAAGTTATAAAAAGGACGGGTTTACGAGGAAAGGATATATACAAGCTAAATATCAACCCTGGACATGACAGAAAGAAAAAGGAATTCCTTAGATGGTTTGGCATGAGTCGGTTGAAACATATTTGAACACTTCAAACTATATTATTTACCTCCTGATTGAGATTTCATCAGCTCTCCCCAGCTGGAGAAAATTTGGCCTAAATTTTTGAAGTCATGAGATGTTGGTTTGAATGGTTCCAAAGTTATGTTCTTCTCCTGGAATGAGAGCTTTTGAGATGATGAGATCGGCCTTTTCTCTCTGAATAAATAAATAAATAAAAAGAATAAAAATAAAAAGTTAGCCTTTCCTGTGGTGTTATTCTATTCATTAAGAATGGAAAAGAGAACAAAGATTTTGGTTGGTTGAATTGTTTGGACCACCTTAACAGGTGCACATCATGAACCATGTAATGATTGTTAATCTTTTTGAATTGTTCTGGAGTCTGGGGTGTGTTTAAGACATGCAGGGAACTTTGGACAGGATTGGAGTTGTTGTGCTGTGATGTGCTTTTAGACTATTTTGTTGTGCTTTCAAGCTAGCAAACAGGCACAATCCCTTAATTGCTTTAGTAGATATGGTATAGGTATAGAACGAACCATATATATCTGTTCCAATGTTTACTCTTTAAATTCTCACTTCGAGGCAATTAATTGAATCATTGTAACTGCAGGTGAAGCATTATCCGGTTATCAGCAGTTTTTCTGTGGTAGTACATATTGGCCCAAGTACTTCACTCTATCACCCAGTCATGATACCTCCAAAATCCAAATTGGATTTCGAAAATGATTCAGAAGTTAGTAGCCAAGTAGCATCCAACTTATCTATGCATGCACCGTCCCCCGATCCATCAAAGGAAAGCACCACCCCTTCTTCCTCTCTCACAGATCTCATTAAGCTTCAAGAGAATCCAGTGCCTGTTTCCCTTGATTTATCACTCCATTTCAACTCCAGTGAAATTGAGTTGAAGGGAACAGGTGAGACTAGCAGTGAAGTAGCTGCCCATGCTCCAAACACGACCATCCCAAGAGTTTTCTCTTGCAATTACTGCCGCAGAAAGTTCTACAGCTCACAGGCACTTGGTGGTCACCAAAATGCGCATAAGAGAGAGCGAACAATGGCAAAGCGAGCAATGCGTATGGGAATACTTTCAGATAGATATACTAGCTTGGCTTCTCTTCCACTTCATGGTTCTGCGTTTCGGTCTCTTGGGATCAAAGCCCATGCTGCGATGCACCAAAGTCTCATACAATCTCAAACGCCTGCTAATACAAGAGGTGGAGCTAGGTTTGGGCAAGGCTATTACGGAATGCCGATGTTCATGGAAGAAGATGATGTGGGTTCATATTGGCCAGGGAGTTTTAGGCAGGTTGATGAGGATGTTGGTGGTAACTCGGGATTAGAGTTTGCTCAAAGTTCAAATATGAATTTTGAAGCAAGGGCACCACCATCAAGGACAGATTCATCAGCACCTGATCTTACCTTGAAGCTCTGAATTCCATTTACTTCTTTGAATCTTATTTTTCTATTAGACATGCTACTCATAACAGTCTTCACTTTGTACAGTGAGATATGCATCAGCAATGGCTATGAGCTTTCTAATTTTCATTAGAACTTTGCTCTCTATCTCTTTATTGTTATCAATTTTTTCTTATTGTTGTGTCTTATTTTTCTATCAAACAAGCTACTCATAACAGTCTTCACTTTGTACAGTGAGATATGCATTGGAAATGGCTATGAGCTTTCTAATTAGAACTTCGCTCTCCATCTCTTTCTTGTTGTCAATTTTTCTTATGGGTTGGGGATGCTGTCTCGAAGCTTATAGTGCCAAATATCAATTTTCTGGATTATCATTTTTTATGGTTACTGACACTACTTAAAGCTCTAGAACCTGGGACACGTTCCGACTTCATACTTCACTTCCTGGTGATCAGGATTTTATATCTGCTGTTCCTTTAGCTAATCCTCTGCACCTAATAGAATAGTAGTAGAAAGCTGGGAGGAATTCCTCAGGTTCCTACTCCGCGAAGTCTGGTTGCTAGTTGGTCATGAAGCGGCCTTGCCCACGTTCCATGGGCTCTAACTCGAAGGTTCTTAATTTGGAAACTTTGCCGCAAAATTCAGATTCTTTCCAACCAACGAGCTTCGTTATCATAGGGAGCTCACGCCTGATTTCTTTAATGGTACCTGGGATTCATGGCTGCTGATGAAGGTTTTTCAACCCTCTTATTATGTGTAGCTAGAGATTGTAGGAGCATTTATTGTACCTGTTGGCTGGTTTGGTATGCTCGCAACAAATAGGTGATGATCCAAGTCGTTTCTGGTTTGGTGAATTGTTTTCACTTCGGTTTGGTATTGAGAATGCACGGGAGTCGAACTCTGGGAAATTAAGGCATCATGTTTTAAGGGAGCTAGAAAGCGCCTAGGGTAATCAATGTGTGAATTTAATTTCTGGCGAAGCTTGGAGAAGCAAGTCCAGATCGATGATTCCCGTATTTAGGTGACTCCACCTTCTGGGTTCATGCCTCAGCTGCAGGGGGGGGCTGCTTGTGTCCAGTTTTTTAAGCTATCAACGTCGTCGTTACTAATTGTTCTTGAGCACAACAGTTAAATCTCAAGACTTGCGGCCTTGAAAAGGGGTAATTTAGAAAGTTTAAGCTTCTACTAATTAAGATTTATATAGCTTATCTATAAGAACTAGTCAAATACCGTGCGTGCTATGCTGCGTCCATGCAAAGTTAATTTTTAATGTAAAAAAATAATAATGAAGAAGCTGTGAACACATTTTTTGTTATCAGGAAAAATATAATTTATTATTGGAAAGTTTGTGCGAGTATTTAATAAAATAAATTAAAAACTATCTTATCTTGTAAAAAATTAAAAAATTACTAATACCAACTAAAAACTCAAACAAGAAGCTGAAAAATTAACATAAAAATATTTGATTGCCACAAGCTCTTAAATTTTATTTATTTAATTATTTCAAAAAAAATCATTTTCTAGTATAAATTTTTCTTCTCTTATTAATATATTTTTTGAACATTGTTTTTAGCTACATTGTTTACTGGGTAAAAACTTAAAATAATTAAAAAAAAATCTTAAAAATTAGCAATAAAAAATATCCTTTTAATAAAAACCTCTTTCTCTTGTTTTTTTTTTCTTACATTTTTTTTATTAGAACTATTATTTTTTAAATAACAACTTAGCGGGTTTCAACCTTCGATAATAAATAAAGAAAAAATAATGAAATGATTGTTTTACACTTGCGAGTTAAAGAACTGAAATTAGTATTTATCATTCATCACACAAAACAAAGGTATTAAAAAAAATAATCGAGTTACGGTAACTTGAATAAACACGATAATAAAAAAAATATTAAAAAAATCAATAAATCAACTTTCTGGACCATGGAGGACAACGAAAGAGGCCGGCAAAGTGATCACAGCTTTTGAAATTCCTTTTCCGAGATATGCTTTTGCAGTTTCTTTCATCTTGGTCAGAATAAAGGCCCCAATTTGGCTAGGCGAACATTGTTGCCATTGGCTACAAACCCATTCGGAGACCTGACTATCTCAGATGGAACGATTTTCATCTCCTTTGATCATCGAACCTCCTATCGATCAAACGCTTAGTTCAAAAAACTGTATTGCTTGGATTAGTCACAGCCTGACGTTTTGGTGGAGCGCCCACAAGCAACTCTCCCTCTTGGGTAAAGGCAACAGCTGAAGGGGTTGTCCTAGGTTTTTCAGCATTTTCAATAACTTGAGGATTCTGTACACACAGATATGGAATGAATTAGAATAAAAGAGAAGAGATGCCATTCAAATCTTCCCTTTCATACGGTCAACACATGAATTTGTGCCATCCCGAATCAAATACCAATAAAAAAAGCAAAATGAAAGAAATACAATGACCAAAACCTCAATAAGCTACCTGAAAGATCTGGACAAACCAATCCAATTTTGTCTGAAATTAGAAGGTTCCCACGGCGGCTTTCACATTATTAGTCAACTGCGCAACAAATAAAAACCAAAACCCAGCCTTTTCACAACCCTAACCACAGCTCTCAAACAGCTTTTAACAACGCCATTTCTCCAGTCATGTTGAGCAACAAGTTCATTATCAACATCTTTATTACCAACACAAAAAAAAAATTGATCCTCCCCACACCGGCAACACTTCTTCTCTCTATTTTCATCCTAATCCATCGATTTTGCACATGAGATTCGATTTTGGTGTTCTTCACAGGGGTCTTCAGACTTGCTATTTGCAGCAGGGAGCGTTTTTACGGGCAGTGTTTCCAGTTTCTACCGTGTTTTTTAAAATTTTATTTTTTAAAAAATAAATTTTAAAAAAATATTATTATAATATATTTAAAAAACATTTTTAAAACCAAGTTTTTAACAACGTGATTCATGCTATTAAAGCATCCCAAAGAATACACTAAATCAAAATTAAAAAAAAATTATTAGTTGAAATAATATTTTTTTTCAGTATTTTTATTTGATTTGTTATTTATATATATATATATATATTATAAAATTATTGGGGTACTGTAAGTTTAAAGGGTTAATTCGAGTTATTCATTTATATTTTTAATTTTTTTAATTTAATATTAAATTGACTGGAAATTATATAAATTATTTTTAGAATTATCAAATCAATTAAATTAAGTTATTAAAATAATTATATATTAAAATATTTCTAAATAATTTTTTACCATTAAAGCATTCTTAGGTAGAAAAAACAATATCAACAATATTAAAAAAATATATCATCAATTTTGACTTATCGGAGATATTCCTGGAGCTGGGTTTTTTTTTTCCGGAGAGCAATCATCCTTGCTATATCTCTATGACCAAAAAATGAGTGTCTATCATTGACCCACGTCTCCTGGTTTGAAAGAAGAGAGAGAGAAAAAATCCATAGTGCACTGTATACGCGTATATGGCTCCACAGAAAAAAAAACTCACGGGGAGTGTTTCGAAAAATAAAAATTCATTTATTTTTTATAAGAATTCTTCCATCTACTCGATTCTTGGAGCCTCTGTGGTAATTTATTTACGTACGGATTTTAGGTTTTTTAATTAAAAAAACATGAAAATATATTAAAATAATATTTTTTTTATTTTTAACATGGTATATTAAAATAATAAAAAAATAAGGAATGTTTTTTTTAATAATAAAAAATCTAAAGAAATTTATTCCAACCATTCCCAAACGGTGCCGTGGAAAACGATTCTTTAAACGTGTTTGCTTTTCTTTGCCTATCCGGACTCGCTGACCAGGTGTCCTAATCTTCACTCTAGGTGTTTCTACCAAGAAAATCTTTCTGTTTTTTTATTTTTTATTTTTTATTTTTTCAGTCGTCCAAGAAAGACGCGTTTGGTGTCAATTTTTTTTTTTATATATAGAATTTGTTATCATTTGATTAAACAAGACACGCTTACGGTTACAATGTTGTTGTTGCTGTTGCTGTTGTTGTCGGAGGAAACGGTGCTGAGTCACTCTGATTAAGGCATTGCTTATTTTTGTATTTAGATCCTAAGAAATGTGTTTGGTACATCAAACAAATAAAAGATCAAGTTATTATATTCTTAGTATTTTATAATGATTTTAATATATTAATGTTAAAAAAAATTATAAAAAAATTATTTTAATAAATTTTTAAATAAATTAATCTACATTAAAATACCGTACACATATTAAAAAAAAAAAACTTGACATTTTGCTCAGCCTTTCAATCTTCAGTTCAAATGCTCGCGGTAGATAAACCTGGAGTTGCTATACTTCCACCTTTATCTATATTCATCGATATTCCACTTCTATTCCTGTAATAATTTAAATTTTTTCAATGGTACTCTTGTAATTTTTTAAAAGATTAAATTTTACCCTTTACATATTTTATGCTTTCCCATTTGCTACCAAATCCCTTAAAATGTTACAAGCCTTGTAGAAACACTTGTTCTTTCTTTCTTTCATTTGTTTGTCCAATAAGACTACACAGAATCTACCGAGTATAGAACTAGGAGGCCAAGCTTGCTCGTGTGCTCTAAAAAAAAAA
>Ga0325410_1008870_pt1 | contig 10839 bp, 9 predicted proteins | sample PopdelMetagenome_16_FD_206182 | JGI IMG/M metagenome (GOLD analysis project Ga0325410, IMG submission 206182) | Populus deltoides microbial communities from Bellville, Georgia, United States - Xylem-PdIQD-R3 | ecosystem: Host-associated > Plants > Phyllosphere > Stem > Wood/Secondary xylem...
GTCAGGACTGTAGTTTGGGTTGCCAACAGGGAAATCCCTCTCACCGATTCGTCTGGTGTTTTAAGGGTTAACCACCGGGGAATTCTTGTCCTCCTCAATCATAACGGGAACATCATCTGGTCGACCAACTCGTCGAGATCTGTAAGGAATCCAGTTGCACAGCTTTTGGATTCAGGAAACCTTATAGTGAAAGATGAGGGTGACGGTAGCATGGAAAATTTATTGTGGCAGAGTTTTGACTATCCATGTGACACTTTACTGCCAGGTATGAAGCTTGGAAGGAATACAATGACAGGCCTGGATCGATACTTATCTTCATGGAAGACACCTGATGATCCATCTAGGGGTGTCTTTACATATGGATTGAAAGCTGCTGGATATCCTGAAAAGGTTCTGCGAGCGAATTCACTTCAGATGTATCGATCTGGACCTTGGAATGGTATTCGATTCAGTGGCTGTCTTCAAATGCAGCCAAACCCTGTGTACACTTATGGGTTTGTTTTTACTGATAAGGAGATGTACTATAGCTATCAGCTTCTTGACAGATCAATCCTTTCAAGGGTAATTCTTACTGAAAATGGCAACATCCAGCGCTTCACATGGTCTAGTAGCGCACACAGTTGGGTATTTTATCTTACAGCACAAGTTGATGATTGTAACCGGTATGCACTGTGTGGTGTATATGGTAGTTGTCATATTAACGATTCCCCAATGTGTGGTTGCCTGAGAGGATTTACACCGAAAGTTCCTCAAGATTGGCAGGTGATGAATTGGTCAGGTGGCTGTGAAAGAAGGACCCCCTTAAATTGCTCAACAGATGGGTTTAGAAAATACGCTGGTGTGAAGTTGCCAGAGACAGCAAATTCCTGGTTCAGCAGAAGCATGAATCTTGAAGAGTGCAAAAACATGTGTACGAAGAAGTGCTCCTGTATAGCTTACACAAATTTGGACATCAGGGAAGGAGGAAGTGGATGCTTGCTCTGGTTCAGTGACCTGATTGATATCAGACGATTAAATGAAAATGGGCAAGACATTTATATACGGATGGCTACGTCAGAACTAGGTAAGAAAGTATCCTCTGACCTGAAAAGCTAGCATCACATGCTGATAGTTAAGTGCACTACATTGAAACCAGTTAAGTCCCAGCCTTTGTAACTGAAGTGAAAGGTTAGATAGAAAACAACATGCAAGGGAAGCATTCCTTCCCTTTTCTTCCTTTTAATCAGAAATTGGAAAAACACCATAGGATATGAATAGGAGACTGACCATGTTCATGTTACATGCCTAATGACGCCCCATATAGTGAAAAATTTAAGCATGTTCTAACGGTCGAATTTAAAATGATGATTGTTTTTGTCATACTAACTGTTTAGAATGTCCGAATTGCCTAATCTATAAACGCATCCACACGATATTCCATGTCACCTAACATGTCATTTAGTGACAATTATGAAAACTCTTCTATTAATAGCATCTTTCAAGCTATTCTTTTTACTGTGAAGCATAAATTGCAGAAAACTCCTATCTATCAAACCATCTATAAGAAGAACAGGTTAGTTTGCTATTTGTTGCAACAGGGAACTGATCTTATTAGTACTTGTTTCCTTTTGTATAGCTATGTTGCTCTGTAGCAGGAGTTTGCTTCTGTTGTGTTTTTCCTTTGATTAAGCAATTCACACACACACACATATATGATAGCAACATAGTGGACTGATTGACTTGACCCGAAGCTGTTTTCGTAACTTCTCTGACAAAATTAAATGGATTTCTCAGTCAATGTTGTAAAATCATGCATCACTATACTCTGAATTTGATAAATAGCTGCAGGGAATGGATTCATAGTGTTTGTCTGTTTTATCCAACCACACCTACCAACCAAAAAAATACAGCACTGAGTTTCTGAAATTTCGTATTGTTGATTTTTAACTCTTGGATTTGCTCCCCAACTGGTATCTAGATCACGAGGATGATACGAAGAATAACTATAAATCCAATAAAAAGAAACAAATGAGGATCATAGTGATCTCAACGCTGCCAACAGGAATGCTTTTACTTGGCCTTCTCTTGGTCTTGTGTTTTTGGAAGAAGAAACGGCAGAAAAACGGTAAGTAATTCAAATCTTCACCCCCACTTTCCAAATCCTCAAGGCCTTTTTTATACTGAGATTTGACCTGGATACTTCATGGGGAAAAAAGTCGTAATGAACTTGTTATATTTAAAATAAACAATGAAAGGTCAGTTAACTAAAAAGAGGGGATAGGATTTGGTTTTTGTTCAAGCTCTAATTTGTAGGAAACATGACAGGTATTATCGAAAGAAGCTCGAACGAGAACATCACCAAGCAAGATCAAGAACTGCAGATGTTTGACTTGGGTGCCATGGCTATTGCAACCGAGAATTTTTCTGTTACAAATAAACTAGGAGAAGGTGGTTTCGGACCAGTATATAAGGTAATGATATAACAATCTGTCAATGGCTTCTGAATTTCATGTTGGGAGTCCCTGGCACCTCGGTAGTTATCTTCAACCTATTGGACTGAATGGAATTTATTTATTTATTATTTTCCATGGATGAAACTTTGACTTCTAAGGAAGTACTCCAACTCTTTTTAGTTCAACAAAGAAAAAATTCAAGTAGCACGGAGCATTTTGCAAAAATTCTCAAATCTTACATCCAAAGAAAGGTTTCTCAAGTAAGGAATGATTATTTTCAGGGAATTTTGAAAGACGGGCTAGAAATAGCAGTGAAGAGGCTCTCAAGGAATTCGAGACAAGGACCTGAAGAGTTCAAGAACGAAGTTAAGCATATTGCAAAACTTCAACACCGCAATCTAGTTAAGCTCCTTGGATGCTGCATTCAAGCAGATGAAAGGATGCTAATCTACGAGTTTATGCCTAACAGAAGCTTGGACAGCCTAATTTTTGGTTTGAGGCTCTCCAGACCTTGCAAATTTAATTTCAGACTTCCTTTCATATATATTTGTTCTTGAATCTGACGAGAGCCATAATTTGATTGACTTGGGTAAAAAATTAAAATGGGCAGGCAAAACTCGGAGCACACAACTAGACTGGCCTAATCGCTACCACATTATCCATGGAATTGCTCGTGGACTCCTTTATCTCCACCAAGATTCGAGACTAAGAATAATTCACAGAGATCTGAAAGCCAGCAATATCTTATTAGATTATGATATGAACCCCAAAATTTCAGACTTTGGCCTAGCGAGGAGTTTTGGAGAAAACGAAACAGAAGCCATCACAAGTAGGGTGGTAGGAACATAGTAAGTATCTCCTGCTTTAGCAGTCGATCTATGCCCATTCCTTAAACTTGGATTTAACATTCGATAGTTGTCTGCAGTGGCTACATATCCCCAGAGTATGCGATTGATGGTCTCTACTCAATAAAATCTGATGTCTTCAGCTTTGGTGTATTGGTGCTAGAGATAGTGAGTGGGAACAGAAATAGAGGATTCTGTCATCCAGACCACGACCTCAACCTTCTTGGCCATGTAAGTTAGAAAAAAAATGATTGTCGAAACATTTTCTTAACCCATGCACCAAATCTCCTACTAATAACTTGATTTTCATTCCCAGGCATGGAGACTATTTCAAGAAGGCAGGCATTTTGAACTAATTCCTGGACCAGTAGAAGAATCATACAACTTATCTGAAGTGCTTCGTTCAATTCATGTGGGTCTTTTATGTGTGCAATGCAGTCCAAATGACAGGCCAAGCATGTCATCTGTGGTTCTAATGCTTTGTGGGGAAGGTGCATTGCCTCAGCCAAAACAACCAGGTTTTTTTAATGAAAGGGATTTGGCTGAAGCAAATCATTCCTCGAGACAGAATACATCTTGTTCAGTGAATCAATTCACGATCACCCAATTAGAGGCGAGATAGATTACATGTAGTACTGTTCACATCAAGACGGAACTGCTTTCTTTTACTTTCCTTTTTGTTTTTTAAGACTATTAACTATTAAATGTGAATCTTGAAATCCATCACTTCAGCCCACAAATACTGTTCGCAGCTAGTCAAAGGTAGAATCAAAGATTACTCTTATTTTCTATCCAGAAATATAAAAACAGTTGAAAATAAAGTCTAAAGAAATGAAGGTTTAGGTTAATTACCTTCATGTCACGTTCAGAAATTGAGTTGCACTCGAGCATAAAAGGCATTCGCTGCCCTGGCCTCCATTCTTCACTATTAGTCTGATTACCATACCATAGTGAATTCAGTCAAAGTGATTATCTAGCCCTTCAAAATACGATTTTGACATCCCAATTAAGCAAAAAATATCCATGTGCCAAGCATGCAAGCTAATTAATTTTAAGGTCCTGCTTTAAAACAAAGTATAAAAGCGGTTGTTTGAGTTGTCTTGCAGAACAAGTTTTCTATGGGCACATGAAATTCTCCATTTCTTAAGTTAGTAGGACGTGGGAGGGAAAAATAAAGTATAGTAAATGGAAAAATATCAAGAGAAAGTAAGAAAAATTGTATGTTGTAGGAATTTTTGAGTGGTAGCTTGTGATTCTATAATTGTTGGGTGGTTGTTTATGATTTATGGAATTATTAGATGATTAATGATGATTCCTGAAATTGTTGAGAGGTTGATGAGATTGAATGATCTTGCCTTTAACGGTTGTGAATGGAGTTTTAGACTTATCTTGTTTTATTCTTATTTATGATTTGAGTATTTATACACTTAGTCCTTAAACTTACTTTATCGAGAAGAAAAATATTTTTAAAGAAAATTAAGTCATCAGGTGTTAAGTCATGCTTCCTATTAATAAAGACATTGATGACAATATTTTTCTAGAAAGTAGAGGGTTGTTGTGCCATGTTTGTCATTGGTAAATATATTAATAGTTAAATAACCATCAACTAGAAAAGTGATGCATGTCCTTTATAGAAAAAATTATTAGAGTTCCTTGTATTCGTGTCACTCTTCGTTGGAAGTGGGTATCACATGAAATTCTTTCCCTGAATGGCAGCAAACACCTCAGCACGTGTAGTGGTAAGAGGTGTGGTCAAAAGTTCAAGGAATGTCATGCAATCATAAATGGATCCTTTGGTGTTCCTCTTTGATGCCCTAGTAAAAGAGTGATGGCACTATGAAAATTCTCTTCTCTAAAAACAAGGGAGTCCTTGTCTAATCACACTTGCTTCTTCTACTCAAATATGTTTTTCATTATTTGTTTTAGTTAAGAAAAGTCTTATTAGAAAGAGTATACAAGCATTTCTATAAAGAGTAGTTGTGGGCTCAACTAATCAGGGCTTCAACAAAAATGAATTCAAGTAAATCTTTAACATTTAACATTCCCCCGTTTAATATATAGAGATACATTCTAGAGCTTTCATCTTCTCGTTGGATGATAGTAAAGAGCCTAGTCATGCTTTTTTTAGCTAGCATACTAGTGCTAAAACAAGACATGAGCTTAACACAAAGATCATGATGGCTAAGGATAGAGTTATGCTTAAGGTTATGATACCACAATTGAGCATTTCCATGGAATATCATTGGTGGAATTTTACACCTAACATCACTCTTTTTCTTTACAAGTTATAGTATCCTTATGAAATTTTGTTCATGCTTTCTAGGATCTATAAGACCATTATTGTTGTCTAGGTAGGCCTTTGCGGAGACACAATCTTTGGAGAGATAAGCGTGTGACACTCAATGACACAATAAAGAGTCTTCCACTTGGTGGTTGTGATGTTCATGTAGTTATTGATCTTGTCTCGTGTCTGGGTTTTTTTAAAATAAGGAGCATATAAGTGAGATTTAGAAAAAGATTGATGTCAATAGCCACATAAATAGAGATCTGGGAGAGTTCTAATAGTGGGAAGATCAATTATTCTCCCATGTCTTTTAATTTTATCAGCCATGGAAATAAGTTTTTTGAGTGAAAGGAATTTAAATAGCTTTTGTTCAGTTTCTCATAGACAACACCACTAATGAAGTTATGAAAAAACCTTAGATTGGATATGGGCTCTCTTAGGCTGCAATCTTGGGTTGGTTTGTATGTTGTCCTACAAAACAAAGTCTCCTATATACAAATGGAACACTCTAATACTTAAGTTACATAGGAGGAGAAAATAATATAAAGTAAATGGAAAAATACAGTCTTTCAAGCTCTTATTAAAATTCAACATTCTACTATAATCAAATGTTTTAGGTGTGATTTGGATAAGGAATACATCTCTAATAAATTTTATCAATTGCTTGCCTTAGATAGAACCATTCACCAAACTTCATGTACAGATACTGCTGAGTAAAATAAAGTTGTTGAAAGAAAACATAGGCACATTTTCGAAACTTCTCGTTCTCTCTTATCGTTTGCTTCTATTTCTAGTAAGTTTTTGAGAGAAGTTGTCCTTACTGTTGCAAGTTTGATTAATACAATTTTATATTTTCATAATTCAGGTTTATCTTATTCTGAAAAGTTATATGGGTATGTCCTTGATTATCCCTTCTTTAGAGTATTTAGTTGTACTTGTTTTGTTCTTCGTCCTCATGTAGAACGCAGTAAGTTGTCTTCTCGATCTACTATTTGTATCTTTCTAGGTTATGATGATGGTAAAAAGGGGTATCGTTATTTTGATCCAATAACTCAAAAACTTTATGTGTCTCGTCATGTTGTCTTTCTTGAGAATATACCTTTCTTTTTTATTTCATCCACTACTCATAGCTTGACTAGACCTGATCTTATTCGTATAGATTCCTTTTCTGAGAATTCTGATAATTTATCATCTCAGTTCCTAGTACCTCAGGTATCCCTTCCTATTTTCGACCACTTTGTACTCATCGATCTGTAGATACTGACACTTTACCTTTCGGCACACCTGAAACTTCATTCTCATCTACTGCCCCTCAAGCTTAATATGAGATTATGGATCCACCTCTACATCAATCCATACGCATTTGTATGTCCATAAAGTTACAAGATTTTGCTTATTCTTGTTATTCTTCGTTATTTATTTCTTTTTTAACTTCTATTCATTGTCTCTCTAAACCCTCTTCCTATAAATAGATAATTCTTGATCCTATTTGACAGCAAGCTATGGAAGAGGAACTTTCTGCTTTACATAAAACAGATACTTAGGATTTGGTTCCTCTACCTTCTGGTAAGAATATTGTTGATTGTCGTTGAGTGTATAAGATCAAGACTAATTCTAATGGATCTATTGAGCAATACAAAGTTAAGTTGGTTGCAAAAAGATACTTTCAACAATATGGTATGGATTACGATGAGACATTTGCCCCTGTTGTAAAAATGACTACTATTCGTACTTTTATTATCAAACTCTCGATGTTTGTAGATGTCATATCATGAGTTTAAGGGGAGATATTAAATAATACATTTATCTTATTTTATTTATTAAGGATAAAATAGTATTTTTAGTTTAACTAATATATAAATATTTTTATATTTAATTTAAAACAAACATTTTAAAATAAATATATTAATGAGAACTCTAGCTTCCTACTCTTTTATATTTGTATTTTTTTTTATGTGCGTTAATTTAGATTACTTTAACAGTTACAGTATGAAAAATCTGGACTTTACTCACAGAAATCAGATGTGTTTAGCTTTGGTGTATTGATACTATAGATAGTGAGAAGGAACAAGAACAGAGGATTCAGTCATCCAGACCACCAACTGAACCTTCTTTGGCATGTAAGTTGTGAAATCATGTTACTTCGATTCTCCATTTCGCTTTAATCTTGAGTACCAATACTAGGTTCCAGATGGTAGGCGCGGTTTCTAAGATTCATTAGAACGTGTTTAGACTTTCAAAATAGGTTTTTACATGTTTTTAGAATGATTTTTCGTTGTTTTAGATAAAAATAATGTAGAAATCAAGTGTGGGAGGCAAAAACATCATCCACTATTTTTTCAGAAGTTGGAGGCGGTAGTTCTAGAGTTGCAGAGCCACCGCTGGTGGTGGCTTACGGCCGATGCATTACTCATCATGACCGACATGTCATCCCCCTTTTACTTAGAAATCTTTTAAACGTCCTAGGCCGGGAATGACTAGCCTAGGAGCTCGAGCCTAGTTTCCACCAAACCCATGCACAGATGCCCAATGCATGCTCGACCCAACTTTCTTATCTTTTTTTTCCTTTAATATCTAATCTTTTGTTATTTCTCAATATAAATTTTAATCAAGTAATTAATGATTGTTTTTTATTTCTTTTTATAACATCACCAGAAAATAATGATTTTTTTTCATGATTTTGAATTTCTTATTATTTTTTCAAAATTTGTATAAAAATAATAATTATTGTGAAAAACAGTTATTCTTCATTCAACCCTGTAAAAAATTAATGATTGATAGTCGAACTTTTTGACAATAATAGAAGTGATAGCGTATAAAGTATAAACAACAAGCATTTTATATTTTTTTCTTTTCTTTTATTTTCTAATTATTTATTATTTTTTCATTATCAATGTTCCACGAATAATTAATTAATGGTTGTTAATTTTATTTTTTATATATACAACCTAACAAAATGATTTTTCCTGTTTTCTTCTTTATTTTTTCTCAAAATTAGTATGAAAATAATAATTGTTGTTAAAAAAATAATGATTTTTCATAGAGCCTTAAAAAAAGATAATGATTAAATGTAATTTTTTTTTTAACATAATTGAGGTTTAATAAATGATAATTCATCAATATAATTAAGATGCATAGTTTTAAAAAAATTAATGACACTAACAACGAATATAAAATTGGTTTTTTTCTTTAAAAAACAATATCGATCAACACTAAAGACAAATTAACATATATAAGAAAAGATTCTAAATATCAAGGATTTGATAGTTAATAATTTATCATTTTTAATTTATATTATTTTTGGATAATTATGTTTATCTTCAAAATTGAGTATGATATTAATTACTTACACAAAATACTCATTCATTTAAAAAATATCTACAAGTTGATTTATTTTAATTTCTTCGACTTAAATATTTTAAATTAATTAAAATATTAAGTAAATTTTATGAACCTACCCTGGCAATACTCGGGTACAATGATGGTTCTCAACAGAAGAAAATCCTGGAAAGACTGAAAGAGGGTGACCGTGAACAGAGGTAATTAAGCCACAGCAGAAGACATCGTAAAGTCAAGCAACGAAGGATTTCTTCTTAATTCTGTAGGGTCTTTAATCATTTGTTTAATTTGTTTGAGCCAATCACCACTTGCAGACGATGAACAAGTACAATATATTCTTTCCTCGTCACCTTTGATCTCCTATACTCTCGTCTATCCTTCCGCATGTCGATGTTGACTGCAAATAAAGTTTTTTCGCTCAAGTGGAATATCATTTCAGATTACTGTTATGTTAAATCATGAATCAATTTTCACGTTAAAGCCGCCCATTATAGAACAAGAAAGTGGGCAACAAGTAAATCAAGAGGGTTCCAATGGATTACATCCCTACTTTTCTCTTAACGTTATTGCTTATAGGAGAAGCAGCCGAAGGTATTGATACCATGAACACAACTCATTCCATTAGAGATGGTGATACAATTGTTTCAGCAGAAGGGACCTATGTATTAGGATTTTTCAGCCCTGGAAAATCAAAAAACCGATACGTGGGGATATGGTATGGCAGAATACCTGTCATCACTGTAGTTTGGGTTGCCAACAGAGAAACCCCCCTTAATGATTCTTCAGGCGTTTTCAGACTTACTAACGAAGGAAGTCTTGTCCTTCTCGATCATGATAGGAGCTTGATTTGGTCCTCTAACTCGTCGAGACCAACAACTTATCTAGCAGCTCAACTTCTGGATTCAGGAAACTTTGTTGTGAAGGAGAAAGGTGATGGCAGCCTGGAAAATCCCTTGTGGCAGAGTTTTGAACACCCAACTGATACTCTATTGCCAGAAATGAAGCTAGGACGGAATAAAATAACGGGCATGGACTGGAACATGACATCATGGAAGTCACCGGATGATCCTTCCAGAGGTAACTTTACATGTATTCTTGTTCCTCATGGATATTCTGAGGTACTATTGATGGATAATTCGAAAGTGAGGCACCGGTCAGGGCCATGGAATGGCGTGCGGTACAGTGGTACACCGTATTTAAGACCAAATCCCTTGTACACATATGAATTCGTTTCCAATGAGAAGGAGATATTTTTCAGGGAGCATCTTGTTAACAAATCAACACATTGGAGGATCGTGATAACTCACGATGGTGAAAACCACAACTTCGTGTGGATTGAGAGCACACAGAGTTGGTTGCTATACGAGATAGGAAATACTGATAATTGTGGAAGGTATGCACTGTGTGGTGCAAATGGTATCTGTAGCATCCACAACTCTCCTTTCTGTGATTGCTTGAAAGGATTTGTACCAAATAACTCAAGAGATTGGAACAAGATGGATTGGTCAAAAGGTTGTGTAAGAAAGACTCCACTAAATTGTTCTGGTGATGGCTTTCAAAAGCTTTCTAAAGCGAAATTGCCTGAGATAAAATCATCTTGGATTAACTCGAGCATGAATCTTGAGGAGTGCAAGAACACGTGCTTAAGGAACTGCAGCTGTACAGCATATTCAAATTTGGACATCAGGAATGGAGGAAGTGGGTGCTTGCTTTGGTTCGGTGACCTGATTGATATTAGAATACTTCCTGAAAACGATCAAGATGTTTATATACGGATGGCGGCATCAGATCTAGGTATGAATTTATCTTCAGTCTAGAAAATTTGGTATGAAGATATGTTTTTGCATGCAAAAATCTATCTCTTTTAATCAAACATAGATTTTTTAAATCTTGCTTTTTAAAAACCAACACTAAAGGTGTTTTAAAAACTACAACTAAA
>Ga0325410_1008871_pt1 | contig 10838 bp, 3 predicted proteins | sample PopdelMetagenome_16_FD_206182 | JGI IMG/M metagenome (GOLD analysis project Ga0325410, IMG submission 206182) | Populus deltoides microbial communities from Bellville, Georgia, United States - Xylem-PdIQD-R3 | ecosystem: Host-associated > Plants > Phyllosphere > Stem > Wood/Secondary xylem...
CATAAAAATTTTGTGTGTTTTTTTTTATTTATTTTTTTTTTTATATTTTTATATATATATATATATATATATATATATATATATATATATATATATATATATATATCAACTATTTTATTTTTTTATTGAATACTAAATAATAGTAAGATAATTAATATTCATACGAATATCTGAAACTCAATGAATAATTAGATTTTTTACTTGATATGTAATAAATATGATATGTATATTAAAAAATTCAACCCACCAGTACCCCCTCTTGAGTTAGGATGTGTTTGGGATTGTGATAGTGATGACAATTCAAAGTGTTTTTCACTTATAAATGCATCAAGATAAAAAAAAATTATTTTTTAAAAATTATTTTTGATATTATTATATTAAAATAATCTAAAAATATAAAAAAAAAATTCATTTTAAACAAAAAAAAAATAAAATCTAAAGAAACGTCATTGGATTTCCAAACACACTGTAATGGGTACATAAAAAGCACCTTGCTAAAAAATTCTATAAATCAGTAGAGGAATTAATGGACCACGCCTAACCAATAATTATGGAGTAGAGGAGGTAGATGATACAAGTCAATATATATATATATATATCGTTTAATATATGATTATTAATGTGGACGTCGTTTACATTATCTATCTGCTAACATTAATGTGGTGATTTCATAGATTCTCAAGAATTCAATATATATATATGTGGTGATTTCTGATTGTCCATATGTTAAAACGATACTTAATTCATTCCATTGTACAAAGAGGAACCATGTAATTAATATCTGTAGCCGTCCCAGCTCCCAGAATATGTACTTAGTCAAACAATTAATAACTTCTTAGTTCAAGTTATATTATATTACAGAATATACCAAAAGGCATGGCTTAATTAACTTGGATTTGCACGGTTAACACGCACGTATAATAATATTGTGGACTTACTGTTATTTTTTTAATAATTTATTTTGTTCCTCAAATTTTTATTTTGTGTGGTTTGATCTTAATTGAATGTCAATTGCTTTTAATTTCTTAATTAATGGTAAAATTGAAATATGAGTGACCAAAATGAAAAGAACATCAAACATGGATGGTATATCAAAGATTGTATAACAAATACACTTAAGTCCTCGATCTTTCAAAATAATATAATTTATACAATTTAGATCCCTTTAAATTTTAAAAAAATCAGTTTTGGTATACAAGTTGATTTGTTTTATTTTTCAATCACTAGTTAGAGAAGGGAGAGAGGGGGAGTTGTCAAATTCCGGCGATGAGAGAAAAAGTCACTGTTCACTCAATTTTTAACAATCAAAATTGGATTTTTTTATGCCCACAAGTTCTATGAGATAAGAGGTGTTTCATGGTAATTGTTTGAAGCCTCAATATATATCGCATAAAAAACCATATCAAAACTAATAAAGCCAAAGCTAACCCAGTTTGATTTCGGTTTTTTTGGGCTATTTATTGGGTATTTGGAGTTGATAAAATTGTTTATGGGTGTTATAAGGGTAATGGTAAAGTGTTTTTGGGTTGAAATGGCTTAAAATTGGGTTTTTTTTTACCAAAAGAGTCACTGCCTTGATTTTTCAGCCACCATTGTGGTGGTTGGAATCTAGCCGGCAACTAGTTGCTTGCTTATTTTTTTACAAAAAAAGATGTCCTCCCCTTTAAAAATAAAAATAAAAATAAAAAATAAGTCCAGGTCCACCAACACTCCTAGGTCAGGCATATAAGGTTATAAACCCGCGAGTCTGGGCTCTTTTGACTTTTTTCTAAATTGGATATAAATTTAAAGGGAAAACTTTATTGAACCCGGTTGACTTCATGGTCCAAGTTACAAGTTTAACAAGTAAAGCCACAATACCCAGGCTATTATTATTTTCTTATATCACTTTTTTTTAACTAAAATCTTTTTTACAATATTTTTTAATTTATGTTTCAATTAATATCCCTTATTTGTGATTTTTTTCCATATTTAACCTTTTTTTGTTAGAGATTGTTTTTTGACGGTGTTGTGCATATTTAATTTTTAAAAATATTATTCTAATTTATCTATAATTTTTTTTTTTGTTTTTGTATACAAGAACTTTATTTTTCAAAATAAAAAATATTTATTTTTAGATAATATTTTTAATATGTGAAATCTTGCATAATAGTTTTCACTTTTATTTTATTTAATCAATTTAATATGTGTATCTATTTTTAATATAATTTGATTAAATAAAAAATAATTTTAATAAACAATTCAGTAAACACAACCGAGTAAATGTCCTATCTTGCAAGATTATTTATTTTGATCTATATTTGTCTCTTGATTTTTATAGTATTATATTTAGTTATCGTTAATAAAATTTCTCGTTTATTAACACAGATAATTATCGATTTATTTGATTACATATATACATAAATTTTTCAATTTACATTTAACACTTTTTTATATATAAAAACACATTTAAAAAACCTGTATGTATAATTTTTTTATAAAAAAAATATTTAACCAGCGGCTAATCACGGGTCAAATAGATAGTATACTCTAATTCTCATTGTTCTACTTTTCGGATTTGGTTTATTTGAAATGGATGATGATGAGTCGGATAACAAGAGATTATTGGTGTCTTCGAAATTAGTATACTCTAATTCTCAAGTGTTGACAGAATATTAGATTGGTTTTCTAGTATTTGATTATTTATCTTGACCTAATGACTTGGATAGTGAAAAAAAAATCACATATTGAAGTCGGGTTTCACAATTAAGTTATTTTAATTTTTTTTTATTTAAAATAAGTAGGATTAGTCTCTCTAGTTTCTAGTAATATAATGTGTATTGTGCAAAACAATCTAAATTATTAATTTCAAAAACATGATGTATCATGTCATTTGTAAGTAAAGGGAGCAATATCTCAAAACAATATGAAAAGTAACATCAAGTAGTAGGGAATAATTGCTTTTGTTCAACGTAAAGTAGTTCCTGAATTATGTTTTTGAAGTTTTGTAATATTATAAAAAAAAATTAAAAAATAATTTATAGTGTTTGATTATATTATATAATATAAGTTGGAAAATAACTTATTAATATTTTATTTATTTCAAATTTATTAAAAGAAACGAGATTTAAAGGAACGAAGATCAAATCTAACAGATGAAAAGATTGAAAAATAATGAAATTAAAAAAAAATTTATAAATTATTTGAAATATTTGAAAGGGAGTAAAGTAATTTTTTTAAAAAAAAGTATTTTTCTAAAAATAAACGAGGCATAAAATTCTAAATTTTACCTAATTCCTCTGGTCAGTATAAAAAGGGAATTAGGGATCGAAGCCCTTTCTCCAAGGGTTAGCACTCGCACCACCCCACGTACGTTATGTCAAAACCATTAAAGCCTCACAAGCCAGCTGAGAGACAGTGGGTTCGATAAAAAGCTTCTTGCTAGAGCTAGCCCAACTCATAATGGTTTGGCTCAACTTCTTGGGACTGGTTTTCGTTGGATTGACATCTTCATTATTCTTTAAATACCAGGCTAACAAAGAATGATTCTGCCTTTATAAATTATTGAAACTTGAAAGCCTAAATGGCTATCTACACAATTTTTCAAAACTAGCTGGTCCCTGATGCCTTCAAACAAAGCAAAAGGACTGGACTTGTATGTATAACCTTCTACCAGTCTAATAGACCAAAATCAAAACTACAAAAGAGATTGATTTCTACAAGGTTTATTTTTAACAAGGACTGGACTTTTGGCTTTATTTTTATGCACTATTTTTTTCTGCTTCCAATTCATGCCAGGTTCAATTTTCATACTCACTCCATTTCGAATTGTTACACATATAGGCGATGATGGTAGTTTTGTAGATTTTATTTGCAACCTGGAGCAAAACCTAAACTCGGATTTAGAGATACAAACGAGGCTTTGACTGGATTGATTGTTGGCAAACTTGTCAAAAAAAAAAAGTGTTGGGTTTCCGAAACACATATATGCAACAGAAACTGTAAATTTAAAAATATTTCAGGAGTCTCAAGGATCTTGTTAGACAAATCATATGTCGTTTTGGGTTTTTGCGAAGATTATCTGAAGATCAAATGTTTTTTTTTACTTTAAATATTTGCTTCAAAGTTGGGTTATCACAAACTACAAGTTATCAAATGGTTGGCCTCTAACGGTAATCCACACAAACCACCAATGAAAAATCTCCTAAACCCTTTTAGGATAGAGGGATTGTTATACCTTAAAGTGCTAACTCTTTTCTTTTGTGTTTTAGGTGTTTATGTATTGTACTCTACTCATCCTTAGGAAATAAGAGGTATAGCTTTCTATTTGGATAAACCTAAAAACTCTATAAATGATAAAATATCAATTTGACCCTTAAATAATAGTACATATATTATTTTAGGCTAATTTTATAAATTTATTCATTCAAGTCCTTACTTGATTGTTTTTAGGTCTAAAATTATAATCCCATATATTAATTACATTCTAGTTCTTAATTTATAAAATTTATTTACAATGAAGTCACACTTGATTAATTATGTCATTTTATTTTCTGACTAATGGTTTTTATGTGTGTGACCCATTAGGTTCTCTAATAAGTTGACCCAGATATAAATCATAATCCTAAATAAAATAGGATTTAAAAAATTAATTTATTATCAATTCAACAATTGATTGATTTCTATTTAAAGATCAAGTACAATGTCTAACAACATGTCATGATCCCACAAATATTAATTAGAAAATTCATAAGTGGTTTGACTCAACCTTTCAATGACTAGTTTCTCAATGTAATTATTATTCTTTCATCAACAATGTTTTGATTTAGACATTATAGCATAGAGTGTGTCTACTATGTCAAATCATATTTGTTCTTAACACCATAGTCATTGATTCTTTAAATAAGATTTGAAACCCTTTTCAAATTTCATTCAACCTTGTGCAAGGATTTACAATCAATACTATTTAAGAACATGTGAAACATTTTTCTCAATTCACTTAGGGTGATGAATCCTCTCTTAATTGCATAAATATTTAAGTTTGATAGGCAATTAGAGACTTGATTAAAGAAATTTAAAACCAATGACCAAACTGTAAATGGCACGAGACTTTAAGAACTAAAATCAGAGGTCAAATTAAAGACAAATGAATGTTTGATGGTCAATTGAGGGTAAATTTGTATAAATCATGAACGAAGGACAGAATTGGAAAAGGCACTGAACTTTGGGGCTGACAATTAAGTTTGACAAGAGTAGAATTCATGAAATTAAAAGTTAGGAGGCATTTACGAGTGTAATTAAAAAAAATTAGAAGAACAAGGATTGAATTGAAGTTTTCCAAGTCCTAAATTAAAAGCCCTAATTTTTAGGGTTTAAGCTAGACGACGCGTCACTTATATTTAATGAATAGATTGAATGACGCATCGTTTGACCACTATTCATCTTTTTATTTGGCAGTTTTGGCTGATTGAGTTAGCACCTTCAAACGAATGAATGTGAAACTACAAAACTCCAAATAGAGTAAGGTTAAATCCAAACAAAAGGTGTGCACCCCTCCATCAACTGTAAATGGTCTCCAACGATAATGACATCGGAGTTGTTCAACGAGGCTTCAAAGCTACTCAACTCAGTCAGTTATGATTGTGATACCCACTATGCAAAAACCATTTATGTTCACACTTCAAAACTTATCAAAGGGTTCTTATCAAGGGCTAAAAACCTTTCTCTCAAGATTAAAAGGTTAGAAATAACTCATTTCCCTCTAGATTTAGCAAAACCATTATGAACCCCTAAAAAACAAAACCACAATTGCAAAAGCAACCTAGTACAGAGCTTCCAGTTGTTAAGCTTTGTCCAAAACCCTCTCATTTTGATCAAAGGCCAGAGCATTGATCAATCATGATCAATATTTGATTGAACTAAAAAACAAAACCTAGTAAAACCCAATAAATACTCCCTGAAAAATAAAAAAGGAGGAATGAGAAGAAAAAAAAAGGAGAAAATGCATATCCTTGGAGTTCATTAGTAATCAAGTTTATGGCTTGACATCTAGAAGCTAAAAGGATAAGTTAAAGGTTGAGCAAAAGTTGTTTTTTTAGGAAGAAGGAAGTAACCATTCTAAGCTTTAAGCAGGTATAATCGACCACTAACCTAGTAAGTGATGTTTATGAGACACACCTCTAGCTTGTTTTACATGTTTAATGATATTTTTAAGATTCTTTTAATGTTATAATATTTTTAGTTTTAGTTTCAGTTAATATGTAAAAGTGTTGTTTAATCTTGCTTTGAGTTGTTGTTAGTGTTACTGGATACCAAGACAATATATTTGTGACTTCATTTGATAAAATAATATAGTTTTGGAATCTGCCAAAATTAGCAGTAGGTGTTTGATATCTTTTTAGGGCTTGTTGATGCATGTTCCTAGTTTTTGGGTCTTGCTTGAGTCTTTGAAGTGTTAAAGTGTCAATTTTGAATCCGACATTACTGAATCTGCTTGTTGTTTAGCATTGGTAATTTTAAAGTTAGAATCTCATATATGTTCCCTATAATTTGTTGTTTTTGTTGTTTGTTTTGAGTCAAATGTATGTAACTATGGCAATTTGGTTTGTGTGAACAAAAAAAGATTAGTTTAAAGGCCTAAAAGGCTGGTTCTAGGTTTGACAGTAGGCTGAGAAATTCTCTAGGTTTTAGGGTTCGGGTTCTTAATGTTTTTCTTAAGAGCGTTGCCTTGGCTCTATGATTTGGGCTAATTTTGGTACATTTCCTTACACTAAACACTTTGGGAAACTTGATTAGTCAATAATCTAGAGTTAATTTGCCTCAATAACCTTTTTTTATGAGTTTTAATCTTAGGATTTTGGTTTTGGTATTGAAACCTATTTTGGCCAAATCGCTTTATTGAGTGATAATCATTGATTTTTTTGGCTTGATTATGATTCAATGATTGATTTCCAACATATCTATGTCCTTGGATTGTTCATATCAGGTCTAGTTTAAGAGTCACGTTGTTGAGTTCACTTTGAATGTTCTTCATGATCTTCTCAAGGTCGTTGCTTTAGCTATGTGATTTTAACCAGTTTTGTTTCATTTATTTACATCTTCATCTTCACATGACATCATTAACCAATAATCTATAGTTCTTTTGCATTTATAACTTATTTCAGTGTTTTAATATTAGGATTTTGGTTCTGGAATGAAATCTTTTGTGATCAAATTGTGAAGATTTAATGATAATCAAAGTGAATGAACTCTTAATTCTTGATCCTTGAATGATTTCCAACCTTTTTGTGTTTTTTATTTCATGAAATCTGATCTAGATTAGAGTTCATGCTGCTAGAATTGGTTTGAATGTTCATCAGTATTCTTCGTATTCTTTGTTTTTTATGGGTTTTGATTTGTTTTGACAAAAAAAATTGAATTTTTGTGTATTTGCAAGTTCGATTCGTTGTGGGTTCTGGTTTGGGTTCTAATTTGTTTTTTGAATCAAACCAATGATCTTTGGTTCAGTTTATGGTTGAACCAAAGGTTTCAGGTCAACTTGATAGAGTCAAAGTCAAGTCAAATGTCAAGGCCCTGTTTGGTTTGCAATTTTTTTGATAAAAAGAATTTTGCCTTAAGGCATATTTGGCAAACAAGCTTGTAAGCCTGTTTTAACAATTTTATTTTAAATAAAAATAAACTTTTCCCAAATAAAGCCTAAACAAATAAAAAAAAGTTAAAATAAAAAAATGCATATGGAAAGAAAATCCTTGAAATTATTTGAGCATTTTAAAAAAGAAATCTAAGTATTTTGGTATGTCTAAAAAAAATATTGCATGAATTTTACAACAAGTTTGTAAAATTCAAAAGGATTTTGGCCTATATTTTAAAACTATTAAAAACTTATTTTGACAAGAAAATATATTATTTATTTTTAATATAAAGATAAAAAACCTATACAAAGATAATATTATTAGGGATAATAATTTATTATTACTAACTTTTAATATAAAAATAGAAAAACTTATATGAGGTCAATTGATACAGTCCATTCACTCATAATATAAAATAATATAAGGATAAAAAACTATAAAGAATCTTATCTAAAATATAATTTGAAATGATACATTAGTTAAAAATTTCAAGTTTTTCTTTAGAAAAACCTCATTAATAATTAAGAATATTTCATCTTTCTTGACCACTGGACCACGTTCCAGATTTTTATTTTTATTTTTTTGCCTTTGACTAAATATATTCACCATTTCTAATTTTTACTTTGGAAATAAGAGTTTTGTTTAGCTCCTTGCAAAGCTTCCGATTATTTGTAATGTGGGTTTGTGAAACCATTACCAATCAGCCAAGAGTCACTAAAACCATTGCTTGTTGCAACAAACAACCGTTCCCCCGTTCCTAATATGCGGATCATCAGAACTTCAGGGAAACAACACATTTTAGAGCCGTTACTCCAAAGAAACATCAGAAGCCGTTTGAAAACATGGGTCAATTTGTATTTTTTTAAAAAAATTATTTTATTTTTGTTAAAAATTAAATTGTTTTTGTATGTTTTGAATTATTTTGATACACTGATTTTAAAAATAATTTAAAAAAAACTTTATTTTAATATATTTCAGCACGAAAAACACTTTGAAAAACAACCGCACTCTTAATCGCTATGACAGTATTTCACGGTTTTGTTTTTCTTTGTCAATGAGCTACCTTGGTGTAGGTTTCAGGTTCGAACCTCTCCAAAATTAGCCTCCCCCAGCACAGCTATGGCAGCTGGTTTCTAGAATAAATCTTGCCATATATTTCTGTTATTCACATCTGGTGTCGATTCATGCTGTTGTCAATGTCATGTTAAACTACGAATCTTACGGTACATGAGGACATGCTTTAAGAAATATTTGAACACATAAATCTTCAAACAGGCAATCATCACAGATAGTTTGCTAGACATATTCCATTATCAAGTCTCCATTATCTCAACTTCTGTCGCTGTTCAATGGCTTGAGAATCCAAATTTGAATCCGCGTGGACGAATGTATTATATCCGAAGGTGAGATATGTGGGAAAGTTTAGATTGAATCAAATATTGACAAGGACTTGAAAACATATATCACAACCATACACTTGATCCCTTCAATTATAGGCCGGAAAGCTTCAGCGCCTTTCCAGCAAAGATATGTCATCAATTCAAAGTACTGGGGTGGTGCTGATGCCAAAGCAACAATCTTTGCTTTCATGCATACAAACAAGGAAGAAGTTTCTCATTGAGTTCTTAGACTGTACTGTACAGAACTTCAATAACTTATAAAACCATACTTCCACTTATCACCGTACTCAATATATAGCAGTGATGAAGTCCTAATCCATACAGAGGGAATAGGGAAGATTAACAGGAGTAATCAAGGGACAATCAAGAAAATAGCCAACATAGATATACCATTCATGAATATGCAATATTCATTCAAATATGAGAGTAACATCTTCCAGATCCATGTTCAGAAAATAGTATTTGCCTTACATCACAAGGAAATCTATTCACGTTATTATCTACTTTTATATATTTTGAACATCAACTCCAAGCATAGCAAACTATACAGTCTTCAGTCACCTGAATCAAAAAGGTTTCGTCAGTACTCAAATAAAAGCTGGCATCATCATGCTTGACGTCGATCGATGCCATTGAACCGACAAAATTTTAGCTACTTTACACTATCGATGGTTTTCTGAAACAATGACGTGACTTAAAGGGTAAAATGTAGACTACAAGATGCCAGGATAAGAAAATTGATATAAACTAGAATAAGAAATAATGAGTAGGGTTATAATATATGCAAAACATTTCACAACTAAACGGTCTTGTGCCTCTCCAGAGAAGGATTTGGTGAATCAATCACTATTTATTTTTTGTTTAGATGCCAATTTATATTATAAATGTTTACGACGAATCACTATTTCAAATTCAATTAGACAAGATGCACTTGAAGAACATGACTCCCTAGAGTTGCAGTCGAAAAACCACCGCCCAATGACCAACGCGTATGTAAGCTTGCAAACCAAACATACACTTGTAAACTTAACGAGTGGGTTAAGGTTTATTCTTGTCATTCAAGGAATTGGGGAAAAAAACAAATAAAAGTAAAATGCTTTCTTCACTAATATTTCCTCTCTGTAGGCTTTCATTTTAAATAGACGTTAAAGATAATCCTGACACAAGAAACCCAGTTGAATAAAACAGAATCTGAGTTGATTTTGCAAAAGACATCCCACCAAAAACTCATCCCAACATGTTGTTCTAACTCCAAAAACAAGGTGCATAACTTGATATACAGCTATGAGGTCCACAAAATTCTCTTATTTCCTATCTTCTAGATGCAATTCTACTGGCATCTTACAAGTTTTAGTTCCATTGACTTCTTGCATGGCTGTTTAAGCATTCCTTTATCGTATCACAGGAAAGGGAAAAAAAAAATAAACCAGATCTATGTTCCAACAACAGCATCATAAAGTGAATCAAGCCGACTGCAAAATATGACCTAAATAATCTAAAATTTCCAGAGTTGACAGCGTAATAATTCATTAAAGAAATCAAATGCAGTTAATTACATATACCTAGCTAGGCGCTAGAATCACAAGGAGCATCCGCAACAAGCTTGAATTCCTGAACCTCCTTAAAATCCAACCATGGCTTCACCCACACCTTGGCTTCATACACTTTCTTGTGACCCCCGTCAGTTACCTCAAAGGTAATATAATAAATTGTCCCAGCCACCACCTGCTGCTTTGCATTCAACACCCTCTTGAACTCCAGCACTGAATTCTGCACAAAAACAAGCATCGGATCAAATTGAATCAGAACAACAATACTTCAAAAATAA
>Ga0325410_1008873_pt1 | contig 10836 bp, 6 predicted proteins | sample PopdelMetagenome_16_FD_206182 | JGI IMG/M metagenome (GOLD analysis project Ga0325410, IMG submission 206182) | Populus deltoides microbial communities from Bellville, Georgia, United States - Xylem-PdIQD-R3 | ecosystem: Host-associated > Plants > Phyllosphere > Stem > Wood/Secondary xylem...
AAAAATAGGAATTTGATCTTTATTCAAAATTCATGTACAAATCTTTATTTATTTATTTTTTGCATATTAGACATATAACAATTGAAATATTTTTTTGAACATTACCATAAAAAACACATAATACTATTTAAGAAGTATACCAAAAAAGAACACTATAAAAAAAATAATAGGAATTTTGCTTATTTTTTTATTGCTATTTTTTAATTTATTTAATTTTTCAATTTCATCCCTCATTATTTAATTTAATTTAATTTTTATATTAGAGTTAGTTCTCATTCTTTTGATTGATATTTATTTTGTTGGAATTTTACTTCATGATTTTTTCATGTTTTCCTTCTATAGAGTAACCCGATGTCATAACACGGGTTTCAAATATTAGTCTGATTTGACTTTGAACTTTTTTAAAGTTTTTTTAAGAAAAAACTTGATTTTTTTCAATTTTATCTTTAGATATTAGGTTATTAATCCTCAGCTTCGTGACTTTTTCCGCTTTCTTTTCTGTGAGGTTATTATAGTTTCATATCTCAAGTTATAGATAGTCGAGTTAACACAAGTTGAATTTTTTTTTAATTTTTTAATTGATTTTTTTCAATTTCATCTTTCATTATTTAGTTTTCTTGAGAGTTGATCTCAATTATTTTATTGTATTTTTTTAAATGACTTCCATTATTTAGGTTATCAAAACCTCACAACCGAGCTGTGAATTTGACATATTGACTTGAGTAAGAGTTTTATTTTTTTATTTTTTTAATTCGCCATTCAATGTTTGATTTGCTGATAATTAAGTTTTAGATTTTTTTCTATTCTCATTTAATTTTAGTTTTGTTATCAAATAAGATAGTTGAGATATTTTAAAAATATTTAGAGAATATTTTTTTATAATATTGACAAGGGTTTATTTTTTTCGAATAGTCATTGTTTTTTTTGTTGGTTTTTATAATTATATTATTAAATAACCAAATTTATTGAATCCATTCGAATCAATGATCCAAGTCGTAAATTTTTCTTACTCATTTAAAAATATTATTATCACGTGAGCATTATTTTTCTATGTTAAAAAGATTCAACTCAGCGGGCGGCATAGAATTAGCCACTTATATCAAATAAAAATGAACAATTGCATCATTGTCTCATTTTTCTACCATGTTAAAAATAAGTTTGAGACCTTACATGTGTTTATTAAGATATATAATCTTCACTATATTTTATTATATATAATATAAGCATCGACCCTTTGATTCACAGTTATATTTTTTTACTCGATATCAAAAAATACGTTAACAACACCTTCACATTAATTCATTTGTGTTAGAAAAAAAATTCAACCTGCAACTAGTTAAATTAAATAAACGCGTTAATGTTTTTTTATATTTATTAATACAAATAATTCTTGATTTATTTAATTAAATAGATATATATGTGTTTTAATTATAAAAAAAATGCACGTGAAAAGTTTATGTATTTATTGTTATACAAATCCAAGACGGAAGACGAGTATACATATAAATTTTAAATTTAATCAGTTTTAAAGTTGATTGGACAACATGCCTACCCTATTCATTATGAATCCAATAAAATAAGTAATTAAAAAATTCACTTATATAACTATGTATTATTATATCACTTTTAACTCTTGTGGTGTCTCGTTTTCATATCCATCCTTAGTCCAGCAGTCTGGGTTATCGTTTCAGCTTGACCAGTTGACTCATCGTGCCAGATCAATCCGGTGTTGTAACTTGAAAAAGAATAAGCAAAAGTAATGGCGGAGAATAGAATCAAAGGAACCTCTCTGTTTTCTCCTTACAAGATGGGCAAGTTCAGCCTCTCTCACAGGTCAGTTCATCCCACTTTCTCTCAAGATCTTACTGCCGGATTGATTCAGTTGTTAGTTTCTATTTCAGACATTAAAAAAAAAATCCTTCCGGCGTTCAAAATCTAGAGTGAGATCCGGGAGGGCATTTTTGTCATCTGACTTTTGTTATTACGTGACGGAATTGTCCATGGATACAGGGTGGTGCTGGCGCCCATGACAAGATGCAGGGCGTTGTTTGGGATACCAGGGGATGCGCTGGTGGAGTACTACACGCAGAGATCAACTCCTGGCGGATTTCTCATCAGCGAAGGCACTATCATCTCTCCAACTGCTCCCGGGTAATTTCATCATCTTCTCTTCTATTGATGGTGACCTTTTCATTTTTGCACCTCCGTGGCAGATGCTATGATCGGATTGAGGGTTGCTGTGATGGTGGTGGTGGTGGGCCTCGTATTTGTTTGTTTATGGTTGGTGGTGTCGGGTGTCTTGAGATACTTACATGCAGTTTAAAAATATTAAATTTAAAACTTTTTGGAAGTTTGAATATATTAAAGTTATTCAGCGTTTAAACCACTAGCACTTCAAATATTTGATTTTTAATATAAATTCACGCGAATTATTAATAAAGAATCCTCTAATTATTTTAGAAGAGAACAATTGCTATATTTTAAAGTAATAACTTTTTTTTAATATGTTTTAAATATTTATGAGTGTATTTTGCGGTGTAAACTGGATTCTCAAAAATTTAAAAGATTTTTTTAAAAATAATATTTTTATGTTTTTAGATTGTTTTGATATGCTGATGTCAAAAATAATTTTTAAAAAATAAAAAAAATTTTATTTTGATTCATTTCTAAGCAAAAAAAACTTTGAACCACCAACGCTACCACAATTCCAAACAGGTCTATGTACCCAACTTTTCTCACTCCTCTCTTCTTAAAAAATAACATACATAACATTCTATTTATAATAAAACCTAAAACCCCTATAAATAATAAAATATCAATTTACTATTCAAATAATATCACATATATTATTTTAGGTCAATTTTAAAATTTATTCCACCAAGTCCTTACTTGATTATTTCTAGGTCTACAATTGTAATATAATGTATTAATTATATTCTAGTACTCAATTTCTAAATTTTATTAACAATCAAGTCACTTGATTAATTATTATATTTTAATTTTGACTAATTTTTCTTATATATGTAACTCATTAAGTTCTCTAATAAGTTGGTTCAAATACAAATCATATTTTTAAATAAAATAAGATTAAATAAATTAAATAATTTAATTTATTATCAATTCAATAATTGATTGATTTATATTTGAAGATTAAATACGATATCTAGTCTTTTAAATATTAGAAAAGTCATAAGTGATTTGACTTAACCTTTTAGTGACTAGTTTCTTGGTATAATTATTATCCTTTCATCATGAATGTTTGGATTTAAATATTATAACATGAAGTATGTTTATTTTATTAAATCGTTTTAGTTTTCAACATTATAGTTATTGATTTTTTAAATAAGATTTTGAAAGTCTTTTCAAAACTCATTACACCTTGGCCAAAGATTTCACAATTAATGCTATTTGAGAATAGATGAAATATTTTTTTCTAATTCATTTAAGGTGATGAATATTCTCTTAATTACTCAAATACCTTCATATAGTTTATGTTATCTAATATCTGCTTGTTTGTTACCCTTGATTATGATAACGTGTGGTCAAGATCAAATCATAATATTTCTTATATAAAATAAGTTAGTGATGTCAAGTCTAATGATCACTTACACAATTATCATGAGAGCCTTTTCACAGACATAGGAGATCTCTCCATATAGAAATTTTTTGCGAGTCAGTTTAATGTACATGTCATATGACAAACACTTACATATTAGTTCCAGATATCTCTCATACTTCAATTTATGAGAGCAGTTGCTTCATTTCATAAAAGAAGAAACATATTATGCATCAGACTTAACAACTTTAATTAATATATAATCTTAATAAAATATGGTTTATGATTATTTAAGAAGAATGCTTTGATTGAATAAGAATTTCATAATTATAATAATTTTATAATTTTTTTTTTGTAAAATATTTTTTATTTTATAAATTTTAATTTTACTTTAGATTCATTAATTAAATATAAATAAATATTAAACTAAGGATAGTTTGTACTTTGGATCTTAGATTTGGACTTGAACTCGATCAACTTGATGTCTTATGTTTTGACTGGGAAGAGTATCTCATTTTATCTCCTTTTTTTTATTATTATTATTATTATTATTGATGTCTTATTATCTCCTTCTCTCTCTCTCTCTCTCATCATAGTTTTCCACATGGAACAATACGCTCGATACAGAAAATGAAAACCGGGGTGCTCGCCACCATGAAGCTCTCCATCCATCATGACAATGGCTAAATTACTTTTGAAATTAGGGCTGACACATTTTCTTTTTATTCTCAAAGGTGTCTTACTATATATATAAAGAATGATAACCAGCCAGCTTTGATCATCTAGCAAAATATTATAGACATGATGATCACAAAAATGCTTGATATGAAGAAAAAAACCTCAAGAAAATTATGAATCTTAATGTGGGACCCGATGGCGGACCCACCCACCCACTAATGATCCATGTGTATGCTTGAAGGTTTTTTCTTGTCATTTTTAGAGTGTGTTTGGCAGTGTGGTAGCGGTTGCTTTTCAAATAGCTTTTCATGCTGAAATATATGTCAATGATGTTTTTTTATTTTTTAAAAATCATTTTTGACATCAGCACATCAAAATGATCCAAAAAGTACAAACCGCACTCAATTTTAACAAAAAAAAAATTCAAAATTTAATAAAACACAATTACAAACGCAATGCCAAACAATCTCTTACTTAATATTTAGCTTCGATGAAAATGCATTGTTTATGGCATGCGTGCTTTATAGAATTATCTTCATGTATTGATGGTGGGTGGAAGCAGGTTTCCTCATGTGCCTGGGATTTACTCAGATGCTCAAGTGGAGGCATGGAAGAAAGTAGTGAATGCGGTTCATGCCAAAGGGAGCATCATCTTCTGTCAACTCTGGCACGTTGGCCGTGCATCTCATCAAGGTAAACTTGAAACCAGGCACTTGGTGTCATTTTATTTCAACCAGAATTTTCCTTGCAATATTTTTCTTTCTCATTATTGGCTACATTTATTGTTAGGGTTAATTACAAAAAAAACCTATAGCTGTTTTGATTTTTCTTTTTTTAAATTATACCTAACATTCTCGAGTTTTTAAGTTCATAATATGTTATGTTCGTGCTATGACACGATAAAAATATAAATCAATAAAAAAAATATTTGATTATTTACAAGATTATCATTATATTTTATTTAATGACTAGAAAATCTTGTAATATTAATATTACAAGGTTGACATCAAACATATGATTATCAAACTAATATTACAATTTTACAAAAAATTACAAGAGTTAAAACTTTCATAGTGGTGTTTTATCAGAATCAACCTTGTAATTGAACTTGTTTGTGTATTTCATTCCCTCATTCAATAAAGTCTGGTTATCTTTCCTTATGAACTCAAAGTCATCATACTATCCAACATTACTAGGTGGTTAGGTGGTTCTGCTTCTTGGATTCACATCTTAAAGGTATAAATCAAGCCATGCTCTTCTAATTTTTCAACAAAATCTCTAGTATAAATCAAGTCATCCCTCCACTAGCATTTTGATAGCAAAAGCCTTTTCTCCACTGTAACCAATTGGAGATGACAAATCATCTTCTTCACCCAAATCTCTAGTATAAATCAAGCCATGTTCATCTGATTTTTCAACAAAATCTTGGTAGATCTCTTTCATTCTTTCATACACAACATGGCTAAGAGCAAAGAAATCAATTTTGTTTTAATAAATATAGTTAAAAATTACCTTCTCCATCTGATGGAACACTTTGGGGTCGTATCCATGTATGGAGGAATTTGCATAATATACTGCTTGGAAAGAAAAGTTCAATGAACTGGCCTAAATATGTAGACCCAAACCCTCCATCTTCAATTTTATGCTTGGGTCAAACTTCAAATTATAAAAGAAGATTAGCAGAGAGGTGGTTCAATTCATGGTTTTAGTTTCAAATTTCAAATTCTAAAAATGTTGCAAAATCAAGCAGATTGGTTTGATTTAGGGTTTTGGCTTTCCCATATTCTTATGAAGGAATCTGTTCGATTTAGTTCTCCTAATTTAGGGTTTTGATGGAAACAAAATAGATATGGAGAGAAGGGAAGAAGGAAAGGGAAGAAATTTGAAAAAGAAATTGATATATCGTTTGAGTTATATTACATACAAGAGTGAATTCTTTTCTTATAAAAAAAATCGAGTTGACTAATTACGCAAAGTGTAATTTCTGAAAGAATTGTATTTTGAATTTGTGCAATATATCAGTTTATCAACCTGGTGGGGCTGCACCAATTTCATCAACAAACAAGGCCATCTCAAACAGGTGGAGAATTCTCATGCCAGATGGGACCTATGGAACATACCCAGCACCTCGAGCCTTGGAAACCTCTGAAATACTAGAGGCGGTGGAGCATTATAGACAGGCAGCCTTGAATGCCATTCGAGCAGGTAAGTGTAATGACATTTATTTGTTTTATTTCAAGGCTTTGGAGCTGCAGCTATATATGATGATTTTATTTTTCTTTTAGACGGGCATAATTACATGTTGAGAGGAGATGGAGTATGCTTTACTAAATTTTTCCTTAAAGGGTGACCATGATGCCTCTCTATGATGGGAGTTCTAATCATTATTTACATTTGCAGTAACATGGCATGACTATGATTATGTCTCCTCTTGGTTACTAGATAAAATATTCATTGAAAAAGTTCCGTTGCTCATGAGTAATGATTGTCTCATGTTTCATCAAGGGCATAAAAAACATTGGTGTGATCTCTGTGCAACTTTCTAGTGTTTTAATGAAGGTCTGTTTGGGAGATGTTGGAATCATCAATGGAGTGGAATTTATAGTCGTCTATAGTGTCATCTGAAATCGGATGGCTTTACTGCAACAGTGATTGGCCTTTTTAATTAGCTGGTATTGTTGATTCAAGTTGATGGCTCTTAATTAACTGGATAATCTGCTTAGACTTTAGCGTTAACAGGTGCTTCTTGAGCTCACCTGGATACCATGCGTTATTATCAATGATTAGTAACACATGTAATGAAAATATGGGCTGCAGGTTTTGATGGAATTGAGATCCATGGGGCTCATGGTTACCTTATCGATCAATTTTTAAAGGATGGGATCAATGACAGAATAGATGAGTATGGTGGATCAATGGAAAACCGGTGCCGATTCTTAATGCAGGTGATTCAGGCAGTAGTCTCAGCTGTCGGTGCAGAACGAGTAGCTTTCCGAATGTCACCTGCAATTGATCACCTTGATGCCACAGACTCGGATCCACTCAACTTAGGCCTTTCAGTGATTGAGAGAATTAACAAAATCCAGGTACAAGTGGGTTCAAAACTCACCTATCTCCATGTCACTCAGCCACGGTACACAGCTTACGGCCAAACAGAGTCAGGCAGACCTGGCACCGAAGATGAAGAGGCCCAGATGATCAGGACTTGGAGAAGGGCATATCAGGGTACACTCATGTGCAGTGGTGGGTTCACTAGGGAGCTGGGAATACAAGCTGTAGCTGAAGGTGACGCAGATTTGGTATCCTACGGCAGACTCTTTATCTCAAACCCAGACTTAGTTTTGAGATTGAAGGTTGATGCACCCCTGAATAAGTATATCAGGAAGACTTTCTACACCCAGGATCCTGTTGTTGGGTACACAGATTACCCTTTCCTAAGCAAAGCAAATGGAGGACAGGCGCCACTCTCACGCCTTTGAATTAGGAATTTTCATGATTCCACGTATGCATTTGAGGTCTATGATTGTCATTGAAGTTGATTATTGGAATGAATTATCTTGTTTGAGAGTTTGTCTGATGCAAAATCAATCGTATTGCTTCGAGTACTATAATTAATGTAAATAAGATTACAGTTTCCACTATGACTATCTACCTATTAGATATTGAAATTATTCAGACAAGAGAAATTAACAAAAAGAATTCAGACAAAAGAGATGGATAAGATACTTAAGGCTTTTGATCTACCCAACCAAGTCAAATTGATTTTCAAAATATGTTACTAATTATTTATCTTTCATATTGATAGTGAAATAATCTAATTTATCCAAAACTAATTCTCGAGTAAAATTAAAATTATTTAAACATTATAATCCTTGATCATATACATCTCTATACAAATTTGAAAGCATGGTTTAGCTAGAAGGATTGGACTTTATTATCTCTTATGCTCACATTTTTTTCTCATTGGCGGTAACCATATTCATTTTCTTCCAATCCAACACTAAGGACCACGAAGGCGACCCAATTCAGCTCATACCAACATCCTCCATGGTTGTGAATAGCGGCACCAACTTATTGGAGTAAGGAGGAAGCCAAACTTTCTAGGCTCAAAATTCCCTTACCGACTGTTCGTGAGATACACTACCTTTAGTAATGGGTTTATAAGATCACAAGCTCTGATCCATTTGAGCATATGCCAAAACGGCCACAAGAAAGTATGTCACCAATGAGGCAGCGATGAAGAGTGAGGAGAGTGTGCCATATTGTTTTTTTGGTATTTTTTATGATTTTTTTTTAAATTAACATGCTTTTTTAAAGGTAAAATAACACAGCTTAAAAAATAATTGGTGAAATAACATAATTTATACATGTCGCAATTTGAAAATGTGACATTTCAACTTATTGTTATTTAAAAATACAATATTTTAATGAAATTATGAATTGAGCCACACAAATCATGATAAGGAGAGGAAAGAGATGAAAAAGAAAGATGAAATAAAGAAAGAGACTTGAATGCACACTGAAGCTCTGATTAAGACACCCCGGTACTATAAAAAAGATCTCAACAATACAAATATAACGATACCAAGAAAAGTCACCAATGACGATCAGAGTGAGCTCCACTTGCCGCCCAAAGATGGTGGCTGGTTCACTTGCCTTTGGCGGCAAGTGTGCCAACTCCAGTCATTGTTTGATGTGAATTAGTAAGTATCACCAAAATATTCATTAAAGGTACTAATTGAGTCTATTAGAAAGTCTAAAACTAAGAAGATTCAAGAAGAGTTGATTGTGTTAATTCTGGATGTTTAGGTTAACAAGTTACAAATCTAGAAAGCTTTGCGATAAAGTCTAGAAGCTATTGTTTAGGATTTACATTGTTTTCCAAGTTGGTTTAAGATTCTTTTTTCTATTTAGATTAATACTCTTATTATTTCTCCAACCTTGTTTAAAATATTTTTACTTATTATAAATAGGGTTATTTAGCTTGTATTTAGGTTTTTTTTAGACTTGGATTTTCAGAATAATATTTTGTGTGTGACGAGGTCGTTCATACTTTTGTTTCTTCATTAATTTCTTTTTAGAATTATCAAAGATCAATTGTCTTTGTGATATTCTTTCTTTATATTTCTAGTTCATGATTCATTATAATCATAGGGTTGAGGTCTTTTTTATTCAATGTCTTGACGTGGGTAATCATTATGTTGTGTTTTTTCTTGTAATCTGATTTTATTTTTCTTGAGTTATTTTTTTTTCTTGCGTGTGGATTCAAATGTTCTTACCCTCCGAGTTTACATCACTATTGATGACCTCCTTGGTGCCGTTGAATTCCTCTTATTGAGATATTTTTTATGATATTAGTGGTGTTGTGATCGGAGTTTCGATATACCTCCAAGATCGTTTTATTTTATTTTTTTCTCCCTTTTCTCTCCTATCTCCTCATCATAATTAGTGTAGCTCATTTCATAATTTTTTTGAAATGTCATGTTTTTGAATTGTGACAGACATTAATATTGTATTTCTCAATTACGACCTATACAAACTGTGCTATTTTTCTAATTCTTTTTCAAAATGTGTTATTTTACCCTTTTTAAAAAAAAACATACTAACAAGTAAAATATCCATTTTCTATAGATGTTGTCATCCATATTTTTTTTAATTTGTCACCATAATTTGGTAACCATACCAAATCCCAACAATATATTGTTATTCACCTTTAAAATCTATATTCTCAATTTGTTTTGTTTTGTTTATAAAAAAACAAATACATCTACATACTCCCTAATATGTAGATTCAAATCTAAACTTAAAAATCTCTTTCGAATAACTACTCAACATAAAAATTCAATTTTCAAATTTCAAATTTACATATTTTTCCATTTTGATTATAAGATTATCTAAGCTAGATGTTTATGATTTTTTTATGGTGAAATATTGTATTTAATAGTATTATTGATCAATATTATAGTCAAACTTTATCACTGACCATAGTAGATTTTCTCTCTCCATTCTTTTTCACAATATAATAATGTGAGAAATATACAAATTACTTGTGTTATAGAACATACTAGATAGGTCCCATATCGTAAGCTATTTTTAATGTGCAAGAGAAGTTTTGTAAAAACAATTCTTGAATGTAGATTGAAAAAAAAATGTGTAGGTATTGATAACACATTTTCGAGTAGTAAGAAATTTTTTATAAATTCACAAAAATGCACCTATTTTTATTTTTAAAATATTGAGATAATGTATATGGACTGACCTGGATCAACTCAGGTTCACCTATCAAATACGATTCCTAGAACATTGACCTATATTGGTTTAGAAACCTTGTTTTTTTTTGAAATTATTTTTTATTTAATTACATAATAATAAAGATAGGATCTCGTAGAATAGTCATTGAGTATAATTTTTTTTTTTTAAATCAAATATGAATGGTTGTGCAAAAGAATGCTTACTAAAACTAAAAAAAAAACAACTATAATCGTAATTAAAAACACACTAAAACTTTAATGGTATTTAAAAAACTAATAACTTAAGTATATTTTCACTTAATATAAAAAATATAATATATTTAGTTATTTAATTTCTAATGAAATAAACTT
>Ga0325410_1008875_pt1 | contig 10832 bp, 12 predicted proteins | sample PopdelMetagenome_16_FD_206182 | JGI IMG/M metagenome (GOLD analysis project Ga0325410, IMG submission 206182) | Populus deltoides microbial communities from Bellville, Georgia, United States - Xylem-PdIQD-R3 | ecosystem: Host-associated > Plants > Phyllosphere > Stem > Wood/Secondary xylem...
AAGAGAATCTTGAGAAAAACATTTGATGTTGGTCAAAAAGTTTTGCTTTATAATTCTCGACTCCATTTATTTCCTGGAAAGCTAAGATCAAGATGGAGTGGTCCTTTTATTGTGAAACATGTGTATCCATATGGGGCCTGTGATATCGAGAATCCAAAGAATGACAATGTTTTTAAGGTAAATGGACATCGTTTAAAAGTTTACTTTGATAATTTTTCAGTTGAAAATGACTCTATTGAATTGAGTGATCTTGTATATAAAGAATGATTCTTTTTCTCACATTGTTTTGTGTTTCTTTTTGGTATGAATTTTGTTTTGCTAGTCTCTCTCACCCAGGTCAAATGGCGGATAACGGTACTCCGTGACTTTAGTCGGTTCTTTCAGTTTCCCATAATAACTGATATCTGTATATATTTGTGCAATTCTTTGCTCTTTCTCTCTTCTTTGAATCTCTTCTCCAATTCTCATTTGAAAATGGACACCAATCTTGAAAAATTAAAAAAGTACTTTCCCGCTCTACCTCAGAATGCGATTACCAAAATTTACCGTGCTAGGTGTGCAAGATTGAGGTTGTTAATCAATCATGGAATTCCTGAAGATATTCGTTGGCTGATTGAAGCAAAGATCTGATTATCAGGTGAGTCCTCCAATTCTTTCATCTCATACATGCCTAGAACAGGTAGAAGCACTTTTGCAAAGAAACGTCGTGCAAAACAACTGAAAGTCTGTCAAAGATGTGTCAGGTGGACTTGTAATGCAACATGTCTTTTGGTTTTATTAATAGCATAGTATTTTGTTTTGTTATTTCTTATATTTGTTTAAGTGTGTTTCAGGTGATGTTTTCTATACTCTATCTTTCTACCTTATGACATTGAGGACAATGTCTCGTTTTGGTTGGGGGGGGAGGGTAGTAGTAGTTGAAAAAAAAAAACAACTAACTGCTTTTGTTTTTAAAGCCATGTGACAAAACTGTTATTACTAGGATGACAGAGTAAGGAGGAATTTTAGTGACTCTTGAGACGCATCTTAGTAAACATTTTCCAATGGTTATTTGCAATATTCATAACAAGGCCTATTAGAATACTTATTGAAATATTCAGGTTTACAAACTCTCGCATTGTTATCACATGATTCTGCTCATATACTCATTTAACAAGTATTGTAAAACCTTCATTTTCACACACACACTTTAACATATGATTGTGGGTTGCACATTGGATTATTACATTATTTATGTTCTTTTGTTAAAGGTAACAACTAAGGAATAGGGATAGTCTATAATTTGCAAAAAAAAAAAAAACAACAAAAGAAAATGATGATAATAAAAACGTAGATAAGTTTGGTTTCGAAGCCTACCTAACCTAAGCAATTAAGCCCGAAGGGGTGTTTTAACACCTAATACCCGAAAGTCAACTGACTTGGGAGCTATTGGCCCAAAGCTTGTTACATGGGTTAAGGAGAAAATCTTAAGGGAATCAAACATTGCACTATCTACGTTTTAGTATCTGCAACCCGAGTTACTAAGCTCGTAGGGGTGTCTCAACACCCAATACCCTAAGATCAACTGGTCTGGGAGTTATTAGCCGAAAGCTCGTTACATGGGTTAAAGATGCATTGTGTTTTAAGTTATATGTATATATATTGAAAAAAAAAGAGAAAGAAAAAGGGAAAGAAAAAAAATAAAAAGATAATAATCCCAACCCAAGGAAGTTAAGCTTAAACATTATAATAAAATATTGTTCTTTTCTAATAAAAGCCCCATCATCTATGTTTTCATACATTGAGCACATAAAAAGGAAGGTTTATTAATATTTTGTTTAAGAGATATTGAGTAGATATATAAACTTAATGAGAGTTTGTTTATCTGGATAGATTAATGGAAGTTGAATGATGAATGCCTTGCTTTGTGGAATTTGCAAATAGTTTTTCTATTTTAATGCTTTGATTACTAGGGACTAGTAATAAGCTGGTTGGGGGGTGTGATTAGTACTTAAAAGTGCATTTTTATCAAGGTTTTATATCATCATTTTGCACTTGAAGTATCAATAACTCCTTAACTAAAGCATGTTTTATAATAACATATCTAATAATATAAGATACCTTTAATTTATGGTAAGTGTTCATCTTAAATGCAGGCCTATCACATAAATGAAAGAATTAATTGATGAGTTGAAGTACTGAAATTGAAAGGACAAAGAGATGACCAAACTTAGAAAAGAGACGTTGGTGCAGTCCAAACTAGAACATTGTTCGGTAATCGGGTCATATCTGGAGCTGTAGATCTTGGATTTAGCTCTACTTTATATGGATCGAAAGTTAAGACATAGGCCTACAACTTTCATGAAGAGCCCAAGATTTAACAAAGCCGTTTTCAAGTCCAAATTATAGCAACAACGAAGAAGTCTGAATCTGTCCTGCAGCTCAGACACTGTTTAGTGTTCAGCCCATATCTCAAGTTCTAGAAATCCAAAAGATCTCAAATTTTTACCCTAGAAAGATGAGACAATTTCCTAGAACTTTCATGATTGAAGTATGTTCAAATTATGACGTTATCAATGACATTTTTGGCAGACAAGAAGATAAGAATTGTCATCAAGTCAAGATGTGGCCACTCATTCATCAATTAGTCAACAAATCAATAGTTCCGAATTTTGGCCTATAAAAGGAGGCATTTGCCATGTATTTAGGCATCTTGGTGTTCAGATCAAGATCATGCTCTTGCTTTCTCTCTTTATCTTTTGTAATGTTTAAGTTTTGCTTTCATTAATATCTAGTTTATGCCTTTCATTTCTTTTTCTTTACTTAGTTAACTTCTTTCTCATTTATGGTCTTATCTTGTTTATTTATGTTTCTTTCTTTCATTATGTTTAACTAAGTTAATTATGTCAAGGTAAAAAGGGTACACTAATGGTGTAAGAATAAATATAATATAAACTTAACATGACCTTAATGTTAGATACTAACATGCTTTATATTTGTTATCTTGTTCACTTTTAATACTTTTAACACTAATGGTGTAAGAATAAGTATAATATATTATACTTGTTTGAAATACCATTAGTGGATCCTCTAACCTTGACATTTGTTGTTATCATTATTTAATCCTTACGTTAATCTTCCATCTCAAAGTTCTCATCAACTTCTTCTTCATCATCTTTATTATTATCATTCTTAATAGTATTGTTGGTATTACTACTACTACTACTACTATTATTATTATTGTCATTGTTATTGTTGTTACTATTGTTGTTGTTGTATTGTTGTTTATAATTTATACAATTAACCTCCTTATGGTTCGACCCCGGTCTTGCCGGGTTATTTATTACTTCGACACTCCTACACTTAGGAGAAGACGTCAATCTTTTGGTCTTGTCAGATGCTCATAGAGACCTCATGAAACTGTACTATCTCTTTAAAGAACAAATCATCAATGTTAGTTGCATCATCGGTTTTATGACATGAATAAAGTGTGCCATCTTTGAAAACCTATCAACAACTACAAAGATTAAATCCCTACCCTGTTTTGACCTAGGCAAACCTAAGATGATGTCCATTGAAATGTCTACCCATGGTTCCTTTGGTATAGGCAAAGGGGTATATCAGCCATGTGGTTGAGTACTAGACTTTGCTTTCCTACAAGTTATGCATTTATCACATATGCGTTGCGTATCTTTTTTCATTTTAGACTGATAAACATTCTTATACAACACACTCAAAGTCTTAACAATACCAAAATACCCTATCAACCCGCCCTCATGTGCTTCACATACAAGCAATTCACGTATAGAACTTAATGGAACACATAAACAATTCTCTTTAAACAAATACCCGTCAAGTCTATAAAACTTCCTAAAAGCTAAAGTTTCACAAGCATTGTAAACATTGGCAAAATCATTATCATCCTTGTACAATTCTTTTATGTGTTCAAATCCTATAAATCTAGCATCTAAAGTGGATAAAAGAACATACATGTGCGAAAGTGCATCAGTCACAATGTTTTCTTTTCCTTACTTATACTTGATCACATACAAAATGGTTTCAATAAATTCAACCAATTTGGTATGTCTCCTGTTCAACTTACCTTGCTCTTTTAAGTGCTTCAATGATTCATGATTTGAATGTATCACGAACTCCTTGAGCCACTTGTAATGCTTTCATGTCTCTAAAGTTCTTACCAAGGCACAAAGTTCCTTATCATATGTAGGTAATTCAAGGCTGCCCCATTAAGTTTCTGACTAAAATATGCAATTGGCCTCTAATCTTGCATTAACACAACTTCTATACCTATACCTGAAGCATCACATTCAACTTTAAAAGCTTTTGTAAAGTCTGGTAAAGCTAAAATAAGCGTCGAACAAATTTCATCTTTTAATAAATTAAAAATTTTATCATGTTTATCATTTCATTTAAATCCAACTGACTTTTTCACAATTTCTTCAATTGTACTAAAGTCCTTTACAAACCTTTATAAAAGCTAGCAAGTCCATGAAAACTTCTTACCTTGGTCACAGACTTAGGTGTAGGTCAATCTCGGATGACTTTAACCTTCTCTCCATCCATCCTAATACCCTGCGCAGTTACTACATATCCAAGAAACACAATTTTTTCCATGTAAAAGGTACACTTATTGAGATTAACATATAATTTCTCATCACGCAATACACTAAGTGATTAGTACTTAAAAATGCATTCTCATTAAGGCTTTATATCATCATATTGCACTTAAAATATAATTAAATTCCCTAACTTAAACATGTTTTATAATAACAAGTTTGATAATATAATATAGCTTTAATTTATGGTAAATGCTCATTTTAAATGTAGGCATATCTCACAATTCAAAGGATTGATTGATGTGATTAACTATTGAAAATGAAAGGACAAAGAAAGGGCTAAGTTTAGAAAAGAGATGCTGGTTCAATTCAAACTAGAACACCATTCCATCATTGGGTCATATCTGGAGCTGTAGATCTAGGATTTCAGTCTGCTTTATATGGATAGAAAGCTAAAACATAGACCTAAAATATTCATGAAGAATCCAAGACTCAATTCTGCCGTTTTGGAGTCCAAATCCTAGCATCAAAAGAGAAGGCTGAATCTGTCCTTCGGCCCAGACACTATTCAGTGTTCAGTCCATATCTCGGGTTTTAGAGGTTTAAATGAGTTTATTCTTTATTTGGTGAAAAGCTGAGACAGATTCCTACAACTTTTATGAAGACCACTTTGCCAAATTCTAATTGGAATGCCATTTCGTCCAGAAAACAAATCCATACCTAAACTACCAAGTCCACTAAGCCAATAGTTGGCCACTAATTCAATAGTTAATTACAAAATGAATAGTTCTTTTTAGCCTATAAAAGGAGGCATTTTCCATATATTTAGGCATTTTAGTTTTCAGATCAAGATCATTTTCTTGCTTTCTCTCTTTGTAATGTTCTAGTTTTATATCATGTTTTTTATTTTCATTAATCTCTTATTTATGCTTTTCATTTCCTTTACCACTCCTAGTCAACTTATATCATAATTATGTTCTTATCTTGTTTATTTATGTTTTTCTCCTTCATTGTGTCTAGCTAAGTTAATTATGTTAAGGTGAAAAGATTTCACTAATGGTGTTAGAATATGTATAATATAAACTCAACTTGGACTTCAATGCTTATATCCAAGAAAGTTTGTTATTAATATGTCTTATCTTTTTATCTTACTAATTCTTAATACCTTGCTTGTTAAATGATTAATCTAGATTTGTGTTGTATAACACGTGGTACAATAAATGTTTGATCCTTCATAGTCTTCAGCTGACATCGTTGTTATGAGAGGAACTTGATTTGTTGTTAACATAAGTTAGCTTCATAAATTCCTGACAATATTTAAAAGTATGATGTTACTAAAATAAGATAATTAATATAATCACGTTAAAAATTTATAATGAACTATTAAGGATAAATCATTCGATTGAAACCTCCTTTGTGTGTGGTTTCTAGTTGAGTAATAAAAAAAGTTTATACTATACTTATTTCTAATACCATTAGTAGATCCTCTAACCTTGACAATTGTTTTTATCATTGTTTAATCCTCATATTAATCTCACATCTCAAAGATCTCTTTAACTCTTTGTTAATTTATATATTATTTATAATTTATATAGTTGACCTTCATATGGATCGACCCCGGTCTTGCCGGGTATTTATTACTTTGACACTCCTGCACTTGGGATAAGACATCAACTCTTTGATCGTGTCAAGTTTTTGGCATCGTTGCTGGAGAGGTAAGTTACTGTATAAATTATATATTTTATTTTTCTTTTCACTTTTATTGTTTTTCTAATTTTTTTTCTTCCTTTTCCTTTTCCTTTTCTTTTTTTTTTTCTACACTTGCAATAGTGCACTTTTATCTCTTCCAATAGTGAGTTTGGTCATGCACATTAAGTGGTAGACTTTCTAGGAAATCTTCATCTTCATCTTCATCTTCATCTAAAAACCTGGTCGAAGAGAATAACCAGTCACTTCATAATGAGAATAATCATGTTAGAACACTGAGAGATCACATGAATCTAATAGTAACAAGTGCATCATCATGTATAGTTTTTCCTCATGATGCATCTCACTTTAATTTTAAGCCAAGCATTATTCAACTTTTACCTTCTTTTCATGGCTTAGATCTAGAAAATCTATACTTACATTTGAGAGAATTTGAAGAGGTTTGTAACACTTATAATGACTTAAATTGTAGCATGAACACCATTAGATTAAAGCTTTTTCCTTTTTCATTAAAAGATAAAGCTAAAACATGGCTATAAAATCTTAGGTCAGGATCCATTCGTGCTTGGGATGAAATGCAACAACAGTTTTTGAAGAAGTTTTTTCCTTCTCATAGAACAAACTCTTTCAAAAGAAAAATCACCGCTTTCACTAAAAAACCAGGAGAAACATTTTACCAATCTTGGGATAGGTATAGAGACTTGCTTAATACCTGTCCTCACATGGTTTTGAAACATGGAGATTGGTTTCATATTTTTATAAAGGGTTAACACCTAAAGATAGGCAAATTGTGGAATGGATTTTGAAAATAAAGACCCTGATGAAGTAATGGAGTACCTAGACTTGTTAGATGAAAATGCCCAAAATTGGGACACTACAGGCACTTGTAAGGCACCAGGTAAAACCCAACCTCATACATCTAGTGTAGGAATATACAACGTTAGAGAAGATCATGACCTCCAAGCTAAATTTGCATATTTAGCTAGAAAAGTTAAGGCATTTGAATTTAAAAAAGAGTGGTCAATTAAAATTTGTTAAGACATTGTGTGTCAAATCTATGAAACGAATGAACATTTAACCAATGATTGTCCACCTTTGCCTTCTTTTAAGGAATGTAACCATGAACAAGCCAATGCTTTAAACAGTTTTCAAATACCAAATCATAACCCATACTTGCAAATATACAACCTTAGTTGGAGAAATCATTCAAATTTCAGTTGGAAGAGTGGTAACAATAATGCACAAACTTCACAACCACCATTTCAAGCCCACCATAATTTTCAAAATTCTCAAGGATATGCACCTCCTTATGCTCCCCCTCCTAGAAGAAATCTTGAGGAAACATTGCATGCATTCATTGAAAAGCAAGAGACAATCAATACTCAACACGCTCAAACCATGATAGATTTAAAAGATACTCTTGTAAAATTCACATCTACTCTCAGTTTTCAGGAGAAATGTAAGTTTTCATCTTAACCACAGTAAAATTCCAAAGGGCAATACAATTCAAGTGCAAGTAGCTCTAGAAGCCAACACATGGATCAAGTCAAATCAGTTATTATTCTCCGCAATGGTAAGGTTATTGAAAAACCCATTCTTGAACCTTGTGAGAAAGAAGATGAGTTAGTCTATGAGGGTAAGTGATGCGAACTTCGTGATCACGTGGTCACGCAACCCACACGCAAAGACACGAATTCCTGGAAGTCTAAGTAAATCAGGTTTGATAGGAGTGTGACACAAAGATAACTTGTACCTAGGCACCAGCACTATTGGAAATGGAGACCCCCACCCAACGAATATTGATTCGCGAACGAGAAGTATAACAAGAAGTTTTAGAGAACCATGGAATGAAGATTATCTCACCAACACACACACACAAAACAAGTGCGGCAAACAAGAAGTTTTATTAATCTGAATTGTCTAACTTACATGTCTGGTTATGCTTTTATTTATACTAACTCTAGACTTAAATAAACCCTAATGGACCCCTCTTAGGTGACTTATTTTAAGCCCACTTATAATTGACCCAAATAAGTAATAATAACCCAAAGACTAAGAAGAAAATAATAAAAATCCAAAAATTACCATCCTAAATATACTAGAATCAAATTTTAAACCAAGGTAGGATAGCATGTCAGAAGACTCCATGTAAACTTTCAACTCGATCCAACGGTCAGATTGAGAATTATGACTGTTGCCGTAAAACTGGATAGCTGCACATTTTACGTCAAAATCTGAATTTGACCTTTCCTAGACCGTATCATTCCCTCTATCTTCAATATGATTCATCCTCGAATCACCAATAGGTTGAATGGACAATTCCTTAACCTCCTTTTGAAGCCTTTGGAGTTCTTTTCTTGCCAACAACTTTGGATGAAAGTAGCAACCGTTCTATTTTATATATCGTCATTGCAGCATATTTTCTCCTCTCTTTCTGAAGCTTGCTGGGCATTGACTGTTGTCGTTAACAGATCAAGTTCTTGCTTCATCTCCACTAGAATACGGGATAGACTCTTGGATTCATTTTTTAGAACACTAATCTCTTCATTTCTCTCCCTTTGATACCACCTCTCATTTTGAATCCTCATTTTCTTTTGCTATAATACCTCATCAAAATACATGAAATCCCTTCGGTTTCTAGGCTACCGAAAACCTTCCCGATGGCCTATGGTCTCATCCTTAAAACCACCATCACCAATATCTTCAACGTCCTCCTCAAAATCCGCATAATCAACCCACCTTGGCCTTTCAGCCCCACTGCCATTGTTTGTTTTTGGTTCAATCCCAACCTCTCTCACGTCTTGGGTACATGTTCCAGCCATGTTACCATGTTTTCCCACCTTCTCAAGTCTATCACACATGTTCCTCATCGTGAAATTCATTATTTCCATCATCTTCGTCATGACTTGCATTTGGAATTTAAGTTCTACATCGTGAGGGGGTGGTGTGTTGTTTTGATCTGATATGATAGTACTTGTAAAAATTGGTTAGTGGTAAAAAAAATTATCCTCACATCACTCGTGTTTAGCTTAAACACTCTTAATATCCTCACACGCTCACACCTCTCGTCTCACCTTCTTGTGGTTCTTGTGAAACTGAAATAATAATAACAATAATAAATTTGAATTTAATATCCTAAATATAATAGGATCAGATTTTTTACCCTTTAGAAGTCTCATATAAGTTAGGAGAATCAAATCTAAAGGTAGAATTAATTCTGAAATCTTCTTTTCTTTTTTTGTAGCTAGGATGAATAAGGAATCCTTGTAAGAATATGATTCTAAAACATTTATGAATCCTTGCCACACTTGGAAACTATGTTGCAGCCCATTAAAGATCTTTGTAGAATTAGAAGATTCCCAAAATAAGCTGCCACACCCTTTTAGAAAAAGAATCCTAGCCAAATAGGAAATCTACAAGTCAAAAGGAAGTAAATACCAAAATTCATACAGCCTCTGTTGACCCATGTTTTGATGCCTTTCTGAACTCCGATTAACCTGAAATTTTAACCCAAGGTTGGACAATATGTCAGGAGACTTCATGTAAAATTTCAGCTCGATCTAACAATCGGATTGAGAATTGTGATTGTTGCCGTAAAACTAGATAGTAGCGTATTTTACGTCAGAATTCGAATTTGACCTTTCCTAGATCGCATCATTAATAAGGCGAACCTCGTGATCACGTGGTCACGCAACCCACACGCAAAGACACGAATTCCCAAAAAGCCAAGTAAATCAGGTTTGATAGAAGTGTGACACAAAGATAACTTGTACCTAGGCATCAACACTATTAGAAACGGAGACCCCCACCCAATGAATATTGATTCACGAATGAGAAGTATAAGGATGACACCACGAAGATAGTTGTTCTTCGATAAGTCGTTTTTCAATTCTTTAGAGAACCATGGAAGGGAGATTATCTCACCAACACACACACAATAAAGTGCGGCAAACAAAAACTTTTATTAATCTGAATTGTCTAACCTTACATGTCTGGTTATGCCCTTATTTATAGCGACTCCAAACTAAAATAAACCCTAATGGACCCTATATGGACTTATATGATGCCCACTTACAATTAAACCCAAATAATATAAACAAACCCTAAACTAAGAAGAAAATAATAATAACAGTAATAAATCCGAATTTAATATCATAAATATAATAAGATAAGATTTGTTGCCCTTTAGAAGTCCCATATAAGTTAGGAGAATCAAATCTGAAGGTAGAATTAATTTTGAAATCTTCTTTCCTTTTTTTGTAGCTAGGATAAATAAGGAATCCTTGTAAGAACAGGATTCTAAAACATTTATGAATCCTTTCCACACTTGAAAACTATGTTGCAACCCATTAAAGATCTTTGTAGAATTAGGAGATTCTCAAAATAAGCTACCACATCCTTTAAGGAAAAGAATCCTAGCTAAATAGGAAGTTAACAAGTCAAAAGAAAGTAAATAACAAATGTAAACACCCAAAGGAAAATATATATATATATATATATATATATATATATATATATATATATATATATTTAGAGAGAGAGGGATGATGATGAATGCTGTTTTCGCTGCCG
>Ga0325410_1008882_pt1 | contig 10829 bp, 13 predicted proteins | sample PopdelMetagenome_16_FD_206182 | JGI IMG/M metagenome (GOLD analysis project Ga0325410, IMG submission 206182) | Populus deltoides microbial communities from Bellville, Georgia, United States - Xylem-PdIQD-R3 | ecosystem: Host-associated > Plants > Phyllosphere > Stem > Wood/Secondary xylem...
TGTAAAAGTTTTCGTGCCCCTGCATCCGATCAAAACTTGTGCTTTTCCAGGCAAAAGCCATGGTCCCTTGAAACTCAGCAGATTTTCGAAGCAAGGAGGATCGCGTGCCAATGTAGTTCATGGTTCTGGTTTAGAGACAGACGTGGCGTAGATTAATGGTGATTGGGACCACAGCCTAGAAGGTGACCGGGAGGAAGATGATCTCGGGCCTTTATTTACTTTTTTTTTGTGCGAAGTTTGCAGCTCCCGGGGGTTGAGACTGAAGAATGAAAAATCAGTTTGATGGGGAAGAGATTGAGGTCGGGGAAGAAGAGAGGAAAAAGCTGGGGGGAGGGGGCAGCGGCGGCTATTCTAGGACTCGGCCTCGCCCTTTTTTTTTTGTAAATGTTTTTTTTCTCTTTTTTTGTAGGTTTCTGGTAATGGTCTTCTCCAGGGTTTTTTTTTGTGTCTTTTAGGGTTTCTCTCTAATCCTAGGGTTTCTTTTCTCCTCCACTTTTCATACCCCGAGATCTGTATTTATAGTGCCAGAGTCCCTTCACGTGTGAGAAACCAAGTTTCAATCAAACTGATTCTCTTCTTTGAAGTTTGCATTTGTTGAAAGCGGATAACTATCATTATCTTAAAGACAAGGATTATCTCGAAGATAAGGATTATCTTGAAGATAGGGATTATCTTGAAGATAAAGATAGAATGACAAAAGCACATTGTAGTCCTTAATTTTCACGGAAGTTGACAAATCACACTTTTCATCAAAATAAATCTCTGGTCTTTTAATTTTTCATTTTAAACCCTGTAAAAATTAAATTAAAAGCCAAAGGGCCAAAATTGGGTTACAATAGTTGCCCCCTCTTTACAATGCTTACGGTGCAAATGCATTAGAAAATTTATTTTCTTTTGACTTTGTATAGTAAGTTTTGTAAAGAAGAATAATTACGAGAACCCTTTCTCTTTTCCTTTTTTTTTTATGATGATTTTTTTGGTCTAATTGTTTTGGGCATCTTGCCTGATGATAAAAGAAACGCGAAGAATTTCGTGAGTGGTCTAATTATTCCAGGCGACCTGCTCAATAAAGAATAAAATGCGAAAAGGGTTTCGCGAGTGGTCTAATTGTTCCAGGCGACCTGCCCGATGATTGAAAAATACGAGGATTTTTCAGGATGGTCACATTGTAATGGGTTACCTGCCCAGATGGTCACATTGTAATGGGTTAGCTGCCCAGTGGAAAAATATGACGATTTTTCAGAAGTGGTCACATTGTAATGGGTTACCTGCCTAGTGGAAAAATACGATGATTTTTTCAGGATGGTCACATTGTAATGGGTTACCTGCCCAGATGGTCACATTGTAATGGGTTAGCTGCCCAGTGGAAAAATATGACGATTTTTCAGAAGTGGTCACATTGTAATGGGTTACCTGCCTAGTGGAAAAATACGATGATTTTTTCAGGATGGTACATTGTAATGGGTTACATGCCCAGATGGTCACATTGTAATGGGTTTTTTCAGAAGTAGTCACATTGTAATGAGTTACCTGCCTAGATGGTCACATTGTAATGGGTTACCTGCCCGGTGGAAAAATACGAGGATTTTTCAGAAGTGGTCACATTGTAATGGGTTACCTGCCCAGTGGAAAAATACGAGGATTTTTCAGTAGTGGTCACATTGTAATGGGTTACCTGCCCAGATGAAGAATAAAACGCGAAAATGGTTTCGCAAGTGGTCTAATTGTTCCAGGCGACCATCCCGATAGGAAAAAGGATTGTGAAGGATTTCACGAGTGGTCTCATTGTTCTAGGTGACCTGCTCAATGATAAGATGCGAGGAAACTCGCAAGTGGTCTCATTGTTTCAGGCGACCTGCCCGATGGTGAAAATACAGATTTTTTTTTGCGGCCTAATTCTCGTGGGCGGCCTACCCAAGTTAAAATTTCTCAAAGGTGAAAAATTTTCAAAAGCGATTTCAAACTTGGCCATTTCAAGGTGGCCTTCCATTTGATGGATCTCATTAGAGATTTCTCTTGTGAAGTTTGCAAAACTCATTCTCCAATGTCTCAAAGTTTAGATGATATGCATGCATCTTTACCTGATTTGAAATATAGGCCCCCATTTCTCCTTAATCTTCTTATTGCTTGATTGATGAGAGCTTGCTACCTTTAATTTGGGTCATTGTCGTCATTTGGCTTCTAGCCCACCCGAGTTGGCCCATGTAAGTCTTTTCCCAGATTTGTTTACACAACTCAGGCTTCATGGTGCCCATCGTGACCCACTTGCTTGCTAGAGATTTTCTATTTCGTCAAATAGTTTGAGAGGATCATTCATTACTCCGTTTCTCACTGCCAAAAACATTTGTGTCACTTGCTAAAAGGATCAAGCTGCCTTTTATAAACCACAATGCCCCCTTGTCTTGTTGTAAGAGATGTTCCTCTTCTTTTTTTTCTCTTTTTTTTTCTTTCTTTCTAGAAAGGATCGATTTTCCTTTTAAACACAATGTTGCCCCCTTGTATTGGTCATTGCCTCTAAGTGTGTTTTATCAACGACTCAGACAAATAATGGTTTTAAGTGGCCATTCTCTCATTTCTCTCATTTTCTAGTTTGGTGAAGGAATATCTGTTCTGAATGAATCTTGAAATCTTGATCTTGCATTTTGAAAACAAAAATTGTTTTGATGTAAAGTTTGATAAAATTTGCTCTTGAATTCTTGCAACTCCTTGTTTTTTTTTTCTTGGAAAAAAAATTATTGCTCTTGTGTTTAACGATATTGTCTTTGGTGAAAGTATGTCATGAGATGACCTTCTGTTTCTTATGGATTTCCAAAGTGAAGGGCTCGAGAAATAGCTCAAGGTTTTGTTTGAGAAAAACTATCTCTTTTTGAACACTTATTTTATCAGCATGAATAATAATGAATAACTTGTTCTTAATGTCATGACTCTAATAAAGAAGCACTCTTTGCATTTTGAAAGCATTGTTTATTAACCCACGTTGCTTGCTTGCTCGATTAGAAAGGACTTCTACAGGCACGTAATGTAGGCTGAGGTTTTTGGTTATGAAAGAAAAGATCATAAGGCTCAAAGAGTGTTTCAGGGTTTCAAAGACTGAGGATCACTATCAGCAGTTCGACTCTTTGTGTTGTTCATCTTTTCTTTCACCGCTCTTCTTTGATTTGCTTTTTCATTGTTGTGCTAGGGCATACTCACTTTATCTTGGTTATCACTCTTTCTTGTGATTTGGGCATGCCCCCTAGTCATTGAGTTTCTTGGGCTCTTTTGCCTTTTCGGCTTTCTCAATGGTTTTTTTTCCCTTGAAATTTTCACTTGCCCCAGTGTGGGGTGTGATCCTAGTAGGGTTTTTTCATGAAAGAAAAATTATTCAGGCTAAAAAAGGGACTGCAAGGGATATACGTTTTAGAATGTGAAAGGAATAACAAAGATAGCCTTTCCTCATTTCAAATGCAAGCAGTTAAGATCAATAAACTTTGGCCTCGTCCAATGTGATGGTTTGGTCTTTGCAAAGAGATGCATTTTGTGAGTCTATGAGCAATGAGTTCACTACATACCATTATTCATACATTTAAAACAACATGTCTCAAGAGTCATGGTGTGAGGATGACAGTTCTTTTTCTATTCGTGCATTTTGGTTCAAAGTTTAGTCACCTCAATGAAGGAGTTGCTTGATTCATGTGTCATTCTACAAGTAGAATGTCATAAATATTGTTTTAAATAAACACCAAATTATTTTTGAAATCAAAATGCATGTTCAATTTTTCAAAACTCAAATAGGGAAATTGATTTTGGTAAAAAAGATAAAGTGTGTCTATGAGGTCACGCGAGGCTTCAAAAGTGTATTTTGAGTTCTTAGAGGGAACCCCTTTCAGGATATTTTGGTTGTAAATCAAAGGAAGAGACACAATTGAAGGAAAAAAACAAAGACTTATACTAGCAAGGTTACACATAATCATCGATAGGAATTTCTGGAATCTTCCAACCATCTCTCTCCTTTGAATTCCTTGACAGGGGCACCTTTCCAATAGTCAGTTAAGGTCATACATAGATCAGTCTTGGCTTAGTGACACTTTAGCGTCGTCTTCAGGACGAGTGACCTTTAGATGTCTTTGTTTTGGTAGCTCTTTCTCTCGTTTTTGTAACCACATTTCACATTGTGAACCTCGGTTTCTTTCTTTTCCCTAGTGAAACGTTTTCTTCTCAGTCAAGTCAGCAACCCTTCCTAAATGGATAGCTTGTTCGATCCTCTCAGCTATAGCAACCAAGTCAGAAAAATATTGTGCAAAGCTTCCAACCAGGTATTCAAAGTACGGGGCCTTGAAAATGTTGACAAACAAATTGATCATCTCCTTTTCCAATAAAGGAGGATTAACTTGTGCGGTAGTCTCACGCCACTTTTTGAGTGTATTCTCTTATGGACTCCTTGTTGTCCTTTTTCATAGCTTGTAAGCTTGACCTATCAAGGCCCACATCCATATTGAACTTATATTGCCTAATGAAGGCATCAACTAAGTTCTTCCACTTTTTTACCTTTGTATTATTCAACCGCATATACCAAGTAAAGGTAATGTCACTCAAACTGTCTTGAAAGAAGTGAATCAACAATTTCTCGTCATAGACTACCTCAGTCATTTTGTTGCAGTATGTCTTGAGATGAGTTACAGGGCATTGAGTTCCTGTATATTTGACGAATTCTGGCACTCTAAACTTCTTAGGAATGACTATGTTAGGTACCAAACACATCTCAGCAGCTTTTATATGGTTATGTAGGCTAGTTCACTTGAATGTCCTCAGCCTTTGTTCCAAGGCAGCCCTTTTATCCAGGCCATCTTTTTTTACCATCTTGTTCTTTTGAGATTCCTTTATTGTAAGGTCAATGGTAGATGACATTTTTATGGGATATGCTGGTTGAGCAAATTGGAAATACATAGCCTGTTGAGACACCTCCCCCAGATTCTGTGGGTTTACGAGCATAGGTTCAGGCTGAGCTGTAGATTTTGCTTCTTCAGGTTTAGATCTTAAGGCTTGTTTGAGTAGGCTAGTAAGCTTTACGACTTCTCCTCTAAGACTTTCTGTCTCTTTTCGGTGTTAGGCTTCCAACTAGGCTTTTTCTTCGTTTTCCATTTGTCTTTTTCGCAGTCGAGTGTTATAAGTGTGTTTCAATGGGAGACCTATATTTCACCTGGAGTGCGGTATTATGACAAGTCATAATTGTATGTTCAAACATGCATGAAGATGAATACAACATATAAGGTATGGACTCACCTTTTAGGGGGTGACATAACGATCGCTATTCTTTAAATGTGTGGTCAGATCCAAATTCGATATTCATTGTAATGCCGAGAGGAGATCTGTTTAGCATTTTGTCATCTAAGCTTTCAGCCACGTTCTTGGTGTCTTTCATTATGCATCTAATGTCTTTGAGTAGCGGTATCTCACCGACATCCAGTCTAGGGCAGTCTTCTCGGTCATTTACAAGGATTCAAACTCGAATCCATACTCAACAGTTTGTTATCTTAGGAATATCGGTCATTATGTCACCCGAAAGCATGTTTAAGCTTATCTCAATGAATTTACGCAGGGATTAACCTAAAGGATAGGTTCTAGTCATTAAATGCATTAGGGTAATTTTGCTATCTAGTCTCAACGGTCTTTCGCATGCTCAGTGATCGCCCTTGAAAGGTTGATATGAGGTTTACAAGCAGTGTGAAGATAGAGGCCCTGAGTAATATCAGTTCGGCATATCAACCACTATAGAGCAAACAATCATGCGAGAGTTGGATAGTTTCACGAGCCTTACCCAGGCTAAAGCCATTGGGGTGCCGTTGCTCCTCCACTTATCTTAAAGTTGATACCAAACGTATTTTAAAAATGAGAACAAAAACACAGTACAACAAAACATTTTTAGCAATGAAAAGACAAAAAGCAAAGCTTAGTCCTAGAAGTCCCTAGTGGAGTCGCCATTCTGTCACACCCGGGCATCGCGACGACCAATTAAAAATTAATCTCGATTGTGGAAAAAGAACAGATATCTGGCATCTTATTCTTTTAGGGGAAAATCTCTTGTTCAAGGAGTCACCACCTAATATTAGCGCTGCCTCTGGTGGCAGTGAAGAGGAGGACGGGCCGTGGTACACGGAGGATGCTGCATCGGTTTTTTTTCCTGTATTTTCTTCTTCTTCCTCCTGCATTCTCTTGTGCTTCCTTTACTCCCCTCCCTCTCTTTCTCTCTCATATTTTCTTTCCTTTCCCTGTTCTCCTCTCTTCTTATGTTCACGCTTTCCCTTTTATTTTCTTTTCTTTCTCTCTGTGTTTTCCCCCTTCTTCCTCGTTTTCTTTCTGCCCTAGCTCCTCCTCTCCCTGTTCAGCCTTCTTCTCCGGCTTGTCATCTGCATGTAAAGGGATCGCAACCTTAAAGCATGCTCCATAACGGACGCCATGCTGCAGAAAACGCCATAGCCATTACTGCTGAAAACTGCTGCATGGAAGAGACAATGAATAGTGTCCAAGAAACGACGCCGTTTCAAAATTCAAATAGATACTTCTGATTTGGTCATTGAATTTTTTGCAATTTTGTAATCAAGCCCCCCGAAAAAATTGTAATTGGATCCTTTGATATTAGCGCATTTTCTAGCTGGTCCTTGGTTTTGGACTGTTCAATTAAGTCCTTTATTGACCATTAAACTTCAATAATTATGCAATTAAGCCCCTGATTTGATCAAATAAACTCTTCAAAATTATAATTGGACCCAGAACATTAATTTTTTTTTCAAATAAAAGTCTAAATTAACTTAAAAATTAATTTTTCTTGCAATCAAACCCTTCATAAATTCAATTAAACCTTAAATAAAATTTAATTGAGCCCATAAATATCTGATTTTGGACCTTTCTTCCTAAAATTCAATTTTCCTTGTCAACAGGACTTTCACTAGTTAAAAATATATTGTCAAATTTTAACCTTTTGTATTTTTGAACCTCCTCAACCAATTTTGACCTTTTTTCGGCATTCCAGCCTCCTTTTCTTACTCCTATTATTTTTTTGGATTTCTTCCGAATATTTTTTTGATATATATATATTTTTTGTATTTCATCATTTTTTTTGTGGGAATCCAAAAATGGGTAACAACAATGGTCACGAGTTTTTTAGATTTAATCATAAAATTATAATTAAAGTTAAGGAGTCGCCACCTAGTATTATGGTCACTGGGAACATATGGTCTGCGAGAGTCTAGTAAAGGACTAGTTGTGCAAGGGAAAAACACATCACCCCTAGTGCACCCTAACTAAGGTAAGCCGTATCGTTGTTTGATTGTTTTTCTAGGTCGGGTTTATATTCGTTGGTCTCATCTATGGTTCAAGGTGGATCTCTCGTCATGAGAGTCTCTACCTTATTGGGTTAAATTCGAACTATTCTAAAGTCTGAATCTTAACTTCGCATTTATTTTACACCTTGTATCTTTAATACTTGAGGGTGTACTCTATCGTGTAGTTTTCATCCCATAGTTATTAAAGTCTGTATCTAGACCCTAAAAAAAAGACTGGTAAAGAGTTTTTGACATTTTGGCCAAATCCTAATGGATAATCATAAACTGGTTACGATATCTATTTTTTTTTAACATGAGAAAGATGCAATTTTTATTTTTATGAAGACATGCTTGGAAAATTTTTAGGATTCAGCCGTATGCATGAAAACAAAACATTTTTTTTTGTTTCTTTTTTTTTATTGTCTTTTGAAAAGGAAAATTAATTTAAAAGTTTTGAGATTTTTTTGAATTTTTTTAGAAATATTTCGGAGAATACCGAGTATTTTAATATTGGATTTGTATCTTACAGTGAAAAAATACAACCCAATATTAAACAAAATTGGTAGAAAAATATACGAGAAAATCACAAGTTTTTGAATGGTTTTTTTGGTTTTTTTTGAAATTTTGAAATATTATAATATATAATTAAATATATTAGGTGGGCCAGCCCAAGTAACTGGGTCGAGCCCAAAAAAGTTGGGTTGCGTTGATATTGGTCCAACATATCTTTTTTCTTTTTCTTTTTTTGGTTCGGGCCAGACCGGCCTAGACATTTGGGCGAGGCCATAACTGGCCTGGCCCAAAGTAAGAGTTAATTATCTTGCACCCCGCATGTAAAACGAATTCTCATTTTGCATGCAGGGTGATGAAGATGGTGGGGGGGGGGAGGGAAGGGAAAAGGATTCTAGGGCTATTGAGCGTGGGCCGTCGTCTGGACGTGGAGGATGACCTGAGGCTAGTGGCGGCGTTGGTGGAGAGTTTTGTCACCGGATTTGCTATTGCTCATGTTGTTGGAGCTGCTGCTACTGTGGTTGGTGCTAGAGTTGCTCACATTTGGAGTTGTTGGAGTGGCTGATGAGAGAGTTGCCGCCCCTGCTGCTATTGGGAAGGATGAAAGATTGGATGAGGTGGTTGCTGTTGATGCTGGGGTCGTGGTGGGAGAGAAGAAGAGTTTTGTAGTGGAGAGAGAAAGAGGTGGTGCAACCACCACGTCGGGCGGTCGCTTGTGGTGGAGAGGATGGTGGTCAATTCAACGGTGACAATGGTGGTGGCCGAAGGTCATGGTAGAGAGGGAGAAGGAAGAGAGAGAGAGAGAGAGAGAGAGAGAGAGAGAGTGAGAGAGAGAGAGAGAGAGACGACAACAATAAAAATAGAGGGGGCTGATTTTTTGCAATTTTTGAACCCGATTTTCTTTATGCTCAAGCCATGAAATCCACCCCTATTTATAGGGGATGAAAGAGGGTAATCTTTTCTTTACTGGAGAAATATTTTTGCCTTTGATTTTGTTGGAAAAGATCCCAATCGTTGGTTGAGTTGGCAACGTTAGGCTAGCGACGCGACCTCTATGGTGGCAATCAGCCTGAACGGACCACATGGTGTTGTAGAGCAATGTCAGGTGATCATTTGCGTACAAATTTGATAGAGAAATGAAGCATTAAATGTACTTGAAAAGTAGGCACCTTTTCGGCTAAAAATCAAGGAAGATAATGAACAGTGACCACATGACGCGTCGTCTGGTATTTTTTTAATGCAAAACGACATTGTTTAGGGTTAAGTCAGGAACTTTTATCCAACTTCAATTTAGTCCTTCCACTTTCAATTTTTTTATTGTACCCCTAATTGACCCTAAATGTTTGATTTAGTGCAATTTAGCCCATGTCGAACTTCAATGTGAACCCTGCATTTACGCGCCTTTTGCGCTTTGGTTCTTGGTTTCAGATTTATGAATTTAACCCCTAATTGACCATTAAACTTTCAATTTCACCCCCGGTTTTTATCAATTAAGCCCCCATAGTTTGGCATTTTTTATCGATTGGTCATTGGCCGTGAATTTCTTCAATTTGACCCCTAATTAACCCCAAAAATTCTATTTTCTTGCGACTTACCCCCTGATTTCAATCAACTAACTTGGTAAAAATTAAATTTGGTTTTTTAAAATTCCAATCTTCTCAATTAAGCCCAAATTGGGCTCCCAAAATTAATGTTTCACCAATTGAGTCCCTAATAAAATTAATTTGACTAATTTAAAGTGTAATTAAGTCCTTGCACTTAATTAAATACTTTAATTGGACACAAATCAATTTTTTAAACATAATTAAACTTTAATTTGACCCATGATTAAATCAAATTGGCCTATTAAAAATTTAATTATGTACTTGAACTTATTTTTTATGCAAATCCATCCAATAATCATTTAATTTGACATTGAATTTGCATTATTTCTCTAATTTTTGGCATGATGGGGTACAATTAGGCTTCAAATTTCCTCTAAAATTACACCTTGTTTTTTTTTTTATGTATTTTTAAAATTCTCTCTAGCCTGCTTTCTTCACATTGTCAGCTTTTTATTTTATTTATTTTATTTTGATTTTGATTTTGAAAAAAAAAGAATTTTAGAGAATAACTCAGAATTAGGTTATGACAATACCCATTATAGATGAAGATTTAATATGAAATTCTCTCCTATAAATAGTGGCTAAAAGAAGGGGAAGAGGTAGTGAGACCAAGGAGAAAAATAATAATTACATTATTGTAATCTGACTCTTATGGCACAATAAGAGGATTAGTTTTTTGGATAATGAATTTGGGCTGAAAATTGATTAAATGCTAGCCACCAACCACTTTTTGCTTGATATGTGGAGAGAAGATCATGGTTAAGAACATGTTTTCTTCCCTTGGAATGATTGGTGATATGCTAAAGATTATCAATGTGTGCTTTATATTGTTACTCAATTTTGGACCCCACGTTATTATAGAATGTATATCATGTATCTATCAGAATAAGAAATTAATATAGGATGTTGTAATGATTACAACATCCTATATTAATTTCCTATTCTGATAGATACATGATATACATTCTATAATATTCAGTAAGAACACCATTGAGGAAGGCATTATGAATATCAAGCTGATGAATCTTCCAATTTCGCGAAACCGCGATAGAGAAAACCAATCGGACACTGGCCTGCTTAATAACTGGACTGAAGGTTTCAAAATAATCAATACCTTCCTGCTGGGTAAAACCTCTAGCAATAAGACGCGCTTTATAGCACTCAATTCTACCATCAACACGACGTTTGATTCGATATACCCATCTACTGTCAACAACGTTTATAGAAGAATGAAACGGAACCAAAGACCAAGTGCGATTTGAGCGCAAAGCAGCGATCTCATCACATATAGCATTATGCCAAACTGCATACCGGTCAGCATCAGAAAATGCAAAGGGCTCAGAAGAAGGAGAATGCAGTACCCGTGTGGAGGCAGAGGTGGCGGCAGCGGAAGCAGCCAGGTTTGCTGTCTTCG
>Ga0325410_1008889_pt1 | contig 10825 bp, 10 predicted proteins | sample PopdelMetagenome_16_FD_206182 | JGI IMG/M metagenome (GOLD analysis project Ga0325410, IMG submission 206182) | Populus deltoides microbial communities from Bellville, Georgia, United States - Xylem-PdIQD-R3 | ecosystem: Host-associated > Plants > Phyllosphere > Stem > Wood/Secondary xylem...
AAAAACAAGCCAATATTTGATGCTGAGGACATCCTACAGAAAGGAAAAACGAAAAACAAAAAAATAGCGGGCACTTAAAACACTGACCATCAAAAAAGAGTACACTCCGGTCTCTGCACAACAAAAGTCGGGGCAAAAAGAGCTTTGAGGTCTAAACCTCTCTCTTAAAACCCCCTTTCTTTAAAACCGGATTCTAGAGACTAGCTCTCAAGATAAAATTAGGTGAACCACACACGATGGGAGGGCTTCACAGGTGAAAAGATGAGAAAGACATCAAAGACCCAGATCCTCACATAATGTCAGCCCACCAAAGAGTTCGTCTCAGCCTCCTTAAAAGTTGTTCTGATACAGCGGAACCAAATTTCTTAATTCAATACGACAGATTCTGTAGCTGCATTGAATTATGCAGTCTCTGACTTGTCAGTCTCCATTGGTTCTCCAGAAGCAGGTGGCACCTCGCCACTGGCAGCTCCTGCAGTCTCATTGGCACCAGCATTAGCACTGGGGTCAGCATTCGCATCTCCCTGCTGTTGCTGTTCACTACCCTGAGGTGGTGGAGTTGCTGGAGTCTCAGGAGTGGCTGGTTTGGCTGGTTTTGGTTTCGTCATTATAGGCCTGCAAAACCTGCAGAAACAAACATTCTAATCTTAATGCTGACCAAAATCTCACCCTATACAGGCCAGGAAAAGCAGCTGAATGTTGCCACACCGTATCAGAAACATTCCCCCCATCTAAGCTTAGAGAACTGCAAAGAACAAAACTCAAAGCAAAGATGAAACAAGAAAAAATACCTATCAAGTGCCTCAGCCTTCTTTCTCACATCAGCTGACAAAAGAACTGGAGTGGCATATTTGGGAAGTGAGTCCTGATGTTGCTTCTTCTCTCTTAACCAGGCTTCAGCTTCTACACACTCGTTCAAAACCTATCACATACCAAGACAATGGCTTTAGTTAACACTTTCACCACAACAAACAACCACATACAAAAATCTAACAAGTCTTTACCTTTTGCTTTTCAGTCAAGTCAATGTGCTCAAATTTAGGATCACTAGACACTGCTGCCTCTCTGTAACTATTGACACAATAAACAAGCTGATCAATCACAGATCCCCTCTCTGTGTACTCCTTGTAGCGCTCTTCAATAGGATCACCTTGCTGCAATCATTAACATCATTAAACATGCACGTGAGAAATAACCAACCAGCCCCGTTTTCACAGGACAAGGAGAAGTGGACAAACACACACTCTCAGAAAAATAGAAGTCCTTACTTTCTTGAGCTCCTCGAGCTTGGCAATGTAGACACCCTTGGTTTCATCTTCACCATCTTCATACAGCCAATCTTCTGTCTCCTGCAGTTTAGCTGTGAATCCCTCCCTCTCAGGGTCAGTGACAAACTCCTGGTATCTGTCACTTAACTGGAAATACAAAAGCATTGTAACACCTGACTATATGAAGGCTCGCAAAAAGTCATGCTGTAAAGTAAAGATTAAATTCTACCTTATTCCTCATATCATAGACATAAGCTTCAACAGCATTTTTCTTTTCTTTTGTTTCCTCCATAACCCGGTCTTGCAATGCCATTTCATACTCTTTTTCTAGTAGTTTTTCCACTTCTGCTGCCAGTATTCCACCATAAACCACCTCTGACACAGGGATGTTTGTTTTCTTTACTTTTTTCTTGGGAACCTCAACCTGAAACCAGGGAAAAAGTTTTTAAAGAAACGTGGGTCCATGAAAGAATGTGTCAAAAGGAAAAGATGTTCTCCTCCAAGTTTCTGACTGTACCACAACTGAAATTTAATGTAGTAAGATCCTACACAATCCTAAATTGTAGGGGCTGACTGACCTTGGTATCAGTTTCCATTTGTGTTGGCTTGTCAGCCTCAGGGACCCCATTTTCAGCCCCAGAAACATCGGCAGCTGATTTTGCCTCTTCCATATTGGCATCTGCTTCTTTAGGGCCCTTAGTGGCAGCATCACTGGGAGCTTCATCAGTATCCATCTTGGCAGGTTCCTTTGCTGGCTCTTTTGTGACAGGAACTTCAACCTCCTCTTCCTCCAAAAGCTGACAGAAGCATAACATCAGTAAGGCCGGTACATATATTATTATTAATAAACTACAATGAGAATCATAAACACTCTTCAAGACTTACAGTTGCCGATTCAACAGACACAATCCCATGCAGATTCAAGCGGACTTTCACCTTCACTTTTGCACGTTCACTTTTTGTAGATTGGAAAGGACCAATCTGCAAGTGAAGTTCATATGACATAGATTAATACTAAAATTAGGCCATGTCCTTGCGATCACATTAATTAAAAATGTGAATTTTTGATACTGCATGTTAACTTCCTACCGTGTATGTACTGATCTTAGCTGGAGCCTGCAATTCACTGACATCAGCGTATTGTACATCAATGGAGAACGTCCCTGACCTATAGAATGTCAAAGCCTTGATGCTAGGAATGGGATTACCCTTGGGGAAGACAATAGTGCTCTGTTGATTATCTGCTGCTCCATTCTGAGAATCTGGAGCTGCACCTTTCCATGATACAGCAATTGAAAATGGGAAGCATTCTTGGACCTGGAAAAGGAACAGTCAACACTTCATGCAATGTACTTCATAGAATTTTGATTGCTGGGAACCAAAACATAGGCAAGCAGAAGGTCACACAAAGCGACCAATAATAAGGTTGAAAAGCACATCAACATTTCCAAGCCATAACGACTGCAATATCTACAATAAATTAAAGAATGCATCTAAGATAACATGATGACTCTCAAACTTGGTATCCTTAATTATTCATCTTTTTCATTAAACAAATTATATAGCAACCAGGTCTTAAAAACAGTAGCACTCCTCACTCTGCTAGTCTAATTCCCTTTCTTTTTTTGCGCATCTAAACAATTCAAAGATTAACACAGTTCCAGTCACGTCATTAAATGAAAGAAGACATAAGATGCCAATGCTATAGCACTAAGTGAATAAAATCATACGATGCTATAATCATGTTAGCAAAGATATCACCAACATATCATATCATAAAAATAACACCAATAGCAAACAAGTTGAGAAGATTTTACCTGGAACTCTCGCACTTTAAAAGTGGGACTAAGAATAGCACACTGCAATGCACAGCCCCTGGAGACACTCTCGCTAGAATTCATTGTACGCCTAGGTTCCTTTCCAAAGAACTCAGTCAAAATCTTCATTATGGCAGGTACACGAGAAGCAGAGCCAACCACTTCAACCGTATGAACATTCTCAACTGCAAGTCCAGCATCCTGTAGTGCCTTCTCCAAAGGCATCTTCACACGTTCCAATATCGGAATGCTAATTTGTTCAAACTCTTCCCTCTTAATAATGCCTCTAACATCCTTCTCCTCCATTAAGCATTCAATATTAAGAGGGGCCACTGGGTTGGCACTAAGAACCTTCTTCAGCTTCTCACAGGCAGCCCTAAGCCTAAGGCATGCTCTCGCATTCTGGTAAACATCAATGTGATACTCTGCCTTGAACTTGGTGGTGAAGTGTTGGAACAAAGCTTCGTCAAAATCTCTACCACCCAAGGAACGATCAAATGAATGAGCCAAGATCTTAAGTTGACCTTTCTTGAATCCAGCAATGCACACTTGCATGCTTGCATGTCCAACATCAACAAAAGCAACATTCAACTGGTCATTCTCAGGCAAATCAGTCTTATAAATACCATAAGCCAGAGCTGTAGCTGTGGTCTCATGCATCAAACGGAGAGGATGCAATCCAGCAATTGTGGCTGCATCCAAAACAGCCCTCCTTTGAAGATCAGTGAAATATACCGGAATACCAATACAGCAATCCACCACTGCTGCATTCAGATTTTTCTGGCCTATGATTTTCAAATCTGCAAAAACCATTCCCAAGACTTGGGTAGGTGTGAACGTCCTCATCTCACCCAAATACCGTGCCTGAATTAAAGGAAATCCATCAGGACCTTCAGTGACTGTAAAAGGCAATGACTTCAGATCCCTTTGCAATTCAGGATCTGAAAAGGGGCGCCCAATTAACCGCTTGATCTGGGAAATAGAATTTTTGGGATTCATCATGGTTGAGGCAGCCCCTGCAGTCCCAATGAAACGCTGTTTGTCGCCAAAACATACAATAGCAGGAGTCTCACGTTTTGATTCATCATTAAGCACAACATCAATCCCTCTTTGTCTCGCAACAGCAACAAGGCAGGTCTCATTACCAAAATCAAAACCAACCACACTCATGATTGCCAAAAATAATTACCGATTTATAAATCGGTTATAGCCCTATAAGTTATGTGGCAAGCTGCACAAAACAACCAGAGATCAAATTTAATTGCCACTAACGAAAATAGTAACATAATCATCACAAATCAAAAGGCAATGCATGAATCAGGAATAAAAATCCAAGCAATCATAGCATCAGAGTTAATAATATAAAGCCACAACAAACCCAAGACAAGAACCAGAAAAGGAACACAATCAAAACGGATTCATACTTTTCCTTATGGAAGCACAGCCTAAAGAGACAAAAAAAGAAGGTACAAATTCTGCAGTTTATGAGTCACTACCGCCAAAACCCTTAAACCCACAAATCCATACATATAAAAAAAAAAAAAAAAACAAAATTCAATTACTAATGCAGGCGATTATACAGTAAAAAATATGTAAAAAATACAAACTTCAATATGTAATTATTGAATCAACAATCTAATCACCATAATAGCTTCTTGACTATTATTACTATTAACCTAAAATATAACAGGAAACAATTACGAAAAAAATGATGATCAGCTGAATCTAACAGAGAAAGGCACGATCAACAACAAAACTACAATCAATGAAAAAAATTGTAAATCTTTAGAGGTAAATCTAGAAATAAGAACTCACAGATCTATAAAAAGCTCTAGAGACAGGAGGAAAGGAAAAACCAAATCGGTGATTTGGTAGCTAATTAATAAAAGCTGCTTAGAATGATGTAAATCAAATCTAAGCTAGGGTTAGAGATAGATAGGAACTTACCTGTAAAACAAGAGGAGATGGAAATACGGAGCGACGGTAGGGGTTTGGGTGCTTCTAGAAATCTTTTTTTTCTTATATAAGAAAGGAAACGAAACGAGTAAAGCTTTAACTTAGATGAAAAGAGGGAGCGCAAGCGAGGGCTGCTCTTTTTCTTTTTTTTCTTTTTTTTTAAAAAACAAAATAGGGTTTGGTTTGGATTTTTACATTTAAAAAGTATTTTAAAAAATTTAAAAATAATTATTTTATAATTTTAAATGGTTTTGATGTACAATGTATAAATTTAAAAAATATTATTTTAATATATTTTTAAATAAAATCCAACTCATATCATAATTACACATATTCCGTTGTTGCGTGTGAAATTTTTTATTTTTATTATTTTTATTATTTTTTGTATTTATATCATAATTACGAACACTGACATAAAAATAAATATTTTTTTATGAGTAATTAAAAAATAAATCGATCTGTGTAGGTGGGGTTGACGTGGTACGTCTGAAGAGAAGAGGAGAGATGTATCGAGCTTTAATTGTGTTTCGTGTGCTTCTAGAAACATCTACTACCTGGACTTTCTGTCATGTGATACTGCCATGCTAGTCTAGGTTTTGTTTTGCTTAGTTGGGCTAACTTTCTTGGGCCTGTACTGTTTTATAATCAATCTGGGCTTGGTTTCTATTTCCAAAATTCATAACTATCCCCAGGAAATCAATCTTCTTTTCCACCTTCTCAAAAATAAGATTCTGCTTCGGAAGTATAATATCACAAGAAAAAAAATTAAATGTTAACTTAATGATTAAAGAGATTTGTTTTATTAAATTTAAGTTTTGGGACCATAGCTTATATATATATATTAAATTTAGATCATTATAAAGTTTTCATAATGAAGATCATATTGATTGACGTGCAACGCTGTAAATGAGAAGCTAAAAAGGGAATAATAGTAATTTTAGCTTTTCTTTCTTTCTTCCTTCCTTTCTTTTTAGAAACTCCAACAGGATTGCTAAATCAATAGGTGAAATAACATTTCTCTCAATGAATTGTTATTTCTACACATTATATCAAAAAACTAAAACATGGAGAAGGTACAAATAATCGTCGAGCAACGGCTACTTCATCTGCACTTGCCCCTTCTTCCTCTTTAAAATCTCAAAGCACCTTGCCCTGGCTTCTCAATTCAGTTGATTAATTGTTCTTGCTCGTCAATTAAATGCTTGTCAATCGTGTGTGTGCTGATGGAGCTGGGTTGGGACTGAGATCGTGTGTGTAAAATACGATGGTTGATAGAAAGGCTGCTGACAGCGAGGGGAGAGAGAGCTGCCGGTGTGGGTTAGTGGAGGAAGGAAAGTTCGTCGGCTGCCATTGGGTGGTTTTGTTGGTTGTTGGTGGCTATGCACAGAGGCATGCACAAAAAGGGTTGTGGCCTGAGCTTCGGCTGAAGGGAAAAGATGAAGGAAAAGAAAAATGTTTTTTTTATATTCAAAGTAAAACGGTCAGAGTTTTATGGTCCGTGATAAAACCTATGGCCTCCTTTTAATTCCCTATTTTCAACTTGCTTTGTGCAGGATGCCCCGGCTATTTTTCTTTTCCATGTTTTAGGCAATGTCTCTCGATTGTCTCTTATTATTTTTTAGTCCTTCATTTTCTTTTGTCACTCCATTTTAATCCCCTTCTCTTTATTTATTTTTTATTTATTTTTTTTTTGAAAATATATAGAAAAAATAGGGTTAAAATTGAGTTATGACAATGGTGTTTTAAAGTATAATTTGAATGTATATTATATCGAAATTCTCTAACTTGAGTTCCCTCTCATTTTTTTACGCGGATGAATTCAAATTTGCTGAGCTATTTCACCACCTTTTTTATGAGTGGGTCAAAAAATATTATTTCTAGACCAAGTGAGAGGGTATTTGTCTTTGTGGTAATTATTGTGATTGTGGTTTGATAAAAGTGATTTTTTCAAAATCACTTTTGTTGTGGTTGGTTTATATAAAATGTGTGTTTAGTTAAAATTATGGTTTGATTTTTCTTTTTGTCCAAAATCATGTCATGATATGTTTGGTTAAAATTATGGTTGGGATTGATGTTGTACATAAAATGACTAAAAATAACATAAATTAATTTATTATGTTTTAAATAGAAAAAATAATATTTAGTAGAAACAATAATTGGCATAAAAAGAAATTGTTCACTTAAAAAAAAATATTATTGCCCTATCAAACTTGTTGCAATGTCATCACGAACATAATCTATATATGAAGCCTTCTGGTACCCACGTGTTTGTGATCGTAGAACCACATCGGTTAAAATATCATCAGGAATAAAATTAGGATGGCGATCAAACTCATTAAATGCAACATCTTGGATCGACTTCCTTATAATGTAATTATGTAGTGTCATTGATGCGACAACAATTTGAACTTGTGTTTTGTAAGGAAACATAAGCATGTTTTGCAAGATTCTCCACCTTTTCTTCCAAACTCCAAAAGTATGTTCTATTATACATCGTAACGATGAATGGACACAGTTGAATATTGCTTCCCGACTTTGCGGTTGTCCTTGTCGATGAAATTCTAGCAGATGATATCTCTCACCTCTATATGGTCCCAGGTAACCGTACTCATTGGATATCCCAAATCAACAAAAATAATACTTCCCTGCATCAAGATAATATTCGTTCAAAACTTAATTCCTATTATAGACCAAAAATAAAATTATTCAAATTTAATAACACCCCCATTTTTTATTTCTTAATACCTTATGATGGATTCAGAAATCTTATATTTGGATTGTCAATCACCTCAAGAAATATTCTTGTATTATGTGCACTACCTTCCCACCTAACCCAAACAAATATAAATTGCATGTTAAAGCTACATGTCATCATTATATTTTGAGTGGGTACACATTTTTCTACCAATAAATGGTATTTGATTTTCTTGTGATACACAAGCACGTACATGTGTTCCATCAATCGCTCTAATACAATTCTACATAAAAATAAAATAGTTTAGCAATCAATTGAAATGTAGTCAAAATATTTCTTTGTAACCTTTTCAATTATTTAATAACTTAGAAAAATTATTTTTCACCTTGAAATGTTGTCTATATCTTGGATTCATTGCGATTCTCGCTGGTGTTGTGGAGAATTTTGGATCTATCGGTTTGATTAATTCAACAACTAGTAAGCACACCGACATGAGAACTTCGTTGAAATATATGTTTTATTTTATTTTTGAATTTTTTTGCTTTTTTGAAAATACATAGAAAAAATAGAGTTAAAATTAAGTTATAACAATAATTAATGGTGTTTTAAAGTATAATTTAAATGTATGTTATACAAAAAATCTCTAACTTGAGATTTCCCTAGATGGATTCAAATTTACCAAGCTATTTTACCACCTTTCTTATGAGCGAGTCAAAAGATATTCTTTCTCGACCAAGTGATCTTAATCAAACAATCAATGGCTTTATACACTCTAATCTAAATATCCAACCAGTAAAACAGCAACAAAGAAATGAGAACTTCACATCTAATAAAGATTGTTTTACTTGTGTTTGTATGGTTAAATACAAGCAAAAACTCAATTACATGAGTTGATCAACAAACAAAATATTATTGGCTTAAGTATATGCTTACTTTATAGAGAGTAGTGGAAATTCAAACAATCATTCCCAAGTAAGAATTTCAAGCAGATGGCAATAAATAAATAGAGAAGTTGATAAATTTGTTGGACTTATTACCTAAATTGAAAACCACCATCAAAGTGGAATGACTGAAATGTTGACTTTTGAGTCACATATTAATATTTTTATATATTTTGATGATAAAAATTAAATGAAAAATTGACAAATGATATACTTGGTTAAGAATAAGTTTAAACAGGTTTGTATGAAGAACATCAACAAGCATGAATGATTGAATGAAGAAATCAATCAATAAGTTTAAGATGTGAAGCAAGTAAAGACTTAGTTTTTAAGTATTCATTTTAGTGCTCAAATATAAATCTTTATATCTTACATGATAGTACAAATTAAAATAAAATTTACAGACTTCACATTGCATGCATTATAGGATTGATATGTATTTGTTTGGTTAAAGATTCACCGAGTTTAAAACTGTCAAACCTAGATTTTAAGTTAAACTGGTCGACTATTTTATTTGTTAGAAGAATAGTAACAACTACAAAATGACTGGTTTTTCCTATAAACATATATGTAGCTTATAATTGTATAATTAAATAGAGAATCTAAACGTATATCATATATAAGTTATTTTAAGAGCAAAACAACTTCAAAACCATCAATCCTCAATCATACTTATATTTGTGCATTAAAACCTTCATATTATAGCACAAGAGTATACATTCACATTCTCACGACACTTAAACACCGTCAAATCCCTTAAGTGTTATTGAGTAAGCTATAGAGATCAAATATTCTCAATTATAAAACCTAATTTATTAAGAGAGTATTTGTAACAGTCCCAATTTTTAGAACAACAGACAACAATTAACTAGAAATTTTAGGAAATGTTTTTTTTAAATCCACAGTAATTTCTACCGAAATTTCGACAGAGTCTCCCCTTTACCGAGAGGTTCCAAGTTATCGACAATACAAGATTTATACTTACTATATTATTCAGAACCAGATCCAATCATCATGGATCTCAATCAATCTCAACCAAACTCATCATCATTAACACAACACATCTTATTCAATAATATTACAAAATTTAATTTCACAAAAGGAAACAATGCATAATTAAATTGCTACATATTATCATTACATCAACTATATTATGCATAATAATACCATATAATAAAATTCAAGTGAAGGATCAAATTACAACTATAAACTTGCATGGTTTAAATAGGTACTTAAAAATTACATCCGAATTTACAAGTCAATACTATATTTTTAAGTTTAGAAGGTAAATGTCTTGAAATACAACAAAATTACTAGCAAAAGATAGTTAAACTAAGTTCACTCATAACGTAACCCTAACGAGCCTGAAAATAACAAATAATATGTACATATAAATATAAGAAAGTAATAACTACAATAATAACAACCATAGGTAATAATTGTTATAACATTTCTTCTGACACATAAAATTTAAACATGGACTTCTTTACAATATGTATTTTCCATCTAATATCCTAATCAATTATCGAGAGTAATTTCATCTTAGAAATCTCAACACGACTAAAATGATTTTAACGTCATCTCTTTATGGATCAATCCTTATTTGATACTAATATATTCTTCTCTTGATATCATTAGTTTATCTCGTTCTTTTGGAATAAGTAATTAACACTTCGTCTCCCATTCTTCGAAAGTTAATTGTCGATTCTAATAAATCTCATTAGTATCATTAGTCTCCCATTATTGGGTTAGAATAATCAATTACATTCAAGTGCCGATATCAATACAATTGATTAATATCATTAACTATTCTTAACCTGAAATAGTTAATCAATTTTTACCCATATATGGTTTGCCATCTAAGTTGTTGATGTCAAGAACCCTTGAAATCATCAACCTCCTTACCTGAAATGACTAATCACACCAGAAATGGTTGCTGATACCAATGCGACCTATTGATATCATTAACTATTTTCAATCCAAAATAGTTAATCAATTTATCTTTTTTCCTTAACCAGGAGTAACCATACCGATGTTAGTAATTTTTACTAACAACATTATTCATCTAATTACCTGGGGTTGACTAATTAATTTGAGGAATGCCGGTATCAATGGAACCCCATTGATACCATTAGCTACCCCAATTTC
>Ga0325410_1008890_pt1 | contig 10825 bp, 6 predicted proteins | sample PopdelMetagenome_16_FD_206182 | JGI IMG/M metagenome (GOLD analysis project Ga0325410, IMG submission 206182) | Populus deltoides microbial communities from Bellville, Georgia, United States - Xylem-PdIQD-R3 | ecosystem: Host-associated > Plants > Phyllosphere > Stem > Wood/Secondary xylem...
ACTCGTCAAATTAGGTTAACTCGTTAAACCTGGGATTCGTGTCATGAATGTCTGGTAAATAAATAAAAAAAAGTGAAAATTAAGAAACTGAACCAAACAAAAAAAATTAATTAAAACGAAAAAAAAATCTGGGTTAACTCGTCAAACCATGTTAACCCGTTAAACTCAGGATCTGTGTCATGAAAGTCTGATAACTAAATAAAAAAAATAACATTAACAAACTAAATTAAACAAAAACAATTTATGAAAATAAAAAAACAAAAAAAATTGACGGTTAACCTATAATTAACTGGGTTCACCCGTGAAACCAGGTTAACCCGTGAAACTCGGGATATGTGTCATGAAAGTTTGATAACTAAATAGAAAAGAATTAGTATTAACAAACTAAATTAAATGAAAAAAATTAATTAAAAAGCAAAAAAAAAAATTCTTGGTTAACTTGTCAAACCAGGTTAACCTGTTAAATCCGGAAAACGTGTCATGAAAGTCTGATAAATAAATAAAAAATTTTAATATTAATAAACTAAATTAAATTAAACAAAAAAATTTGTTAAAAGAAAAAAACAAAGAAATAAGCAAAAAATAATCCCGAAAGGCATAAAAAAAGCTAAAAAAATGAGACAACTTAAAAAAAACCTAAAGCATCAGTGTTTTACTGTGGACTGCATTGTGCAGTCCACAATAAAACACTAATCCCTTTTAGTATATGTTACAATTAATTAAAAAAAAAAGCAAAAAACAAATTCAGGTTAACTCGTCAAACCCGAGATCCGTGTCATGAAAATCTGATAACTAAATAAAAAAATTAACATTAACAAAAAAAATTAAACAAAAAAAATTCATCAAAAAAAAACACACAAAGAAAAAAACAAAAAAAACCCATAAAGGCTAGAAAACGAAAAAAAAAAACAAAAAACAAAAAAAAAGACAACTCAGCGTTTCACTGTGGACTTGCACAGTGAAACACTGAGCAGTTTTAGTTTATTGTCAATTAACAAACTAAACTAAACGAAAAAAATTAATTAAAAAGAAAAAAATTCAAGTTAACTCGTCAAACCAGGTTAACCCGTTAAACCCGGGATCTGTGTCATGAAAGTTTGATTACTAAATAAAAAAATTAACATTAACAAACTAAATTAAATAGAAAATATTATTAAAATAAAAAAATAAAAAAATTGACAGCCCGTGAAACCAGGTTAACCCGTGAAACCTGAAATATGTGTCATGAAAGTCTAATAACTAAATAAAAAGAAATTTAACATTAACAAACTAAAGTAAACGAAAAAATTTAATTAAAAAGAAAAAAAAGCAAAAAAAAATTCTAGGTTAACTCGTCAAACCATGTTAACCTGTTAAACCCGGGATCCGTGTCATGAAAGTCTGATAACTAAATAAAAAAATTTAACATTAACAAAAAAAATTATTAAAAGAAAAAAAAGGCAAAAAAAACTCTAAAAGTGTAAAAAAAAAACAGCTCATCTTTTACTAAATGGAAAGAAATTTAACATTAACAAATTAAAGTAAACAAAAAAAATTAATTAAAAAGAAAAACAAAGCAAAAAACAAATTTATGGGTTAAATCGTCAAACCATGTTAACTTAATAAACCCGGGATCCGTGTCATGAAAGTCGGATAACTGAATAAAAAAATTTAACACTAACAAAAAAAATTATTACAAAAAATCTAAAAAAAAAAGGGGGGGCTCATCTTTTACTGTGGACTGCACTGTGCAATTCATAGTAAAAGAATGAGCCCTTTTAGTTATAGTTTAATAAAAATGATAGCAATAATCATTAACTAATTAAGTGATATTTAGTCGATTTTATAAATAAAATCATATTTTATATTATTATTTAGGATTTGAAAAAAAATTATTTTCTTACAAATATATTAGTTTTGAGCATGGATTACATGCTAGTAAAATTGGTTCAAAAACACCATACTAATAAAGACAAAAAAATAAATCAAGTGACTCTTCAAGAGAAAATTTTATTCTAAAACTAGTTGTTTTCGATTTAAACGAATAAATAATAGAAATACTCATTATATACATACATACATATAAGTTAAAAAGAAAAAGTAATGCTATCCAAAAATGGCTTAAATAGGTGTCAAACAACAATCTTAACCTAAAAGTTTATGCTATTAGATAAGATCTTATGATATAATTTATATTATTCTCTAACACACCCCCTCAAGTAAAAGCCTTTTGGGCTTGAAACTTGCGGAGGCCCACTTTACCATGTGCTTAATTTTTATCAAATAAATAGGGATGGTGAGATTCAAACTCGTGACCGCTTGGTCATCAAGACTCTAATACCATGTCAAAGAACCATCTCATAAATAGATGAGGTCTCAGGATATGATTTATATTATTCTCTAACAATAGGCTAGTCATCTTAGCCATTAATAGCTAGGAATGCAAATGCTAATGCATGAGAGTTTTGCATATCTCATGCATGTTATGCTAATATAAGCAAAATAAACTTAGATTACGCGTTGTTTATTTTGATAGGCAATGTATTTTTTTGTTTTTTTTAAAAAAATAAGATAAATGGTATATAGTTCATCCTAGGTATAGTTAAAAAAAATTTCAGTGGCACGACCTATATAAGCCTTTGTATAGCCTCTTATGAAATGAGTCAGGTGGTCTGGTCAAATTTGCTTAGGATAGTAGCACCTAACTTTTTTTTATTTTTTTATTTTAATTGATTTTTTTAAAAAAATAAACTTAATTATATTTATATTAACATCTTTTTTTTAGAGAACCTCTTTTAAATTATGATGATTTTTTGGTTATACGTTTAATTTTCAAAGAGATTTTTCTGATTCATTTATGATGTTTTTATCTTTTGTATAGATAAACTATATTTTTGAAAATAAAAATATTTATTTTCAAATGATATTTCTAATATGTGTAGCCTTACATATTATTATTTTATTTTTTTATTCAATCAATTTAATATTTTGTTTATTTATATTATCGGTTGATTAAATAAAAAATATATATTGATCTACATCTGTCTCTTGGTTTTTCAAATTTTATTTTTAGGTGTCGTTGATGATTTTTTATGTATTTATTAATGCACATAGTTCTCGGTTTATTTTAGGGGTAAGCAAAAAAACTGAAAAACCGATTAAACCGAGAAAACCGAAAAAAATAACTGAAAAAACTGAACCGTGAAAAAAAACCGATTGAACCGATTAAAATTTTGAAATACCGACCGGTTTGGTTAGGTTTCGGTTTTATAAGCCTGAAACCGAAAAAACCGAACCGAACTGAAACTGAAAAAAACCGAGCTAAAACAAAAAAACCGAGCCAAACCGGAAAAAACCGAGCCAAACCAAAAAAACTGAGCTAAACTGGTTTGAACTGGTTTTTGTCCTAAAAAACTGAACCGAAACTGATCTGTTTGAACCGGTTCGATTTGGTTCGGTTTCAATTTTTTAAAAAATAAAAATTTGGTTTGGTTACTTTTTTTTTTATAAAAACCGAACCAAACAAAAAATGATCACTCCTAATTTATTTGATTATATGTGTGTATAAACTTCTTGATTTGCAATTAAATTTTTTAAACTATAAAAATACGTTGAAACAACCTTCATATACAATTTTTTAATGAAAAATAAAAATATTTAACTCGCGGTAGAGCGCGGGTCAGATAACTACTACCTTGTCTAAATGGTATGGTCACCACCATCACCTTATAGAAACCTCCGCCTAAATAACTAAATCTAGTACCATGAAAAAACTCTCGACTGCTAACACACCTTAACATATTTTTCTAGTCTTGAAGAGTAAGAACGGAGTGCTTACGCACATAAGCTAGTCTATATATTTATTAACAAATTCTTTATAAGAATAAACTTTTATGCAAGATGATACCACATTTCTAGCTAATGGTGAGAGCGCAACACACACCACACAAAATAGACATCTCATTTCTCAATCAATTACTATTTTTAGACAACATATCATTGATATTCACCAACCACTTTACTAATGATAAAACTAGATACTATCGATTGATGATCGACACTAACATTTCCACAAATCGAGGTAAGTTGAAGTTACCAAGGTCTATAAATATTTTGGGTCACTAGGTAAGCACAATAAGTCATAATTTTCTCAAACTTTCTATGAATTTATGTTTTCTCTCATTCACAACTTCATCAGTAGCATTGTCTATTGAGAACTAAACAAAAAGTTAGTTCATTCTCATTTCACACCTTTCACCTTTCACTAAAAAATCCCTTTCCATAACCAACAAAACTCTAGGACAAGAGAGAGTAAATAATCTATTTACCATATGGAATCTAACTCCCCCAAGTTTTCAATAACCCCCTGACACGATCAAAGAGTTGATGTCTTATCCCAAGTGCAGGAGTGTCACAATAATAAATAACCCGGCAAGACCGGGGTCGAACCACAGGGAGGTGAACTATATAAATTATAACAACAACAACAACAACAATGATGATGATTTAAAGAGGGCTTTGAGATATAAGATTATTAAAGAAGATTAAACTATGATAAAAACAAATGTCAAGGTTAGAGGGTTCACTAATAGTATTAGAGATAAGTAAAATATAAATTTTTTATAAATTATCAACATGATCATATTAATCATCTTATTTATATAATACCATACTTAAGATAAGACATGTTAATAGCAAATTGTTTCGGATTTAAGCATTGAAGTCCATGTTGAGTTCATATTATACTTATTCTAACACCATTAGTGAAACCTTGTCACCTTGACATAATTAACTTAGCTAGACATAATAAAGAAGAAGAACATAAATAAACAAGATACGAACATAGTTAACTAAGTATAGTAAAGGAAATGAAAAGTATAAACAAGAGATTAATGAAATAAAACTTAAACATTACAACAATAAAAAGAGAGTAAGAACATGATCTTGATCTTAGAACCAAGATTGCTAAATGAATGGCAAATGCCTCTTTTTGTAGGATAAAATTCAGAACTATTCATTTGGTAGTTGATTATTGATGTAGTGGCCAACTATTGATTTAGTGGACTTGGTGGACAGTAGCACTCAAACACTTTGGCTAGATGAAATGACATTGATCCATTCAGAATTTGGCAAAGTGTTCTTCATAAAAGTTGTTGGCAATCATCTTATCTTTCCACCCATAAACTTTCAGAGCATTTGGATCACTAGAGCTCGAGATATGGCTAAAATACCGAGTAGTGCTGTTGGTGGACGTGGTGGATAGACCCCAAGCTCTTGTCTGGACAAAATGTCATTGTTACCATCAGAATTTGAAAAAATCTTCTTCATGAAAGTTGTTGGAAATTGTCTTTTCCTTCCATCCACCAAATGTCACGTCATTTGGCCTTCTAGAACTCCATATATGGATAAAATTCTAAGTAGTGTTTAGGCTGGATTACAGGACAGATTCTGACTTCTCTTTTGTGGCCAAACTTTGAATTTGAAAATGACAGATTTGGGTCTTACACTATTCATGAACATTATAGGCCTATTTCTTAGCTTTCCGTCCATATAAATTAAGCTTAAATCCAAGATCTACAGCTTCAGATATGACCCGATAACGGAACAATGTTCCAATTTGAATTGAATCGGCATCTCCTTTCTAAGCTTAGCCATTTTTTTGTCCTTTCACTTTCAATAGTTAATCACATCAATCAATTCTTTGAATTGTGAGATATGCCTGCATTTAAAATGAACATTTACCATAAATTAAAGCTACCTTATATTATTAGATCTGTTATTATAAAACATGCTCTAGTTAAGGAGTTATTGATACTTCAAGTGCAAAATGATGATATAAAACTTTGATAAAAATTTGAAGTACTAATCACCCCCTCAACAAATGCAAATACTTAATGATGTTATTGCAATAATACAACTCATCTTCATACTCTTTCTACTGCACAACAACAAGTTCATATGAATACATTGTTAAGTATGCAACAATGACTCCGATTATATAAAGAGCTTGGTCAAATGATATGTAAGTGAGTAGCACTCACACTCCTACACTTAAAAAGAGTTACATTCATCGCTCTCACATAAGACACTTCAAATAAGAATTTAGTTATTATTGATCTCCATCTGAGTCTCACTCACACACACTTTATAGAAAAAAAAAACCTAGGTGTGAGATGAGAATTATTACTCTACAACTTCTTGAGCATAACTCTTATCAAGTAGGAGAATCTTTATTTTGTCATAGAATATTGCACATTCGACTCTCCAAAGCATGTGTCTATGCAAAAACCAGTCTAGGCAACTATGAGGAATTCATTAACCTTCGAGAGCACATATAAAACATGAGAAGCATCCTAAAGCATGTCACACAAGATAATGGTTTTATGTGCAAAGTTTTTCCAATAATGTTTTATGGATTTGCACATGCATGGTACCATAGTTTAAAGCCCGACTCTATTTTCTATTTTAATGATCTCAACTCTAAACTCATCTCTTGCTTTAATATAAATATTACAGCTAAAAAGAGCACTATCAAGCTTTTCATCATCACATAATGAGAAAGATATGAACATTATAATCTATCTTCAAAGGTTCAATAAGAAAATTCTTAACATCAAAAGACTTTTTGAACTCATTATCACCGAAACCTTGATTAATGGAGTCTATAATTATTATTTATGAGAAATGTTATATACTCTCCCTCATAGAAATATTTTTAGTATTAAACAGGCAATGGAAAATTATATCATGGTGGAAGAAGCAATTGTGATCAAACAAGATCACCCATGTTTTCACCAAACAGATTCTCTCCAATGTCACTAGTATTTAATCAAAGCATCTAAAAGGAACACCAAATGATATATTCATGATCACCTTACATTCTCATGGCTCTTAATTATTCTTATGACCATCATACAGACTAAGATGCTAGTTACTATCATAAAGAAAGAACTTGTGCCAAAAAACATAGTTCAGATTTTTATTTGGCCTTATATATTTATCATTTAAGAAGCTTGAAGTTCAATTTTTTTTATAAAAAAAATTGAAGTATTTGTTAAAAAGGTTTGCTTTTTAATAAAGTAAATATATTATTTTAGAAAAGTATATAAAATTGATAACAAGATAAAGGATTAATGGTGAAACAAATTAATTTTTTCTTAAAGCAAGTAAATTCGAGAGGAACTATTATTTTTCTTAAAATTATTTTTTAATGAAGATTGTGAACTTTTGTTTTAAATGTCTCATTGTGTATTTATAGTTCGTGAGTCTTGTCCTTCTATGAAGAAAAAGGTCTAGAGTGTAATTTTATCCTGATAGCATTTAATGAGATATAAATATCCTTTACATCTATATTAATGTTTGATAGATATATGATGGGTTCCCGAAGGACTTTTATACACCTAAAATATGTAGGGAGATTAGGATTCAAGATATCAAATGTAGTTAAGTTCATGGAGGCTGAGTTCTTTCCCTAAACTAGACCCAAGGGAGGAGGGTCATATCCTTGGACGTGCTCCAGGTAGGATGGTAATTTCCCTAGGCATGCCCTAGGGAAAATGGTGGACGTGCTAAGGGAGAATCGTCATTTCATTGAGCGTTCCAAGAAAGGATGTGGTCATTCCCTTGGGTGTATAAGAAAGGATGGTGGGCGTGTCAAGGGAGGATGTTCATTCTCTTAAACGTGTCTAAAGAAGGATGTGCATTCTCTTGGGCTTGACACACTGCCAAGCTCAATTATGTTTGGGTCTAGCTAGCGCTAGACTTAGTGTTTCTAGTGTTGGCACATTGCCAAACCTAATCGCTTTTGGGTCTAGCTAGCATTAGACCCAGCGCTCCCAAGGCTTGGCACACTGCCAAGCCTAGCGCGCCTTTATTGGGCGTATTTATTTTCTTAAAAATTTATATCCTTAAATTTTTCTTAATCCAATGTTTTTTTTTTGATAAAAATATACTAATAAAAACTTCATTAATCAATTAGTATTTTAATTGAGATACCTGTTATTGTTTTCTGAATTATGGATTACCATCAAATGCATATATGTTTGTTTCATGTATAATAAGTACTTCAAAAATATTCGGTTGGGTTTTCTTTCTTTTTCTTCCATCCCTTGAAACTATTTTCCTTGAAAACACAAACATGCTTGCTAATTCAATATAAAAAACCAGAAATATATGTATTAACTTGCATGAGACGCAGCTTATGTTAGATAGAATGTTATTAGATGATTATTATCTTTTCTGTGTGTATAACCAACCTCTTATTCGATCAGTTATTTAGGTTTCCTAATTTCCTTCATTTTTCTCTCTCAAAGCTCTCCGTAGGATGTCCCCTGCAACACATCTCTTTTTTGTGGGGTTGTCAGCTTAATTAATTCCAACAAATGGAGTAGCTGTTGTCATCCAGGTTCATGACAGCAGCATCCGGATAAGTGGAACTCTGCCCTGAAATGTTCAACATGGTTGTGGAAAAAACGAAATTTCTGCCTTCTGAATGTTGCAAAAAAGCGATGTCATTGTCATGAATGCAGTGCAGAGTATAGAACGTATATAAATAACCTTCGATAAAGATTTTATGTTCACGCATAAATGCAACATCCCTGTTTCTCAGTAAGGATGGCTACAAATACTGGTCTAAAAATTACCAACCTCAAATCCTGAGGAAACATTCAAACATAGTTAATTGTAGTTAAACTTGCCATCCTGGGGAAACAACATTCAAACATATAATAACTATCTCTGTTCGTTCAACCAAGTAGATCAAGCATGCATTAGTAGCTCACAACCTGTACGAGGAGACAGAACTGATTCACAAATATAGAGCTCATTCAGTGGGTCTCGCTTGATTTTGCTAAGCAAATACATTCAATGATGGTCAAATGCAAATATGAACCTCATCTTCTGTTTTGAATTCTGTACAGGACATGTATTGCCAGAGGAAGTGGTTTATTCAAGGTAAATTAACAAATACGTGAGAAGCCTTGAAATATGTAAACGTAAAACTTTATCATTCATTATAAAACTGCTCATGAAAACACTAAGCATTTTCATACTTGTCTGCATTTGTGCCTAGCATGCAATTCAAGCTAGTTGACACAACTTTGAACAGAAACTTTTAAAACGTAGAGAATTATTCTTTCAAAAACTAGTAGGATGAATTTTTCAAATCCTATACATAACCACCATTGGCCCGAATTACCTGCCCATTAATCCACTCACTAGCATCAGTAGCCATAAACCCAACAACCTCTGCAATGTCCTTGGTCTCACCAAGCCGGCCTAGCGGGGACGACTCTATGTTCTTCTTTATCTGCTCCTCAGTTTTTCCAGCAAAATACATCTCTGTTGCAATAGGCCCTGGTGCAACACAATTTGCAGTAATTCCAGTTCCTTTCAGTTCCTTAGCTAATATCCTTATAATTGTCTCCACTGCAGCCTTTGATGCTGCATATGCCCCAAATCCAGGCATCAATCCACCGACCATAGATGATGATAACACTATTATCCGACCACCACCACCATGTTTCAGCCGATTTGCTGCTTCCTTGCAGCATAAAAATGCACCTCTAGTGTTGACACTGACAAAGACAACGTTTATAAAGTTAAGTCATAAATCATGCTGCTTTGAAATGAGATACAAACAGGAACTTGTATGCATTATAGCATTAATCTGAGTTGGAATTTGTTGCAAATTCTTTGCCTTAAAAAACAACTCTTTATAGGTCCCCACGTTCAACTTCACTATAAAATTTCAAGTACCCTCTCCTGAGCCAAGTTATTTAGATAACATTAGGTTATCAATTTTTTACTAAAATGTCCAAGTAAAGCTAAACAGACCTTTAATGATCTGGTTTCAAGCACCCTATCCATATTGGACTGGGGAAAAAATAAGGGAAAGAAGAGCACCCTTTGCATATGCCCAGAATACACCATCAATGTTTTTGTCTTCCCAGCTTCAAGCTGACAATTCAAGCATTGTGTATTTGTTGATCTTAAATTATCATGTGCAATATTTGGTTTGTTTTCTAATTGATGAAACATTGATATTTTTCTGCTAATTTTACTACTATAACTAGGTTTTCTCATTGAATCATTGCTCGAAAGAATTATTCTCAAAAGCCAAACTTTATCCAGAATCCGAGTCAGTCGTCAAGTAATAATTTATTTCAGTAATTTTCCGACAGCATATCAAAACATACATTTTTGTTTTACCTTCAAGCTATCATACAGGAAATTCACTATTTACTAAAAAAAAATCGAAAAAAAAAGAGCTAAAGTAAAAAGACATCTCTTTGTTGGTTTATAAAAATACCTGAAAATATGATCAAAATCCTCCAAGGAAGTGTTGGGAATGGAAGGATATTTAGGATCCAATACACCAGCACAGTTAACCAAGATATGAAGTTGAGAGCCAAAGACTCTTTCAGCCTCATCAAAGAGAAACTTGACCTGGGCTGGATCGGAAACATTAGCTTGGGCTGCTATGGCTCGTGGGGTATTGTCAACACAGGAAGAATTGATGTCATTAGCAACAAGATCAGCCTGTTCCTTGTTGGAAGTGTAATTGATAACAAGTTTTGCACCAAGTGAAGCCAAGTGGATGGCTATGGCTTTGCCAATGCCACGGGATGAGCCTGTGACTATGGCTACACGATCCTGGAGAGGGAGAGACAGTAGAGGTGATGGGGCGGCCATGATGTCGTGTTGCTGAAGAAGGAGAAGATGGGTTTAAAATACCAAAGCAAGATTCTATTTAAAATAATTTTTAAATAGACTTTGGATTAAACAGGGCAGGTCAGACTTTTGGATTGAACAAGCTGTTTGGATTATTACATGTTTAAAATAAAAA
>Ga0325410_1008895_pt1 | contig 10819 bp, 9 predicted proteins | sample PopdelMetagenome_16_FD_206182 | JGI IMG/M metagenome (GOLD analysis project Ga0325410, IMG submission 206182) | Populus deltoides microbial communities from Bellville, Georgia, United States - Xylem-PdIQD-R3 | ecosystem: Host-associated > Plants > Phyllosphere > Stem > Wood/Secondary xylem...
ATCATTTCTTATTATGTTATTAATGCAAAAAGATTTTTTAGGAAAAAATATTTGTTTTTTTATTTTTTCTTATTTAGTTTAGAAAAATAAATATTATGCTTAATAATTTTATTTTTTTCTATTTTATGTAGGACTTTTATTACTTTTTCTTTATTTCCAGGTTTTCTAGTTTGTTTAGATTGAGTTTTAGGTTTATTTGAGAAATTGTAAACCTCTTAGAGAGGTAGACCACCTGAAGAGAAGGAAAAGAATAAACACAAAGAAAAAGAAAGAAATTGAGAGAGAAGAAAAAAGAAGAGAAAAGGGAGAAAAGAAATAAAAAGAAAATGAGAATAAAAGAAATAATAAAGTGAAAGGGAGTAGATTAGAGAAAGAAAAAAAGAAGAGAAAAATACTTGAAACATTGGAAGAAATCTTTTTCTAACCAAGGATGGTCCTTCGATAGTAATGGAAACCTCAGTTTGACTTAGCAGTATGAATGCTCTTGGCTTATTTTTTGAGTTTGAGATAGCCAAGAAGTACCACCACATTCCTAGGTAACATCAACAACATCACAAAGGAGTATTAATAACTTCCAATACTAGTGATAACCATAATTTGGTAGAAATAACTACATCATTTTATAGCACCAACTCTCGGTCCAACAACCTTTGGGCGTGTCTTTTATATTCCAAAGTGGTTATGACTTCCTTGAAAGTCAACTACTCTAAACAATAATAACAATTTGCTTTCTAAGCACACTCGAGGCAACACCACCACCTCACATAGTAGTATAATGTGCATTTCTAACCTTTATTTGTGTTAAATATCTTGTTTCTTGTTTTTTTTTTCTGATTGTTATGCATTAAAATGGTCCTGGTTAACAAGTTATGAAAGGATGGAGTCCATGATCATGGGTTTATACTAGGGAAAAACCTAATAAGTTGAACTTTGTTTAAGTATGATGAAGTTTGAAGCATAGTTGTAAGCATGTAGTTATTAGTTCATGTTTGTATACTTATATGAAGAAGAAAATCTTGATTCCTAGAAATGGGAGCTAATAATCATGAAAAATAAAGATATCTTAAGTTATCCTTATTATAAAAGCCATAAAAGATAATTATGATTTTCATACTCCATCTAGAACTATATTGGGTTATTTGGAGTCAATTTTGAGGGTTTTCTTTTTCTTTTTACTACCAAATACTAACAAGATAAGAAATAACTTGGTTGTTTTTGATAGACACATTTCAAGTGTGAGTTATTAGTGTTTTCTATGAAAAGCATGTTAGGAAGATTTTTATTTCTTTTTGAACAATGGTTAGGTATACCCTGATAATGTCGGGTGTGAAATGTCATTTGAACGGGTGTGAAATGTCATTTGAACCCTAATAATGATAGTCTTTAGGGTTTTCAATTCATGAAGTCATATTTTGTTAATGAGATATAACATTATTATGTTTATATGAGGATTTCATTAATGGGATGTTATGTTAACATGCAAATAAATGTTTGAAAATTTAAAGTTCAATTCTTTTGATTTTGATTGTGTTTTAATTTCAATATTGTTTAGTTTATTGGAATTTATATTATATGTCCTTGATTGTAATAAATGAGAAAATTATATGCTATATACATGTTCTTGATTTCTTAAATAATGCATAAATGAATAATATGAGGCGTGAAATATTTTATGTTTATCTAAGGTTTTTTAATTAGAAAATTAGCTTAATTTGGTTTATGTGCTTTAGATTAATCTTAGTTGTTAAATCTTCATCCAAGTTTTTCTATATAAATAAAATCTTCAATTTTCAGGGATTAACACAAAAAAATTCGTTAAAATTTCTTAATCTATAAAATCTCCTATTTTTAGTGATTAATATAAAAATTTTCATAAAAACTGCCAAATTGATGAATTCTCCCGTTTTTAGAGATTAATGTCAGAATTATGTTAAAAACCTCAAATTAAGAAAATCATTTGTTTTTAAAAATTAATGTCACATGTTTTGTTAAAATTCCCAATTGATAAAATCTTCTAATTTTAGAGATTAACATCAAAATTCTTTTTTAAAATTCCATTAAAACTCTTAAATTGAATAAATCTCATATTTTTAGGGATTAACATCAACTTTCTTGTTAAAATTCCAAAGTCATCAAAATCTCTTATTCTTAGGGATTAACTTTAAAATTTTCATTAAAATTCTTAAATTGATGAAATATTCTATTTTTAGGGTTTAAAGTCAAAATTTTCATTACAATTCCCAAATTAGCAAAATCTCCCTTTTTTAGGGATTAACATTAAATTTTTTCATTCTAGACAAAATTCAACGAAATCTTTTTTTTATATATAGGATTTGACATCAATTTGTTTGATGAATTTTCAACCTTCTTTTTCAAAATGAGTAGCGTAAACACTATAAGCTTAGAAATAGACTTATACAGTTAATACTAGGCATATAATGTATTTAGTAAAACATGCAGCAAAGGTAACCTTTCATTTGAAAGGATGCAGTTTGGATAACATTGATCTTCTCTTAGACATAATTAACCCTGTACTTTATATCTTAGAGACTAGTGTCAATTTTAGGATTCCTCATTTTTTTTAAAAATTATTAGATGACAACTTCATTACTTTTATTTTTCCTTTTAATTTTAGAGAGTCTTGTACTTGTTACAGTGTGACAACGAAGAAGAGGTTTTCTTTCAAGAAACAAACATTTAGAAACTTGTGATAAAAGACATGCAAAGACAAATTAAGAAATTAACACATCGAATGGAGATAATAAACATGCAGAGATAAGTTGAAGAATTATCTCATCAATTAATGGAGATGAAGAATAGAAAACTGGAGGATTGTAAGAAGAGTGATCACAGATCCATGACCAGTTTTGAGAGTCCATTTTATAGGCATAAGTAGAAGAGGCAACCTCTTGATTGAGATGAATATGATATTGAAATTGAAATATTTGATTGTTCTATTTATTTTGTGGATCAGAATCAATCATCAATTTATGATATTTATTTTGATTATGATTATGTTGATAATGATAGGATAATAATGATAGTGATATTGTCATCAATGATGTCTTTATTAATAAGTTATAAGTTGAGTATAAAGAGATTTAACAAAATTTTTTTTGTTAATTTAAGTTATGCAGACCTTTTTTATTACAAGTTTACTATTAAACCAAAGCTAGATTTTTTTTTGATCAATTGTAAGAATATATTATAGATCAAAAGTTACAAAGCTGAAAACAGCAAAACAAGAAAAAACTAATTACAAAAGATCAAAAAAAGGGACAAGATCCTTAGGAAACATATAGGAAGACAACTGGAAAGCATTACAATCCATCACCCAATAAAATGATATACAAAAGCCGAGGAACGGCCAGACAAGAAACCCACCACCAGCGAAGGAGCAGTAGCAAGCGTCGACTCTTCTATGCAGAGACAAAAATTATCCATGTAGAGACAAAGACAACCCAGCTACCAGCCAGCCAAGTCGCGACAAAGGAAACAACCGAATGTCAACAGCTCTACCATGTAGAAATGGAGGAACCATGCAAACATAGCTCATCCATGCAGAGAAAAACACTAACTATCCATGTAAAGACACAACACCGCAAGTCATCCGTGCAGAGAGGAGGACCATCCAAATAACAACCAAAATAAATTATATCATAAACAGCCAAGAACAGTGGACAACAGCTCACCCATGCAGAAACAAGGGACCATGCACGTCCAACCCACACCGAAGAATCAAGGGAGCAAAAATCAACATAAGGGCCAAGCCTCCATGCAGCCACCTACAACTCCAGAGCTCAACCATGTAGGGATGTGAGAGTCAACAATGAGTTATGCAGAGAAGAAAGAGACACTGTCAATGGAACATCCCAAAATAAATAAAAACCCTACCAGCCAGAAACAGGAAATAGAGGCTCATCAATGCAGGGACGAGAAAACCATGCAGAACCATGCACGTCCAAGTTACACCAAAAGGCAAGATGGATCCATTTAGCTAGCAACACTGTAGGCTAGGTGATTTTTTTTTATGGAAATACAAGATGGTGTAGAATAATATCTGGAATTTCCTGAAGATAGTCTCAACTGATTTTGCAATGTTATTCAAAATACGCCTGTTTCTTTCTTGCCAAATCAAATACATAAGAATAGCAAGAGATACTCTTCTCATTCTCGCCTGCAATCCTTTTTTGTTGTTGTGTAAGACTCGAATGGCTCTGTTTTTGGAAGGCATATTACTATGAAGCTTGAGCCAAAATCTAGCCTTACTCTAGAGAGAAGACAACCAATCACAATTGAAGAAGAGATGAGCATAAGTTTCATCAGCATTCTGACAAAGAGGGCATATAGAATCAGAGGAGAGAAACTGGAGTCGGTCTCTTGTTCGCAGCTTGCCCAACATTGCCAGCCATATGGAGAAGCCGTGTCTTGGGAGAGACCACTACTCCCAAACTACACTTGCCCACTTGATAGGCTCGGCTTTATATATGAAGAAATCATATGCACCGGCTGTAAAAAAACCCCATTCCAGAGTGCCAGTTTGAGAGTAATTGTTGCACTAGAGCAACCCTACACATAGAGCTTCATCTTTTGGTAAACAAACCTGCTTCCAAGCAATAAGAGCATATTTACTTCTATGCACTTCCCCAGTCTATAGGAAATTTCTACACAGACTGGTACTCTTGTTGATAGTTATGGCTGGAATAAGAAAGATACTAATCCAAAACTGCATCATACCCTACATGATTGATTTAATTAAATCCAGCCGACCAGCATAAAAGAGATGCTTTCCCATCCAACTCTGAATAGCCAATTCTAACTTGTGAATGAGATGGAAGAATTGGCTGGCGAGAAGCCTGTGAGGGCTGAGGGGGACACCTAGATACTTGAAGGGAAAACTTCCTTCTGTGAACTGAGAGAGGCTGAGAATGGCCTGCTTCATATCTCTCGAAACACTAGCAAAAAATATAAAAGATTTGGCTACATTAATTACCAGGCCAGATGTCTCCCCAAAGACATTAAGCCGATGAAGAATAATACTAACAGAGACCATGTCACAACGGCAGAGTAGGAGAATATCATTAGTGAATCCAAGATGGCTGACTCTCAAAGCTTGGTATTGGGATGAAAGTGAGAGCCAGAATGCTGAGTATTAATTTTTAGTAATCTAGAGGAGTACTCCGTGCAAATAATGAAGAGATAGGGAGATAATAGATCTCCTTGCCGAACCCCACACTTACCTTGGGAGAAACCGAAGAGATTACCATTGATGCAGATAGAAAACGAGGTAGTCTCAACATATTTCATGACAAAATAAACAAACCTTGCAGGTAACCCCAAGAGCTGAAGGAGATCATGAAGAAAAAACCATTAGACCGAATCAAATGCTTTCTTGAAATCAATCTTGATGGTGCAGCGATGGGATACATGCTTATGTCCATATCGCCTCAGGAGCTCTTGCATGAGGTTAATATTATCTGCCATGAATCTCCCTCTAAGAAAAGCATTCTAAGAAGGGCTGATAATATCATTGAGCACATGAGCCAGACTCCCTGCTAGAATCTTGGAAATAACTTTATAAGTGACGTTACATCAAGAAATAGGTCTATAATCTGCAACAAAATTTGCATTTGCTGATTTTGGAACAAGGGCTATGATAGAATGATTAAGCTGCTTGAGAATCTCTCATGAGGCAAAGAAATCTTGAACGGCTGAACAAAAGTCATCACCAACAATGTTCCAAGCTTTTTTGAAGAAGGTAGAGGTATATCCATCCGGCTCTAAGGCTTTGTCATCATTCATAATGACAAGAACTTGCTTGATATCATCAGCAGTTACTGGAGTAAGAAGCAAGTCATGAGAGTCGGCGTTAATGCAGGCGCCACAATGAACCACCTTAGCTCTTGGTGGGATAGTAGGCTTGGAAGTCCTCAGGAGCTCTTTATAGTATGAGACAAACTCTCTACCAACCTCTTCAGTCGAAGAAGTGAGCATACCATCATTACGAATAATAACAGGAATATGGTGTCTTATGTGACGATGGCTCATCAAAGAGTGAAAGAATCTGGTTCCTTTGTCACAGTCTTTAAAGAAAGCACATTTCAACTTTTGGCCAAAGAACATTTTCTCGGCTGATTTAAGATTAGCAAGGTTCAACCTCTACTGCTTCTCAAGTGCTAGGAGATGACCATTATCCCTATCATTCTGCAGAAGAAGCTGAGTATCATCCAGGTCTTTTCCTGCTCTAGCTACCCTCTCTGAAATATGACTAAAATGAAGATTGTTCAAAGTCTTCAGGGCTCCTTTTAACTGCTTGAGCTTTTTACAGAGAATATACATATGCGACCCATAGATATCCAAAGACCAATGCTAAGAGATGGTTTCCAAGAACTGAGGATGAGTAACCCATATGTTGAAGAATTTAAAATTATGTTTGCCATGAAATTCCTGAAATCCCAGCTGGACTGTAGTTGGTGAATGGTCTGAAAAGGCTCTTGGGGTACCAAAGTGGACCAATAGAGTGTTTACCATAACCCTATCAATTTTTATCCACACTGTGCCATTTGTCCATGTAAAATAACAACCCGTAGAGTTCAAGTCAGCAATCCCAAGATCAGAACAACACTCCCTGAAATCTGAAATTTCATAGTTAGAGACTGGCTCCCCGTTATGCTTATCATCTTGAGAGAGGATATAGTTGAAATCACTAAGAAGAAGCCATGGTGATTCCGTGCCCCATCTCCTTAAATCCTCCTACAAAGCTCTCCTGGCAGTAATAGTGTTAAAACCGTATATGAAGGTGGCTGTAAAGCTTTATTAGTGAACCAAGCTAGTAATCTGAACATGTACCCCTTGTGTAGAGAAGTGAAGAATCTCAACCTTCACTGTGTTAGGGTTCTAAAAGACAACTATTCGAGCATATATTGTAGCTTCAACATTGCTTACAAACTGCTAAGACTTTAAACATAACTTATACATGCATGCAAATTTTACCGATGACAACTTAGTCTCTAGGAGACCACACACATCAATCTTTTTTCCCCCTCATGAGGCCAACAACCTCATGTTGCTTGAGAGGGATATTAAGCCCTCTCACGTTCCAGCAATAGACAATTATAGATGAGAAAGGGTGGGAGATACTCTACCACTGCCAGAAAATCTATTGGAATTCCTTTGGACCGAGCTCCTGGTGAGCATACCTGATACTGGACGATGAGGAGCCTTACTGCCAGTTATGTCTACTAAGATTGCAGGAGCTTTCCCCTTGGCAGAGACATACTGTTGAGGAGGCTGGTTACTTTTAGCAGGCAAAGATTTTGATGAGTTCTGCTTGTTACCATCGTTATTTCTCCTTTTCCAAACAGTTTGCCACTCTTCTGAACAAACAGTTTTGGGTTGAGAACATTGCTGCTCATCCTAAGCTACACAAGCCTCAGTAGGGACAATGGGAGCATCAAGCTTAGGAGCATCAACAGGGGGGCTTCAATCGGGGGAGCAGCAGCAGGCGAGGTATCAACAAGGAAATCATCAATAGAGGGGTTGAGTCGAGTAAAGACACTGCCTTTGATATTTTTCTTGGTAGCAACACTAGTTGAACCCGCATTCTTTACTGATTTGGCCTCTTCCTTGCTTTTAGAACACGCTCCAGAGGAATGGCCAAGCACTTTGCAAAGTTTGCAAAATTTATGCAGTGTCTCATAGATAACCCTATGGATGAGGGGGTTTCTATTGGGCAGGATAACATTGATGAAGGATCTAAGATCAGCAAGGAGATCAACTTCAACAAGCACCCCGGGCATATGATAATCTTTCCTTGGTGAAAGTTAACTTGTCACACTGTATTAGCTTACCAAGAACACTTGCAAGCTTTGATAAGCACCTCGGTGTCCAGCATTTCAATGGCAGGTTTGGGAACTTAATCCAAACAGGGATGTGAGTCATTTTAGAGCATGAGAAATCAAAATATTCAGACATGGGGCACAAGATGAGAGGCCTACCATATACTAGATAAGGCCCTTCACACAATATAGAGAATTTGTCTTTTTCATTTTGGAATTTATAAACTAACCAACCCGATTCATATATGGTAAGGGTGGCTTCACATTTCCAGATGTTCCTAATGATGCTATTCAAGGCTCTAAACTAACCAATGACACACAGTTTCTAGTCATCACAAGAGTGATCTAAATCTTCAGTTAAAAGAGGGTAAGACTGAATATCATTTAAGGTTGAAAAATGCATAAGTTTTGGGCAAGAGAAGATGCTTCGGTTGGAAGAGAACATATCTCTCCATCTACCACTAACAGAAAGAGAAGAGGGAGATTTACCTGCTTTAACATTATTGGACGGGTTAAAGCTGGCACCTTTAGGACTAGCTGGTATTTCTAGAGTGACCGGAGCAAGAGAAGATGGTAGAGACCTTTCATATTCTTCCTTAAAGAAAGTGAAATCTAACTGCTCTTCTTCCAGGTCTTCATCATCAGAACAATCTTCAACAATAAACACATCAAGAGGTGGAGAGCTATTATCCACCGGAGACCCATCTGCCTTTCTAATCGTGCTTGTACCTGTGCCACTGGATGAGATGACAGCATGGGGAGGGGTAGATATGTGACTGGCATATGGGAAATAACACCGGGGAGAGTTCAAAGAGCCGACTTTAGTTCTAAAACCAGAGAATCGCCTTAGTTTGTGTGAAATGGAATAGGAGCATGCAACGGGTCTTGTGTACTCTTAGCAGCAGTTGCAAGTTTCTGTTTGTTTTTTGCCAACCAAAGCTAGATTTGTTCAAGGGTTCTATGGATACAACACATGTTCATGAATAAAGTTTGAGATTTACAATTCATCATTCTAGAAGCTAGTAAAAGAGACATCATTTGTTAAATGATGTTTCTTATATAAAATCTAACATAAAGGAATTATAGATGATATCTAAAATTGTTATACATATGAAGTGAGGAAAGAAAAAAAAGGTTGAAAAGTCTTGATCAAATTTCCATGAGATTGAGACGAGTAATTTGAACTCAAGAGCAAGATTTTTTCGATCTAGAAAGACTAACACAAGAGAATTTTAGGAAAAATTATTTGTTTTTCAAGTTATTTTATTTCTTCCTATTTAGTTTAGGAAATTAAATACTATGTTTAATAATTTTTTCCCTACTTTGTTTAGGGCTTTTATTACTTTTTCTTTATTTTCAGGTTTTCTAGTTTGTTTAGGTTGGTTTTTGGGTGTATTTAAAAAGTTGTAAATCTTTTAGAGAGATAGACAACTTGAAGAGGAATATTTAGTAATAAAATTATGAATTAGGATTCTATATGACAACTCCATTTTGTTTTGATGCTAACTCCTATACAAGTGCTATAAGACCGTCCTCGAGTTGGATGAGTTAGGGTGGTGTTGCAAGCCTGTCCACGAGCACTTTAGACTAGTCTATAAGCTGAGATGACCTTTATATGAATGTTACGGACCGGTCTTTAAGTTGAATGAGTTGAGGTTGGTGGTGCAGATTTGTCCACAAGTTTGGGTGATTTTTAGATGTAGTTAACTTATATGCTTTATGTTTTAAGAATTATAAATTTAATTTAAATTTAATAAAATATTATGTGAATTTTCATTGTGTTTAATTATGAATTGTGATTATTGTTGGGTTGATTTTTTGTGATAGAGAGTTGTGAGTATAAAAAAAATGCCATGATAATTTTTTTTAAAAAAATCACAATTGATATTTGTGACTCATAAAAATATGTTATTTTTTTAAATATATTTTAAATAGTGGTATTTTGTTATTTTTTATATTAATGTCCAAACACATTCTGAAAGGAAGAAATTTATCCAAATAGAAAAAAACTTAGTAATTCCTTTCAATAAACATATCAATTGAGATAAGAAAATTAACTCTAATATCCAATAAAAAATTATCAACATTTCTTGGATAATAATAATAATAATAATCTCAAATCTTGTTTTTACAAGTGTGTGGAGTACCTAATAATAATTTCTTGATTTAATTTATTTACCAAGGACATTTTTTTGTGCGTAAACAATTAGAAAAACCAAAAAACCAATACCGTTAATTCAGTTAGCTGCCAAGGAAATTTTCCCACTTTCAATGTTCCTTCCCTCAGCTGCTAAACAAATTAAGACTAGAGGTGAGAGGAAGAGAGAGAGCCATATTTTCCACACAAAATCAAAGAAGAACAAGAAAAAAAAAAAAAGGGAAAACCTCTCCTTTTCTGTAAACTCTCTCTCTCTCTCTCTCTTCTCTTGGCAAAATCCTGACTTACTTTTGACTCTCTCTCTCTCTCTCTCTCTTCTCTTGGCAAAATTAAAAATTTCTGTAAACTCCCTCTCTTAATTTCATGTCCTTTTGTGTTCTTCCCTTAAAAAAAAAAAAATTCAATCCACTTCAAATCTGTATATAATAATATTTCTAGCTTTATTTCTCCTCCCACTCCCACTCCTCCTTTACACCTCCAAAACAGCAAAAGAAAATCCACTTGGTTTTAGAACCGATCTTTGTGTAGCTCCTTTTGGAGGGTTTTAACCCATCTTGATCTCATTGAGTCTCTCAGAAAAATCCACTGAATCTTCATAAATTCCTTGATAAAATTTGTGGGGTTTCAGAGAAAAATAGTGGGTCTTTGTTAAAATTTTGGGAAGCAATTTATTTTTTGCTTGATCTGGATTCCGGGTTGTTTTTTTCATCTTTTTTCTTGAGAAAAATCTGGTCTTTATACAGCCATGGCAGTCCCAACAATAGCTTTATACGCGAGCCCACCTAGTAGTGTGTGTTCATCACCATATCCATGTCAAATCAAC
>Ga0325410_1008897_pt1 | contig 10817 bp, 9 predicted proteins | sample PopdelMetagenome_16_FD_206182 | JGI IMG/M metagenome (GOLD analysis project Ga0325410, IMG submission 206182) | Populus deltoides microbial communities from Bellville, Georgia, United States - Xylem-PdIQD-R3 | ecosystem: Host-associated > Plants > Phyllosphere > Stem > Wood/Secondary xylem...
TATCCAAAGGAGAAATCGGATGGATACTAGCTTTTACAAGAAAAACCAAAATTGAATGACATTAGGCATTTGATTGGGAATGCCGAAATAAATGACATCTGAATGAAATGTAGGATAGATAATGGCTTTTATATGCCAAGTGGAGTGTTGGAATTATTGGTAATTAGTCTAGAGAATTATCGGATTGTATGGTAATATTTTTTTTTACCGGAAATGATAACATCTGAGGGAAGAATCGTTGATGGAATAATTGATAAATAAGTAAAATGGAATAAATAATCATCTGGTTAGGGTTGTCAGAATGATGTGGATCATAGAAGAGAAATTAGTTGAACATGAGAATATAATAACTGTATTATTACACATCAAATAAGTAGACAATACGTTTTTACATGTACAATGAAATTAATTGTATGGTTATGAATGAATCCTTAAAAGAAATCTATTTATTTATACCAACTATTAATTGTATTTTAATCTTATTAGCTAACCATTGCAGCTACTTCACGTATTTGGTGGAACTTGTTTTTCATCAACCTGTTTAATTTGTGTTAGATAGTTCTCTTATGTACATGTATGTAATCTGCTACTTTTGGTTTGTAAATGAATAAGTGAAACTGCTTTTGAACTATGCTACGCATATGTCACTTTTTGTTGAAACTGAAAGTAGTGTGCAATAACAAGTAAATATCGTGTTTTTCTTATATGATAAATTCTCTGTTCAATTCAGACATATTTTTAATTTCTTTAGTAATTAGTCTATATATGATTGTTGAAATGTGCTGAATTAATTAGTCAAGTGATGGGAGTTCAGAATGATTGGACATATGATATTGAATGTGATGATAATTCCAAAGAGAAATGATGATATGGTATGGCTTAAGTGCAGAGAAAACTCTACCAAAATTATATATATATATATAGCTTTGTTAGATTCATTTAATAATCCTTAACAATAATACATTTGAGTTTATTTAAATTCCTTCTTCGTAAGATGGGGGTATTACAAAAGCAATCCACTAACACTTAAAACTCAATGCCTGAAACCTACATTCAAATTTAATACCATGTTGTTTAACACTAAAATTATTCCATAATCTATAAACAAAAGAGTCATTGATCCTAAAAAGCTTAGTTTTAGTAATACAACAAACATCAAGATGATAACTAGTAATGTCATTTCCAATCACATGTTTTTCAGTGCCACGCCATAAACCTCTAATATTCTAATAAAGATCTTCATGGATTAAACAAAAAGCATTTATATATTAGAAAACAAAAATAAACTTATATATCATTTTTCCTCATTCCACTACCTCATTGTCAACCATGGAATGAAATTGATTCTTCAAAGCATCCTCACCATATGACACTTGAGGTAGGTTCTTACACTTGTTTCTTGTTTGAAGAGATCATCACGCATCTCAAGCATGATGGAAAATGATGGGTTTTAATTTTTATTTTTTAAAAAACTAATATCCTTTTAATTTTTGACAAACAATTTGCATGCCTATGGAAATATAAATATAAATATGAATGATTTATGATAGGTGACCCTATCTAAAGTCACTACCAGAAAATTAGTAAATACAAATGGGACATACCAACAAAATATTTTCAACGGTAGATTGTGCTAAATTTTTCCGACTAAATATGCTCTTACTATATCTATCAGTAAATACCAATGAAAATATTCTCTTGGTATTTACCAAGAGAATTACAAAAAGTCACTACCAGAAAATTAGTAAATACAAATGGGACATACCAACAAAATATTTTCAACGGTAGATTGTGCTAAATTTTTCCGACTAAATATGCTCTTACTATATCTATCAGTAAATACCAATGAAAATATTCTCTTGGTATTTACCAAGAGAATTACAATGGGAAAACAAGGAATAAAAAAAATCCAAGAAGTACGATAACGTGTTATTTCCATTGACAGAGTTATCGATGAATTTAAATCCGTTTCTAATATTTAATTTCTAACTTGACAAGCGACCCTCCTCTCCCCCATTTCTTCTTCTTCCTTTATTTTTTCTATGTAACAAACAACATAACCCCCCTTAATTTTATCACAAATCAACCTCTTATTACAAATTCGACCACCCCGACACCCAGTTTGTCAGCATCTTTGTTCTAATTCAAATTTTATTGAGCATTCCCTACTTCAAGTAAGTAAAACTATCCATTTTTTTTTATTTGAACTCAATTTTAAAATGTTAATTTTTATTACATATTTTTGTAGCATTGTATTTTGTTTGGGTGTTTACTTGTTTTATGGCTTTTTTTCCATAGAAATTTATTGTATGAATGTATGATTTGTACATGTTGTCATTAATATTCTATATAGATTTGACATAAGTAATGGATGATCATTCATTGATGTATTGAGATTCACCTAAAGGGTTGTATAGGATGGATTATTGTAATCAAGTTCAGGGTTTTTATTAATATACATTATATAATCCAAGAAATATTAGTGTAGGCAGTATTAGATGTCCATATAGAAGGTGTGAAAATAAAAAGTTTCTTGATCTAGATATTGTAACGATGCATCTTCTATAAAAAAAAAAGTTTATGGAGAGATACATGTGTTGGTTTGTATATGGAAAATCATATGTTCCTCACGAGAACATGGTACAAAAGATGATTAGGTAAACTTCTAGTTCTAACAACATACATGAAGTTGTTGATGACAATAGTAATTCTTATAGGAATATGGTTATGAATACGATGAGAATAAATTATGGTTATACTGGTTAATGTCCAATAGTAGATGAAGAACGTAATGCAAACACGACCAAGTTTTTTATCTTTTGAAAGACTCTAATGAACTATTATAGGATGGGTTCACAAATCATAGTAAATTATCAGCAGTTGCATATGTGTTTACCATCAAGTCAGATCATGGGAAGCATACTTCTCACATGTATAAAACTTAAATACTTTTTAATCACACTTAGATTGTAAAGTTATTCATGTCACCAAAGACTATTAAGCACATGACATAACATCATTCACATGATACGGTAGATAGAGTGATGATGCTTAGAAACATTTTAATAGGGTGCATCCTTAATGTTTAGTGGAATCAAGGAATGCACGTCTTGGGTTATCTATAAACAGATTCAATCTATTCGGGTCATTTGTTACTTCTTATTTTTTTTGGCTAGTGATACAACTTGTCACCGAGGATGTGTATGAGGCAAAAGTTCATGGTTTTATCTATGGTCACACCTGGTTCTAATAGTCCTGGTTGGAATTTAAATGTTTGCCTTTGTTTATTGATTTATGAGTTGAAGCAGTTGTGGTCATTTAGGGCTTTGACATATGATGTATCAAGGAATAAAATTTTTAGATGAAGACAACTTTGATTAGGACTATCAATGATTTTCCTGCATATGGAAAGATTTCTAGTTGAAGCATGTATAGAAAACTAGTATATCCATATTATATGGAAAATAATAAGGCCTCTACGTTAACAAATGATGGTAAAACATCTTTTTTTATTGCCACAAGCAGTTCTTACCAATGGATCACAAGCATAGAAAGAACATAAATGAGTTCTTTGAAAACTAGCATATCCATATTGTACGAAAAATAATAAGGCCTCTACGTTAACAAATGACGGTAAAATGTCTTTTTTTGATTGCCACAGATAGTTCTTGCCAATGAATCACAAGTACAAAAAAAAACATAAATGACTTCTTTGTTGGCAAAGTTGAAAGAGATGTTGCACTATCACTATTGTCGGGTGAAGAATTGTATGGTGTGGTGTCGGAGTACAATGACATTGTGTTTCGTTTTCAATCGGATAAGCATAAGTTTCATGGTTTTGGTTTGATCCATAATTAGGTAAAACAAAGTATTTTTTTGACTGCTTTCTTATTGGAAGACCAATATTCTCTGTCATAACCTTGATGTCATGCATATTGAAAAGACCATGTTTGAAAATATTTCAACACTATTGTCGCACGTGTGCAGCGTCGCGGCGATCGCCCACCCACACTCAATGTGTGTGGTGTATCTATCTGGTAAATGTGGGGAGACAAGGAGTTCTTATCTTTATATCAGTGGAAAAAAATAGAATAGGAGTCGCCACCTAGTATTCTGGTCACTGGGAACCCTAACTGGTCTCAGAGATTGGGTACGGAGACTGGTTGCGTAAAGGGAAGGTATTAGCACCCCAAATACGCCTAACTAAGGTAAGCTGTATTGTTTTATTTGTCTGATCAAAATCTAAGGTTTGGTCGCGTTTTCTAATTGTTGGTCTTGTCTGTCTAAGATTAAAAAAAAGCCCTCCTAAAAAAGGAGGTTCTTATTTTAATGGGGTAAAACCTAACCTTTCTATCATTAAAAAAACAAAAAAAACTACCTTTCTAATATCGGGAGTACGTTTTACGTATAAATTTGTAATTTCGGATATTAAAAGAAAACAAAATAATTTTTTTGAAATATTGGCCAAGTTCTTGTGACTTTAATAAACTGGTTATTAAAGCCAAAATGCATGCTAAAACATTTTTTTTTGAAGTTTTCTTTGTTGTATGAAAATACAATGAGGTTTTTATTTTTAGAGACTTGACCGTATGCATGAAAACAAAAACATTTTTTTTTAATGTTTTAACAAAAACCAAGTATTTTAATACCGGATGTATATTTTTACGATGTAAAAATACAAATCAATATTAAGCAAAATTTAGTAGAAAAATACACGGAAGAGTTACAAATTTTCAAATTTTTTTTTCTTGAAATTGTTTTTGGACTGGGCTGGACCCTGCCCACTCATTTGGACTGGGCCGGACAGTGAGCAGTGGAGCACTCTCCACTGTTCACGTAGAACAGTAGAGACAGTGCAACGAGGAAGAAGAAGAAGAAGAAGGAAGAGGGGCGGATCTACGGTGGCTTCGAGGTTGTGCTGTTGGTGGTGGCTGACCGGAGAACGGCTCGGACGGTGGTCGACCTTTCTTCTTCTTCTCTGTGTTTTTTTCTTCTACTTTGTCTCCCCTGTTACTGTTTTTTCAGTGTTTCTTCTTCTCCCCGCTTCTGTCTGTTGCTTCTCCTTTCTTCTTCTATTTCTAATGGTGGCTGCTGTTGTTGGTGAAGCGATGGTGGTTCTTCTCTACGGTGACGGGCAGTGTCTACTGCTGTTTTTCCATCTGTGCAGAGGTGTCAGCTCCTTCTTCTTCAAGGGTGTTGCAGTATGGGGAGGAAGATGGTTAGAGGTTGACGGTGGCGCTGCTGGCGGTTGTTGGCCAGTGGAGTTGTTGTGGCGGTGGAGAGGAAGGAACAGCGCGGGCCCAAGGGATGAGGAACGATTCTTCTTCTTATCTATGCAGAGACCGCAGTCTCTGTTTCTCTATATTTTTTCTTCTCAATTGCTTGGTTCCCAAGCAAACTTGGTGACCAAACAATCCAAAATCACTTTAGTCTCTCATTTTCTTTTTATACTTTTGATCTCCTTATCCAAATATTTTTTTTTAAAAATACGTCAATGTCGACATGATGAGAAAAATAAATTAATGATTTTGAAATAAGAGTGTTAAAAACTAAATGCGTCGAAAGTAAATTTTTTATTTTTTAATAGTTGAGAATAATAGAATTAAAATATTGGTGACCAAACAATCCAAAATCACTTTAGTCTCTCATTTTCTTTTTATACTTTTGATCTCCTTATCCAAATATTTTTTTTAAAAAATACGTCAATGTCGACATGATGAGAAAAATAAATTAATGATTTTGAAATAAGAGTGTTAAAAACTAAATGCATCGAAAGTAAATTTTTTATTTTTTAATAGTTGAGAATAATAGAATAGCTTGACTTATCTCTTAGCCAACCTTTCTTATTTATATGTATGAGATAGAACATGGCAGTAACTGTAGGAACTACAACACTGGAATATTCATACAATAATTCCTATTTATATGTACATTCTATAATATGCCCCCTTAAGCCAAGGGTGGAGGATCGGCCCGAAGCTTGAATCGAAAAACAATAAATGAAGCAGCGGAAAAATGGGCTTAGTAAGAACATCTGCAAGTTGATCTTGAGAGGAGATAAAACGAATCTGAATCTCTTTCTTCACAACCTGGTCTTTTACAAAATGATAATCAACTTCGGCATGTTTAGTATGAGCATGAAAGATAGGATTTGTAGATAGATAAGTAGCACCGAAATTATCACACCAAATGGTAAGAGCGGAGCTAGATGGAATCTACAAATTGATTAATAAATATTGAAGCCAGATAACCTCAGCAGTGTCATCTGTTAAAGTTTTATACTCAGCCTCAGTAAAGGGGCGAGCAACTGCGCGTTGCTTGCCTGACCAAAGAAAACAAGGTAACCACCCATAGATTTTCGGTCATCAATACTACCTATCCAATCTATATATTTAAAATCATGTAGAGCAAAAGAGAAACTACGAGTGATATGGAAGTCATAGGATGTCGTACCTTTAAGATAGAGCATAATACGTTTAACGACGGTCTAATGAGAATCAATGGGAACATGCATAAACTGACAAACTCTGTTAACAACAAAACAGATATTCGGTCTTATAAAAGGTGAGATATTGAATAGTATCCATGATTTGGCAAAACCATGTAGGATAAGAAAATAGGGCTCTGGTAGTATGGTAACCTTCGAAGTAGAGATTGGAGTATCAACAAGTTTGCAGGAAGTCATACCAGCCCGAGTAAGGATGTCAAGAATATACTTGTGTTGTCATAGCATGAAACCCATATCGGTGGATTGAACTTCAATACCTAGAAAATAATGAACTGCACCTAAGTCACGAAGCTTGAACTCTAAGCTCATTAACTGTATTAGGCGGTGTAGCATATTAGAGTTGTTACCCGTAAGTAAGATATCATCAACATAAACTAGAAGATAAAAGATATTAGTACCATTGACAGGATAAATAAGGAGGTGTCAAACTTGGAGGCATGAAAGCCGATAGTGAGCAAAAAGACACTCAGATGATGGTACCATGCCCTCGATGCCTGTTTTAAACCATACAAGGACTTGTGCAATCGGCACACATGAGATGGAAGAGAATAGTCAACAAAACTCGGATGTTGTTTCATGTAAACCTCTTTGGTAAAAACACCATTAAGAAAAATATTATGAATATCAAGTTGATGGATCTTCCAATTACGAGAAACCATAATAAAAAATACTAATATGATAGTGGCTTGCTTAATAATTGGGTTGAACATTTCAGAGTAATCAATATCTTCTTGCTGAGTAAAACCTCTAGCAACCAAGAGCGCTTTATAGCGCTCAATACTGCCATCAACACGAAGCTTAATCTTGCACACCTATCGACTACCAATAACATTCATTGAAGGATGAAAGGGAACTAAAAACTAAGTGTGGTTAGAGCCCAAGGCCTGAATTTCATCGCGCATAACATCATGCCAAGCCTCATACCTGTCAGCATCAGATAAATCAATGGGTTCAGAAGTAGGAGAGGACATTACCTAAGATGTAAGAGTAACAGTAGCAACGAAAACTCTCAGATTTGTTGTCTTTGGCTGTCGCGGACGAAGGACCATAGGATATATGTTGACTATTGCAGAGAAGAAGAGGAAAAGTTTGTTACAGGTAGAGGACTTGCAAAAGAGGTAGAGCCAGCAGTAGAGGGATCACTAGCAGAAAAAGGTGAACCAGAGGGGGGGCAGCGGGGTGACCTAGTAGTAACAGAATATCATGCTACAAACTAGAGGGAGTCAAACTTCTATATGTACTTGCAGCAGGATGGTTAGGTAAACATGCATATGGTGATGAGATAGTAATGTGTAGGGCTGCTGTGGTGAGCAGAAGGTGGGTGATGAAAGGCAGACGCACATGGGTTGTTTATGTAATCAATAATGGTGTGAAACATTAAGGAATATAACAAATTTGGTAGTAGGGTAGTAGCAAGTTGGTTTGAGGTTGGAGATGAGGAATGTGCAATATGTTCAGACTTGTCAAAAGAAACACATGTTCATGAAAACGGACATGATAAGAGATATAAATATGTTGGGATGCAATGTCAAAACAACGGTAACCAAAGTAAGATGAGCTATACCTGGAAACACATATAGAGAAGAACAAAACTCTAATTTATAAGTATAATAGGGGCGCAAAAACAGAAAGCAGAGACATCTAAAAGTACGCAAAAAATGATAATCCAGATATCGTTGAAACAGACAATCAAAAAGAGATTTATTTTCGAGGACAAGAGTAGGCATGCGATTGATAAGATAAACTGAAGTTTTAAGTATAATTTCAAAATCTTAATGGTGTTTTACACTATCCTAGAAGAGTAGTCTTATTTCAACAATGCCTATGACGACGTTCTACTGTGCCATTTTATTTATGAATGTGAGGACAAATCAGAAGATGATGAATACCAAAGGTCTGAAAGAAAGTGGATAATTTTTTGTATTAACCGCCCCAATCAGTTTAAACAGATTTAACTTTTAGTAAAAATTGACGCTCAACGAGAATCTGAAATTGATGAAAAATATAATACACATTAAACTTGGCAACAAGAGGGTAATACCATATATATTTTGTATATGCATCAACAAAAATAACAAAATAATGAAAACCATCAGATGAAAATAAAGGAGTAAGACCCCAAACATCACTAAAAATTAATTCAAGTGGAGCAGAAGTTTTGTGACCCGTAGGTCCTAAAGAAAAACTTGATGACTTTCCTAGAGGACAAGTTTGACATTGAAAATTAAGACGCTTGTTATTACAAGCAATCTTATTTTACGAAACTAGAAATTTAGAAATACAAGAAGTAGGATGATCTAGTCAACGATGTCATAGATCAGCAGAAGTAGATATGCAAGGAGACCAATAAACTTGAGGAACTGACAAGACAGAAGACCTAGTCAAAGCATAAAGACCATCTTTACTCTGACTTGAAAGGAGTACTACCTTGGTGTTGAGATCCTTGACATAAAAAACAAATGGGTGAAATTCAAAATAAACATTGTTATCAAGATATAATTTTTGAACAAAAAGTAGAGGTTTCGTAATATATGGAACATGAAGAACGTTGGATAAAATGAAAGTGCGATATGGTGTATGTATTTTAGTATGATTGATATTAGATATGGGAAGTCCCTATTAAATTATTATTACCAAGATATGGTTCGGACCCTGTTAGATTTGCAAGAACAAATGTGACGTATTGATTAGCACCGGTATTCGTAAGCCAATTGGTAGTACTTGTTGAGGAAGCATTACTCAATGCCAGATTCATACTAGGTTGTTGTCCATATCCAAGGGTTTGAAGTTGAGGATAGTGAGGGGAGGGCGCAGGATGCCCCTTGTTTCGGTGCCAATTGCCCTGCTTTCTGTCATTGTTAAAAGGTCCATTATGTGAAAATCAGACCTGGAAGCAATAAACTTGTTCCCTCTGTTACTGCCATAATTGGGACGCCACCCTCCATGAAATCTACTATGTTTCTGCTAAAATTTCCAAAAGGCTGACGCTGAGCAACAAGAGCTGAAGGTGTCGTGGGTAGTAAAAGAGCATTGATGGTAGCAGACTTCATGGATTGAAGGGAGGTCTTGTGAAGAAATTCATATGTGAGAAGATGACTATGGAGATCCGTATACGAGAAAGATTCTGCCTTGGTTACGAGGCTTGTTACTAAGTCTTTAAATTTAACTTGAAGACCATAAAATACATACAAATTAAAGTCTTTTAGCGAAACTGACCAGCTAGCAGCAGCCAACTCATCAAATAAGGCTTTGGCATTTTGTATAAACCGAGTGAACAAATCATCACCTTGTCGAAGATCTTGAAAGGAGTCATGAAGTTGCATAATACGAGAATTTGATGGAGAAGCTAGAGCTTGCTTAAGCAGGCGCCAAACAGAGTGCAAAGTTTAGCAATCAATAACAAGATGAAGAACATCCATGGAGAAGGAAGAAAATAGAGCACTTAGAATGAGTTGGTCATGCTATTTCTAACGAAGAAATGAGTGATTTACCTGAAGAGAGGTATCATTGGTAGCAAACATTTATGGAGGAGGACATGAAATTGAGTCGTCAACAAACCCAAAAACTTCTTGGCCTTGAAGGTATGGCTTCATTTTCATTCTCCAATATAGGTAATTTATGCTTGTCAATTTTAGGGAGATAACTTGGTGAGTGTCGGAGAGGGAAACAATGTTGTCCTCTTAAGCAAGGTGGATGGCAACAGTAGAGGCAGACTGTAGTAGAGGAGCGGTGGGCAGGTTGGCAAGATTTTGGCCAGCATTTGGTGGCAGTGGCCACGACAAGATAGAGGTAGAGGAAGAAACACCAACTGACTACATTGGTGGCGCGACAGAGGAGGGGATCTGCATCGGCAGTGCAGTAAAAAAGGGAGAGGTAGCAGACGACTAAGAATAATAGTCCATGAGAAAAGGAGAAAAGGAGTTTAAAGTGATTTAGGGCTCTAATACCAAGTTGAGAATAATAGAATGACTTGACTTATCTATTAACCAACATTTTCTATTTATATGTATACAGTACATACACTATCAGAAATTCACTAAATACCAACGAATTTACCGACGGAATATTTCTGTCAGTAATTTGAGGTCGAAATTACCGGCGGAAACTTTTACGTCTGTAATTCAGTCGGTAACTATCGACGGACCCTTTTCCGTTCGTAATTCAGTCGGTAATTACCGACGGAAAATTTCTGTCGGTACTTACCGACAGAATTACGGACAAAAAAGTTTCCGAATTAAAAAAAAAAGGCGGGTCGCTGACATGGAGGTTTTTGCGGGTTATTTTTTTCCGACAGAATCACCGACGGATT
>Ga0325410_1008898_pt1 | contig 10817 bp, 3 predicted proteins | sample PopdelMetagenome_16_FD_206182 | JGI IMG/M metagenome (GOLD analysis project Ga0325410, IMG submission 206182) | Populus deltoides microbial communities from Bellville, Georgia, United States - Xylem-PdIQD-R3 | ecosystem: Host-associated > Plants > Phyllosphere > Stem > Wood/Secondary xylem...
TAATAAAGTGAGTTTTATCATTATCAAATATACAATTTGTACAATTTGCTTTAAAAGTAGACGCAGCCGCGGAAACGACTATACGAAGTCTCTCTTTTTATAAATCTAATATTTCAAAGTGAAAATCTCAAATATTAACCGCTCAATTATTTTCTTAGAAACATAAATCTGAAATTGTAGTCTATATCACAACCACACATCAGTCAACTCAACAACTAATACGCGTGATTTTTTTCAATTTGTACTCTTCTTAATTTCTGGCCGCTTCTGATGAATTCTGGACTTGCTCTAGGACTGATGAGATGAAGTTGTACAAACCTATCTCCGTGGTGGCAATGGATCCAAAGAAATCCAATAAAACGGTGTTTTGCTTTTTTGAAATCGAGACAGGGATCTAGCAAGAATGCAAGAATGGTGACATTTCAGTCCACAAAAAATGCCTTCTGGAGTGATTTCATTTCAAAGGTGAGGGTCCCCACACACGTTGTCCTGCAAACTTCTCTCTTGCAAAATTAAGCTCCAACTTTCCAGCATATATATACATGGCATATTATCATATGACCCACTATATATAATCTTCTTCTTTTTTCAAGTAAAGCAAATATATGAAAGTTCCTGAACTGTTGTATAGTAATATTACTGTTAACTACTAGAAAATAAAGTAACACTGATCCAAAAGCAAACATGAAAAGACTGCGGCTACAGAAGTCACTATCCAAGATATGAAATCCTTAAAACTCTTAGGTACAGTTGAGGTGTTCGAAGAGAAGATTAAAAAACAGCTTGAAGAAAATTGAGCTGCCTCTCTTATTGAAACCCAATGATGTGAAGATCTCCAGGGTAACTGCATCATGTCTCCAAAAGGCCTTTCTTCCACGAAACAACTCGCATTCCTGACCTGGAAAACGATCCCGAACTTTGTTAATCACATGTTCTCTTTCTTTCTTTCTTTCTTTCTTTTTTCGGGGTGATAAAAAAAATGCAATCGGAATTAACCTCCCAATTTGGACATCAAACGAAGCTAGTACTTACAGAAAAAGAAGAAAAGATTCTGGGTTAAGCTTTTAAATATTGGCATATATATGACACAGAGAGAAAAGGTTTAGAATTAATGAAATAATATCGATAATCATTTTCTTCTCCAATTAAAAGTGATTGTACTCGGGAGGAGGAGTGAGTTTACCATATTGCAGCGGTAGAAAGTGTCTCGGTCATGGCTGTTATCGCATGTGGTGGGGCTTCTTAATTTCCTATCAGAAAAACTAAGTGGTGGGGCTCTAATATGTACGTTCTCCTCCTGCTAAATGTAACCACGAAATAATTTCTTCCCTGAGCTTGTATGTGTTTGTTTCGATATTTGAAAATAAGATTGAGTTATTCTAGTAGCTAATGATTTGAAAAATAATTGTTCATAGTGTTTGAATTGTTTTTTTAAGTATATTTTTTATATCACGGTAAATTCGGAGAGGGAAAGAAATCGTAGATATACTGCAAGGCATGATCTTCGAGTATTAAAGGAAAAGAAAGGAAGGAAAATATAATAATAGGGGAGGAGGGAGAGTTGGCTTAACATTTAACCCCAATATTCACATCAATATCCCTTCCGCTAAATCATTGGATTATCGATTGCTGCCATTAATTTCTGTCAAGGTGCCACAATTCAAATGGGAAAGGAGGAGCCAAAGTGGGAGAAAGTCTGGCCTACTTCTAAGACTTTTTCCCCTAGTATACTTTTCGTGGGAAATCATGCACAGTTAGCAAAGTTATTACTGCTACTACTACTAATGATAATGATAGTAGAAATTGGATTTATCCTATGCTCACACAATTAGGCATATTATAATAATAGAAGACTATCCACGAGAGATAAGAAAATGCATTCCTAAATGCTAAAATTGATTTTCAACCAGTAAAAATCAGCTATAATATACTTAAAAATCTATAAATAGGAGCCTAATAAAATTAATTAGACATCTAGAGTTGGACACATGACCAAACAGAAAAGACGTTTCGTTTGAGCACCCTAAGCCCGGCAGCTAGCACTCGTGATTCTGGCAGATATATGCGTAGGAAAAAAGAAATTCAGGTAAAAAGAAATAAGAACAAAAGGACAAGAAAAGAAACAAAAGCCAATACATGTTCTCCCATCTCATGACTGCTCCCCTCATGCAAAGAAACAGGTCAGACAGATAATAGTGATAGAAATTCTTTTTTTTCCAAAACCCCAAAAAGAAAGGTAAAATCATCAAGGACACATTTACCAATGGAAGCAGAAAAATTTTACTTTCTAATCATATCCGAGTATGATCATTAAAAACGTCACTAGACTATAGGAGAAGAGAGTTTAGTTCACGTACCGATACTTTTGTCATCTAGCATTTTTTTTCTTCACTGAAAACTCCCATTTCCTCCGAAAGGTTGGCTTGTCGGCGCCGCAGAAATGTTAGTGTTATGTCTCTCTGAATCCAAGGAGGAGCCACCCATATCCATGCCATGAAGCTGACGCTGTGGCTGCTGCTGTTTTTCTCTCTGTGAAAACCCTGATGATCCACTCATGCTTCTCACTATTTGAGGACCAACACCAAGAAAGTCTCTTGTCAATCTATCAGACCCACCAATGCTTGCATTGAGACTTTGGTGCAACTTTGCTTCATCCATATTAGTGCTGCCAAAATTTGGGCCGTGGTGCTGCTTTTCTTGCTCCAAACTTGTCCTGCTTGCAGTATATCCACCATAGGGGTTTTCTTGTGCATGTCCGGAACCAAACATGGAGGAATTCCCAGGAGCAAATGAGTTCATTAGGTCATGAAGATTATTCTCGTTTTCGCTGAACATGCCACTAAAGTTCCCACCAACAAGTTGCCTATCTGATTTGTTACCACTTGAGGAAGAGCTACCAAAACTTCTAAGTAATGAGGCACTGTTGTTGCTTGAACTTGAACCCATTTGAGCAGCCTTTTGAAGCAGCGCAGTAGCAGACATATGAGAGACCATGTTATCATTCTGAACGGAAGAGCTGTAGAGAGAAGGGACACCGGAGGTCATTTGATTACCCATTACATTATTTGAGAAGATATTACTCCCTTCACAACCACCAACACCATTTTGGTTGTTGAAATGACTGGGCATTAGCAATCCTGAAGTTGGTAGGTTGCTGTTGGAATTGTTTGCATTGTTGCTGTTGGAAATGCTGCTTGCGGTGCTACTATTGGAAAGAAAGCTGAGGTTGAACAGATTGCCAGCAGAGGGAGGGTTGCCTGTGGTGTTGTGAATATCAGCAAATTGCATCAGTCCATGATGGAACGGCTTATTTTGCAACAAGTCTTGCTGTGATTGGTTTTCATCATGATAATTCTGGTTTGGTTCTTGCATGAAGAAAGCAGGTGAGGGCATTTGCTGTGGAGGTCGAAACGACGATGAACCAATTGATGAAGGGAGAAGATGATCGAATTGTCCAGTCCGGGCACCACCGCCACCAAGTCGTAAAACGTCAGTAGACTGGTTGTTGTGGTCTTGTAATGAGGAGATTTGAGTTCCTACTTGAGATAAGCCTAAGGTCATGTTGCTACTTCCATACAGATGGCTTCCAATTGTGTTCAAGTTGGTAGGAGGGTTTCTTGCACTTTCTTGAGCCAGCGCATCACAGAATGCCCTGTGGGTGATAAAGCTGTCTCGCCTGCAACAATTATTTGGAGAAGAAGCTATTAGATCATCTCAGAGAGATAGTAAAAGTACACAAAGACGAAAGAAAAGTTGAAAAAACTATAAACAGGAATTTATGTCTGCTAGCTCTACTACATCAAACTATACAATTTTGAAAGAAAAAAAATACATAGTTATAGATATGAATAATTGTGAAATATGATGCCAGCTACCTCAAGGCACATGAGTATGTCCACTACTATTATAGAAACTGTGATAATAGACGTGATTCTAATACATATATATAGTTAATCCAAATTATAGAGCCACTAAAGAAAAATTAAGTTCATCTCCGTGACTGATGGCATTTAATCAATACATACATACATACATACATACATACATATATATATATATATATGAAGATTTCATGAGTTCCTGTCCATTATTCTTGGCTTCTCCATTTTCTTGATGCGTCCCATCTTCAGCAAAAGGCGCCCGAATTGTCGCGGTCCAGCAATTAAATGACAAAGGCTTGTAGATCCAGTACTTACAATAGCTATACATCACATCCAAATAAAAACTAGGGTTCCATATCGGCTGTAAAAATAAAAAGAGTTGTAGAAAATGGTACAGGAAGCATGGGGAAGGGCAGAGAGGTGTTTAGGATGCATGAGTCTTCAATAATTGAAGACTTAAGTTGGTAAAAAAATGTAGAAAGTACTAGAGAAGAATGTGAAAGAAAGGAGTTCAACCATAATTTCCTTAGGAGACAGAAACATGGTAATTACGGGCTGTGGAGGGGTAGGTGTGAAAGAGGTTTGGACAGGGACAGTATAATTAAACAATCAACCATGTAACACCATTTGAAGAACTGGCCCTTCAATAAATGCAACAAGAGAATGTGTTTAACCTCATGATAAGACATCAATCAAAGAAAGTCCATTTCAGGACTTCTTTTTAATGCGAGTCTCATGATGCCTGCTGATTTCCCGCTTGAGGGCTGACTGTTCAAAAACGAGGAACCAATCTAAAATCATCACATCTATTGAAACCCTTCCTTGGTGATCAGCTCTAAACACCCCCATATATGTCACTGCAACTCTCTCTCTAAACTGTAAGACCACGCAGCTCTAGCAGAACGGCAGCAATGGGAGGGGGGGGGGGAGATGAAGGGAGAGAAGGATGGTTAGTTAGGGCCCAGCTAACTTTATCATTAAAAGGAGTACCTGCAAGAGCACAGACCTGATCACATCTAGCCAACCCATAAGAGAACAAACATGGTAAAATACACGAGCAAGCTCTACAATATGGCATAGCAACACGTGAATAGGAAAAAGGATAAACGGCCAAAAAGGGCGGTGGTTTTGAGGAGAACGAAAAAAAACGTAGTCTCTCTTTTCTTTTTTCCTCTCTCTTTGTTAATCGGCCTCTCACCAAAACCTCAATGACCATGGTGGCAGTTTCAATAGATTATTCACGTGCGAGCGCATGTTTTCTGCTCTCTCACCATCTCCACTGCGGTAACCAGTTGAAAAGTCTTTAGAAAAATAAAACTTGAAGAGAAGCGTAGAAGAAATGGAGACAAAGTATCAAAACTTTTCTCTTCTCTCTTGTCGCTTGATCGAGGAATCTTCGCCCTAAAACAAATAAGCCCTGTGGTCGTAACGCCTCTTCCGTTTCTTCTCTTTCAACCTTTTTGTTGGTGTCGTATATGAATCGAGGGATAGCCGTCCTCCTTCCAAGGAAGAGGAAGATATACGTACAGCATTAATGAGAAGATGGGGTGATTAATTAATTAATTAGCAGTTACCTTGAGAAGAGAGTGCCACAGTCACATCTGTATTCTCTAGTGCCACAAGTCTTAGAATGGGCTTTCCAATCAGACTGGACAGCATATTTTTTTGAGCACTTCTCACACTTCCATTTCTTCTCACCATGTTTTCTTGAGTAGTGCTTTTTGATTCCAGTAAGATCACCAAGAGCTCTAGAAGGCTCATGGTGGACGCATGTGGGTTCGGGGCACAGATAAACCTTCCTCCTCACTTCTTTTGTAGTCTTCTGCTTTAGCTTCCAAGGCAGGTTATGTCCTCTTCTGTGGAGCTGTAGATTTTGCTCCCTTTGGAACCCTTTGTTGCATACCTCACATATGAACCTGTTTGTTGCCATTAGGGTCTTGGGAGATAGTGCTATCACCTCTGCGTCTGGATCTGTTGAAAAATGACAAACAACAAATTATTAGAAAAATCAAAATTTTAATTACAAATTAAGGAAAAGGAAACTTGGGGGAAGACATTTTTAAAACATAGTATATGTCTATATGCATCCATGCCAATTCCACTAAAAAACTTGGGTTTCTGTTAATTGGATTTTTGTGAAAGAAGCATAAACGAAGATGGGGAAAAAATGTAAAAGATTGAGTGAAATATATATTGAGAAAATCATTTTGTTGCTTATATTACTAGGTAGATCGATCTTTAGATAAAATTGATGATACTTGCTTGGTGTTCCAGGTTGGTTTCTCTTTTTCTTCTGTGGCGGTGGAGCCTGAGCTGAAGATGAAGTTGGAGTTGAGGAATGCTGTTGTTTCATCTGCTGGTTTTGTTCTTCTTCCCTAATTCCAAAAAAAGGCGCCGATGAAGAAGAAGCAGCCATATTCTTCAGAGAGTTCTTCTACCTTCTTTCTTCTTCTTGAAGTTCTCTTCGCTTCTTCTGCTGTTAGTCTCGCAAGGCAATTAATAGTCTTGAAAACCAACACAGCCCCACATGCAATTTAAGCTCCTGCTAGATATTCTTATCTTATAAAGGCAAAAAAACAGCAAATTCAGGCTTTGGGTTATTGATTAATGAGAACCCTAAAATGGGAAATAATATCTGATAGAGAACCTAAAATCAAGGGAGATGTGAAGAGAAAGGCAAAAGGTATTGCAGCCCATGGCGTAGCATTAGATTCCTCTTTTCTTCTGTTCCCTTTGTTTTAAACGCTCAGATTTTGAACGAGTGAGGTTACTCTTGTTCTTCTTTGATTTGGTGTCATGCAGATAAACTAACACATATACATGCCATAATTTACTTCTTTTTATTTATTTATTTATTTATTTATTTTCTATCTTCTTAATTTGTTTCACAGTTTTTTTCCTTTCTTGATATTGCTCAATAATTTCCTACCTTAAAATGACATTACCAAATGAAGATAATTAATTGAGAGAGAGAGAGAGCAGAGTGGGGGTAAGGCTTACGAGTCCGTGGACCCAATCCATCACACAAAACGACATAGGATGGTTTGCGAGGGTAGCATGAACAGCTACACGGTCTCTCTCTTACATTTCGTATCTGGCTATTCACTTCCAGACAAACCTTCCCTCATCACTCCCTCTCTCAGTGGACCTCACAGTAAAATATTTAGTATATACTTAACTAATTTCTATTTGGGATCCATGTAACTGTAAACCCAATTTAACCAAGGCAAATTTGGCAATACCTTTTTTTGAAAGAACATGAAACGATTGATTCTTTTTCCCACCTCAACCACGTGTACATTAATTTAGTTTCAACAGGATATTTATAATGTATGAATCGAGCGGTACAAACATTCGATCCAGACTGAATGGGTCAATACTTAATTTTTGTCGTACAAAAAAAATTCAATCAGCTATAATATAATGATCAGTACGGGTGTTTCTCTGTTTTTATAAAAATTCTCGTGTCCGAATACTTTCATTTTGTAATTAAAAAAAAAACACGCGGAAGAGAGTAAACTCCTTGAATTGTACTCTAACGGTGAGATTTTATATTAAAAAAATGGATACAAGATTGGTTTTCTGTGTATTGATGAAAAACTAGGGTAGCCCGCCTGAGACTTGACTGGGGAACCCGGCAGCATTCATGAAGCTGTTGGCCGTCTGAGAATCAGCTTGGGGACTGTATAGCATAGTTCATCACTGTTTTTGACACCCCTCTGGTTGACTGGCATGCAAAGGGCAAAAAAGGGTCAGCCGCTAGCCTTTGTCAAGTACACTGGAATCTATCCAGTTGAGCTCGGTTCCATGCAACAGGGACCCTGGCTATCACATCAAGGTGTGTGGGGGCATCTCAGTCATTTCGAACGACCTAGAGAAAAGACCTAATATCCAACCACCAGGCACGGTCTCTAATTTTCTTAAGCTCTGCAGTATTCCTTGCTAGCTTCGCATGCATCCCTGTCATTTCTACGATGTTGCCTCTGAAATATGGCCATGGGATTACAGGGTTAGATGGTAAATTGGCATCGTAAAAGTTTCCTTGGAATCGATTTTATGCTAAGATTGATTCTAATTATTTAAGTAAATTGATTTGATTTGATTTGCTAATCGAAAGTCTTTATTTGAAACAGCTTTTAATTGAAATTGCGAGATTTATTTGACCTGAACAAGTGAAAATCACTCAACTTGCTGCTCTCATCTCTTGAAAAAATTGTGTCAATCATATTTGTGTGGGAGAAGGACGGTAGTGAAGTTAATGTTTAAGGGATCAAGTACTTCTGAAAAACAAATCACACGCGTTTTAATGTGATTTGCAAAATTATAAACATCTCTAATTTTAATTAATTACCTGTAGAATTCATTTGTATTGATTAAAATCTTCTAAATTTTAGAATGGAGTAAATGATATTGAAATGATTTTATTTCTACTCAAATATTAAATATCCAAACAGCCTGTAAAAAGTGATATACATAGGGTTCAGGTATAGTCGAGAAGACTGTGATGCAATAAAAAGAATAATGTGCTTGAAGTGGGAATTTGAAGCCTGGATTGGGACAGTTGTATTCTACTTTAAATTTCCCAGATTAATATTTTTTATTCCATGCCAGCTACATTTTTTATTCCTATCGACGCCGGTGGATTAACTTATTGATGTATACATAAACGGTTAGTCACCTTACTTCTATAATATTGTTTGGAAATTAAGGAACTGTCTTCTAAAATAGTTGAACTTACAGTGTTGTATACCTGCATGTTAGAGAATAATATAAATTATATTCTGAGATTGTACTTTATATTTTAAATTATTGGATTGAAATGATTTTTTAACATGGTATTAAAGATTTGATGACCAGGCGGTCACGAGTTTGAATCTCATCATTCCTATTTATTTGATAAAAAATAAACACAAGATAATGTGGGCCTGTGGAAGTTTCAAGCTCAAAAGGTTTTCACTTAAGGAGATGTGTTGAATAATAATATAAATCATATTTTAAAATTCCATCTAATAATTTAAACTATTGAGTTGAGACGGTTACTTCACAATATCAAATATCATAGATTAATTGTTGTTTGACTGGGAATTCATTGTTAAAAAAAAAAGGCTCTAAGTAATTTTTATATTAACTTATGATATCCTATGGAGAATCTGGTTGGTTAGAAACAAATTGGTTTGAGGAAGAGTTATTGATTGGGATACATTGTTTCAATTGATTCTTTATCATTTGATGTTTTGTCTTAAAACAGTTGATAAAAATTATTAATACACGATAATGAACTTGTTTAGAGGTCTCTAAGGCATTCTTATCTGGTATATTTAGTAAACTCTTGTTAATTTTGGATATAATATTTTTTTTATGTATTAATGTATGTTTTTATCTATTTCTTGGCTTTTTTTTTTAATTTTGTATATATAACTTTTATTTTTCTTGCTAGTTTGTGGTTAGCTTTATGGCACTAGTGACAATTAATATTAAATCCTTGATTATTATATATTAAAAAAAATACAAACAATATGGCCAGCATTTTTTTCTCTTTTATTTACAAGCAAGTCGGAAGTCGGAGCACATTAAATTGGCGTAATTTCTTACTCTCGAGTATAATCAACAATTAATTGCGTTGTCTGCATGAACCTAGAAAACAAACAAAAAAAATTATTTGTAAACGAAGAAAAATAATCGTAGGTATTAGTTTATCATTCATCAGCAGTCTGCTGGATAATTAGATCTAAAGCCTTCAATGAAGCTAGTTTCATAGGAAACATAACAAGATAATTAAAGAGAAAATTAGTGGTCACTTCGACGAGGAGATATAGATATGGTAACGAGAGAGGGGCATTTATCCAGACAATAAGACCATTAAGTGACAACACAACAGCATGTTGGCATCACGAGGATGATAGTTCTGTTCGAAGATGGACACGCTGTATTTTCATTTTCAATAACGGCGGCCTTCTACAATACCATCCGTTTTTATTTTATTTCCTTACGTGGAGCTGCTTAGTAACGCATTTAAAATTGTAATTTTAAAATTTTAAAAATTTTTTATTTAAATTATTATCTTTGATATATTGATATTAAAAATAATTTTTAAAAATTAAAAATATTTTTTTAATATATTTTCAAATAAAAAATATTTTTAAAAACAACTATTAATATATTCTCAAACAACTTATTTATCTTCTCCAACATCCTGATGTTTAACTCTTTTTTATTCCCTTTACTGGATATTTTTATTTGCACTTTGCAGCCAAACAATTTTTTTTTTGATGTAAACAAAATGCTAGGCTAAGTGCCAAGTTATTGGTGAAGATGATAATTTAATTAATATAAAAAAATACAAAATAAAAATAAACTAATAAAAGAGCAATGAAAAAAAATTATCAAATGATTCAATATTAATCTAATAGAAGAAAAACAAAAAAACTAAACTTAAAAAATTAAAAAACACTAGCTTAAAATAGTTAAGCTAAAAAAAACAACTAAATATGGCCTAATAATTCTTTTTTTGGTTGATTTTTGTCTTTATTTTTTTTATTATCGTCTTTTTATGTTTTAGATCCTTTATAAAAAAATTGCAATTTTACCCCTCAATATTTTGTCAAATAGAAATTGAGCTTTTTGTTTTTTTTTCTACGAAATAATCCCGAATCATGGGTTTGAGAAATTAGTTCAGGATGACTTTTTATCTTTTTTAAGATTGATATTTTTTCAATTTTATCATTTAATATTATATTGGATATAGATCGACTTTCATGATAATTTTTTACTTATTTTTCGATGAAGTTATCCTAGTTTTGTGATCTAAGTCTCGAGATTGACAAATTGACCCGGGTGAACTCGATTCTTTTTTTTCATTACTAACTAAATCACATAAATCAAATTCCCAATTAACAAAATGATAAAATACATTAAAAAAAATCTCGTTTTATCAAT
>Ga0325410_1008905_pt1 | contig 10813 bp, 6 predicted proteins | sample PopdelMetagenome_16_FD_206182 | JGI IMG/M metagenome (GOLD analysis project Ga0325410, IMG submission 206182) | Populus deltoides microbial communities from Bellville, Georgia, United States - Xylem-PdIQD-R3 | ecosystem: Host-associated > Plants > Phyllosphere > Stem > Wood/Secondary xylem...
TATAAAGTTTTCTCTCGACTTCATCACATACCAAAACTCATTATAAATTCTTATTGAAAAAAATACTAATATCAAGTTTCTAAAATTTGTCATGGAGTATTGAAGAAATACAAGAGGGCATGGATTTATTTGGAAAAACTTAAAAAACTCTAATTTAATGCTCTTATAAAAGTTTGATTGAACTCATATCCATTTAAAAAATATTATATTAATTTGATCATTGAAAACTCTAAAACATCAGGCCACCTCTGGTATCATTCTCTTTTAAAAAAAAAAAAAAATTGAAAATGAAAACAGAAAAATTTTTAGTTTTTATTTAAAAAAACGTAAAAATCCAACGATCGAGTGTCAAAATTTTTCAAGATCAAATCAAATGATTTTCAAAAAGTTTGTTAAAAGCTTTTCAACGCTAGAAGGAGGGCTTGAACCTCCGACCTTGTGGTTAACAGCCACACGCTCTAGCCAACTGAGCTATTCCAGCTGTTGATAATCTATTGACTAGATTATTATTCTAAAATCTAATCCCATCCATTTAACAAAAACTGCGGCTACACACAGAAGTCACACATTCGCAGTGATCAAACAATGTGGAGAAGAGTGTTCCCTTTGCTTCGACGCCGATCCTTCAGCACCACACCCGAAATCCCAACTTTATACTCTTTCTTGCAACCCACCATCTTTGCCCTTAAAAAGACTCCACCGTCAACCACAAACCCCGCCGCCACCACCAACAGACAAACCCCGAAAATCTTAACACAAGATCACATAACCAATCTAGAATCCACCCTTCACAAGTCCCTCATCACTAACAACACTAATGAGGCATGGGCGTCTTTCAAGTCATTAACCTCAAACTCAGCTTTCCCGTCCAAGTCTCTCACTAACTCACTCATCACACACCTTTCCTCTCTCAATGACACCATCAATCTCAAAAGGGCATTTGCTTCTATTGTTTATGTTATTGAGAAGAACCCAAAAAGTTTAGATTTTGAAACGGTACAACTGTTTCTTGGTTCAATGGTACGTGCCAATACTGCTGCTCCTGCTTTTGCTTTAATCAAATGTATGTTTAAGAACAGGTTTTTTATGCCTTTTCGACTGTGGGGTGATATTCTCATTGAAATTAGTAGAAAAAATGATAAAGTTATTGCCTTTTTGAAAGTTTTTGAAGAAAGTTGTAGAATTGCTATTGATGAGAAATTGGATTTTATGAAACCTGATATGGATGCTTGTAATGTGGCTCTAGAAGGGTGTTGTTGCGAACTTGAGTCTGTTAGTGAAGCTGAAAAGGTTATTGAAACTATGTCCGTGCTGGGTATTAAGCCTGATGAATTGAGTTTTGGGTTTCTTGCTTATTTGTATGCACTGAAGGGGTTTCAAGATAAGATAATCGAGTTAAACGGTTTAATAAGTGGCTTTGGTTTTTCGAATAAAAGGTTATTTTTTAGTTATTTGATTAGGGGGTATGTAAAGTCAGGGAGTTTTGAGGCTGTTTCGGAAACTATTCTACGTAGTTTGAGGGAACAAGGTGGACTAGATATGAATTTTAGCGAGGAAACTTATTGTCAGGTGGTTAAAGGATTTATGAAAGATGGAGGTATCAAGGGTTTAGCAAACTTGATCATTGAAGCTCAGAAGTTGGAGTCATCAACTATTGCTGCGGATAAATCAACTGGGTTTGGTATTATTAGTGCCTGTGTTAATCTTAGATTATCAGATAAGGCGCACAGTATTGTTGATGAAATGGATGCTCAAGGTGGTTCTGTGGGACTTGGGGTCTTTCTGCCAATCTTGAAGGCATATTGCAAAGAGTATAGAACAGCTGAAGCTACACAGCTGGTCATGGATATTAGCAACAAAGGGCTTCAATTAGATGAGGGGAGCTATGATGCACTAATTGAAGCATCAATGACAAGCCAAGATTTCCAGTCAGCTTTTACCTTGTTTAGGGACATGAGAGAGGGAATAGCTGAATTGAAAGGAAGTTATTTGACAATTATGACAGGTTTAATGGAAAAACAGCGTCCTGAACTAATGGCTGCTTTTTTAGATGAAATCGTTGAGGACCCTCGAGTTGAAGTGAAAACTCATGACTGGAATTCAATTATTCATGCTTTTTGTAAAGCTGGGCGGTTAGAGGATGCAAAGAGGACTTTCAGAAGAATGACTTTCCTACAGTTTGAATCAAATGACCAAACATATTTGTCCCTAATTAATGGGTATGTGACTGCAGAGAAATATTTCGGTGTTTTGATGCTCTGGAATGAGGTTAAGCGAAAGGTCTCACCGGATAAAGAGAAGGGTATTAAATTTGATCAAAGTTTGGTTGATGCATTCCTATATGCTATGGTGAAAGGAGGTTTCTTTGATGCAGTGATGCAAGTCGTAGAAAAATCTCAGGAGATGAAGATTTTTGTGGATAAATGGAGGTACAAGCAAGCGTTCATGGAGAGTCATAAGAAGCTGAAAGTATCAAAGTTGAGAAAGAGGAACTTCCGAAAAATGGAAGCACTTATTGCTTTTAAGAATTGGGTGGGTCTAAATGCATGAGTTTCAAGGATGTCCCATGGTAGTTATCTGCTTGAGCTTTTGCTCACAGGTTTTACCACAATTTTTAGAGTTCAAATTTGAAGCACCTACTTTCAATCTTTAAGCTCTTTCCAATGAACATAAGAGTCACTCAGTACTTTATTCCCTTGGCATATGATTTTTGGCATAGTAGAGGCTGTATAAACATTTAAACTGGAAGGGATGCATGACCTTTGGGGAACAAGAGTAGTTCTGAAATTGGGCTGGTTTGAATGCATGAATGTTGCCAAGATGTGTGACTGTGGGCTATAGGAATGCTTCTGAAAATCGGGCTGGTTCAAATGCATGGTGAATGCAGAAGCAACTTGCTGAAAAATCTGCTCACACTGCAAGGATTGCTGTTTGCTTAAATTCCATCAAAATCAAATGAAAGTGATTTGAAGGATCTTTAGGGAAATGAAATTTGTATTCTTTTATTCGGATGATGTGAATGGACTAGCTTCCAGATAATTCCGAGTTCCCTTTGGCTTCTAGTCATGATACAGGATTCTGTAAAGGACTGTCTCCTGTGGCGAGGCTAGTGCAGTGCTTATTTCAATCAATTGCATCATAACTTCGTTATTGTGTCTTGCTTGAGAGGGCATTTTACTTGGCCATATCTCCAGACTGGAACTAGATTCACTATTGATGGATGAATCAGCTGAAGCAATCACTTGTAGGGAGTTTTTTTTTTCCTTGTCCATTCCAGAGTTCTGTCGAGCTCTTTAATAAATTTCGATAGCTAAGAAAGCAAGGTAAACCTTGTCAGCTTTTTAGGATGACATTTCGTTTAGTGGCTTTAAACCTTTCTGTGTTTTAGTATTTATCATTTTGTATTGAAATAGATATTCGAATTCTTGATGTCCAGTGTGAAACTCTAGTTATTCTTGTAAATTGGAAATCATATCGCTGTTTGAATGGGCTGTAAAATATCGTTTTTCTTTAAAAAAACTTGTTACACTTCCACTTCCACTACTTGTTTCTCTGTTTGATGGGTCTTCTACTAGGATGTACGTTGCTTTACAGCTAGAACCCACATGTGTATGGTTTGCTTTTTAGGAAGCAAAAGGAGTTCGAAATTGATCAGCTCCACCGAAAAGAACACCCAGCCCTCCTTCCAAACATAACTTCAATATTCTCTAGTGAAGTTTCCTCCGTGTTTTAAACTTATTGATTATTAATTCTCCTTAACTCTCACCTATGCCATCCATCTCAAATGCTTGGATCGTCACCTACATTCTTCTTTCCCTCCCCATCCATTTCACCATCTCTGCTGCTGTGAATCCTATCCCAATAAATGACACATGTCATGACACTTGTGGCACGATATCAGTGAAGTACCCCTTCGGCTCCGGATTTGGATGTGGGCACCCCGACTTTGCTAGATATGTAAGATGCAACGCTGGCACAGTAGAGTTCTCTACCGGGACCGGCATTTACAATGTCTCAGATATCGATTACTCAAGTGGCACCTTAATTATCAGAGATCCCTTCATGTCTACTTGTAGTTCAATGCAGAACTCAGGAAGCTTTAGCCTGGATCGAGCTAGTCCTTTCACTTTAACAGGGGAAAATATATTTGTTTTGCTTGGATGCTCTACCAATTCTCCTTTATTTGATCCAGCTGAAGATTTGTGTGCTATGGGGTCGCGCTCCCGTGTATGTAGAGGACTATATTCTTGCAAGGGAGTGACAGGCATAGGGTTGCCACAGAATGCGCCACCTTCAACTTGTTGTGTTTACGAGTCACCTATTCAACTAGCAGGCTATACGTTGGATCTTCCAAAGCTCCAATGCTCTTCTTATACGTCAGTATACAGTTTTGGGGGAAGTGAGGGGGATCCAATGAAATGGAAATTTGGGATTTCTCTTCAATATAATGATTCATACTATTCTAATGTATGCAAGGATTGCGAAACCAGTGGGGGCTTGTGTGGATTTACAGGTTTTGATCAGTCATTTGCTTGCGTTTGTGAGAATGGGAAGAACACCTCAACCAGTTGTTTTGGCCAAGGTTAGTTCAAAGTTCACACTGTTCCCTTTTTCTGTTCAACCATGAAGTCTAATCCAGTAGGATAGGTGAGCTGTTATTCATGTTCTCTTTCTGTACGAGTCCGTGTGCTGATGCGTGCCTTTGATTGATTAGGCTATGCGTGGAGCGGGACACGGGAGTCAAGAATTCTAAACAAGCTCAGCTTTGGAGGTATAGTGTCTTTTGTCAAGCTTTACTTTTTATTCCGATCAGCTTGAGCACAAAAAGTCTTCTCATGCTTTGGATTTTTTTGCTACTGTTTGCTTTACAAAATACCTTTTCCTGTTCCCGCAATTATATCATGGAAATAAATCATGGCACCTAGCTAGAGAACGTCAGATTAGCCAGGGAAAGGGGGGGAAAAGGAACAAACAAAGAAAGAAGAGGTCATCAAACTGGTCTATCCGTTATTTATTTATTGAATACATGTCTGGAATCTCGAATTGTTGCCTGCACCGATTTTCTTTTTCCTTTTTCTTTTATTTTTGCGTTCTAAATGTGCTGCCAGCAGATTTGGGTGAGATGCAATTTCACGGGCCTTATTATTTGATTATGAAAAATTAAGCAACTGAGTCTATTCATGTCTTCAACCGATCACTGCTTGTTGAAAGTAAAAAAGAAAGAGAAGAGAGCCTTGCATAGGGTTTAAGCTGCAAAATGCTCTGATCTTTTCAAGCTTGTGGGGCACTTGCCCCCAAAAAATAAACGGGATGCTCGTACTAGTTTACTTCTTTTCTGGTTGCTATTCTCCTTTCTTTACATATATACCAGTTACATGTGCCCATTACTTTCTTGTTTTTAATCTTCTATTGCTATCCAGGACTCTTGCTCTTGTGGCTGCTAATTTCTTTTTGAAGATGAAAGATCTCCGAGAGCTGGCCTAGAGCTCTGAGGTCAAATGCAGCAATTTACTCTCTAATTGACAGGAAAATCTTCTTGAAAATGTCCAGATTCTGCATTCTCCTAGCTTGCTGCAATTCATGATTTTATGTTCCATATTGTTAAAGGTTTAAAATGGATAATATGTCCTGGCTGACTCGTAAAATATCAAATAAACACCATGATAATATGCATTCCCTGTCCTATGTATTTTCGTCAAGAAGGTTTCAATGTGAAAGAAAGAAAGAAGCAAGATTTGGAATCATTTGTGAGGTTTTTATTTTATTTTATTTATTATTATTAAAAGTGTTAAAATTCTCCGTTGATCTCATTCATACATTTCACAATTGAAAATGATCTCTTAAAACTGTGTTTTAAAAAACATCAATTACTAAGGATTCCAATTCATTACTTTACTTGTGGTCTGCACGGCAGTGGTCGGAAGTTTCAGAATGCAGAACTAAGCCAAGATATCAGTACTGCTAATCAGATTTTTATTCTTCCATGAATAATTGGACCAAATCAGTTTTTACGTGTCTTGCTAGTCTGTATGCTGGGTTCTATTCTAGGCGACCAAAAATTGTTTAAATATATATAAAAAATAGGTTTTAGAATTTTTTTTTGGTATTATTACTAAATTTGATAATTTTTTTATTAACGTATTTTTTTAATATTATTATTAAACCTGATAATTTTTTAGGTTAATTGCTCGAAATCATAAATATAAAATATCATTCTATCATAAAAATCACATAACACCGAGACAGAATTATGGTCTTAGAATAATATACTACTTATACTTGGCTTCTAAGCAACGATCCCCCCCGCCAAAAAAAAAAAGAAAAAAGAAAAACTTCATGTAACTTCAAAGCATAACTTTTGATTTTATCCCATTTTAATAACAGAATAAATGGCTTTTTTCAAAATAAAAAAATAACGGAATAAAAGGCACTACCAACCAACTTTTATATATATATATAAATAATAAAGATAAAAAAGGCGCGCCTAATTCACTTAAGCGTGGCCATTTTTTCCTTTTTTGGTAAAAAAGCATAGAATAGCATTATAAAGGGGGGAAAAACTACAAATAGATGGCAGAAAAGCGGTGAAGTGTGGTTTCCACACCCCGTCTCATGCACCCGGCGATATAGTTCTACGGCCAGGCAGCCTCAACACGGTTGAGTTTCTGCCCACCATTATCGAAAAGTTACTGGAATCTCCAAAAGAAGATTCCAAGCCTGTTTATATTTACCCTACTGCTCCTATAAGTTGCCATCCCACCCCTCCACCTCCTCCTCCTCCTACTTGCTTACTCCATTCATATCGCGACCCTTTTATTCTTTCTTTTATGTTTTACTATACGTTAACTAGCAAATTGGTCTTGTTTTACAGGTTAGTGATTTGTTTACTTCATTTCTTTTGCTTGATTATAGTTCAGTCCTTGCGTTACTTGATATATACACAGTATTGCTGGGTTAGTCTTTCTTTCATTGTTTAAAAAATAACCTCATTTCGTGAGTTGTTTTAGAGGTTAGCTTATCATTTTTTATGGATTGATTTTTTTTTCTTTGAATGTGCAGATATTGGGTTCCGATGATGAGAGGATTAGGACTTGTATTCTTTGCATTTTTCTTGGTTCTCGCAACTCTTCTACAAGTGACAACTTCACATGGAGAGCAGCCTCTTTCAAGAATTGTTGTTCAAAACACAGAACTTCATCTAAGTGAAAATGCTTATGTTAAAGCCTCTCCTTCAATTCTTGGACTCAAGGTAGGCTTTTGCAGCGCCGGTTCTTTTATTCAGCTTCCATATATGAGCGAAGCTTCTTATTTTTATTGCAAGTTGGGTCCTTGTTATGTACATATTTTGGTGACTGATATGGATTTGGGTTTTGAGTTGAGTGATGCGATGACCGAGGTCTAACACTATGGAGAAAACAATTTGTTATGCGATTGAAAATTTCTTTCACTGTTGTAGGGGCAAAATTTTGAGTGGGTGACATTGGAGTATGCTTCTCGAAACCCATCAATTGATGACTGGATAGGAGTGTTTTCTCCTGCTGATTTCAGGTATGAGGATTTTTTGCATCTTGAAACTGGCCCGGCTTCTTGATTTTTGCTATTTTCAAAATCTGGGATGCTTTCATTGATATTCTGGTGAGTGTTTGAATGAATTCAACACATCATGTACCGATTTGACAGTGCTTACTTTTTATCAATTTCCAGTGCCTCCACCTGCACCCCTGATGATGGCTCGAAGTTAGCTCCTCCATTTTTGTGTACTGCACCTATTAAGGTTCATCCTGGCCTCCCTGCCGCAAGATTGTTGCTCTTTAATGTATCTCTTTCTTGAAGTGATAAGGGATACCAATACACTTGATTGATCTTGCAGTATCAGTATGCAAACTACAGTAGTCCAGGATACAGAAAAACAGGAAAGGGGTCGTTGAGGCTTCAGTTAATTAACCAGAGATCAGATTTCTCTTTTGTGCTTTTTTCTGGAGGTTTATCAAATGTATGCTTCTGACTTTCTATGCTCTCTTTACTTGTAAGGTGATAAATAAATAATTCCACATTAAGTAATTGGCACCAATGATTGATTTTCCAACTAATCTTCTTTTCATATTTCAATTCTGTTGCGTAAAACTTCCTTCCTAATTCAGTTCTGCGGAGCTCATGCAAGGAAGAACAGTTTAATAATCGCTTTCCATCATTGTATCACAAGCTTAACTAATGTTAATTTGTGTTTGTGGGAGATTGTTGGTATGCTAGTCTCTCACTGCTGTATGTAGGAGTTTGATTCTTACACATTTCCTTCTATTTTGAAGTATCAGCTGGAAGGCCTTAAGGATGCAATCATTTATTTGGAAAATATTTTGGTTGAATATGTGCACTTTTTTTCTCACAGTTTCGCCGTTATCCCATAATCTCAAATTTATTTGATGAGTACAGTTGTTGGTTGCATTCCACCATGGTTAATCATGCTGCAAATTTGATCTAATTATCTGTTCTTTCATATAGCCCAAGCTGACGGCAGTATCAAATAAAGTTGCTTTTACCAATCCAAATGCACCAGTTTACCCACGCTTAGCACAAGGAAAGATATGGAATGAAGTAAGCCTAATTTTCCTTTCGTTTCTATCCAAAAGTTCACATGTGATACATAGAGGAGAATCTAAGTTCTTCGTTGCATATATAAAAACTTGAAACAGCGAAGGGTTTTTTTTATCACATTTTTTGATGAATTATTCATGAATGTTGCAAGCTTGTTAGAAATCAAGGATCTTTTCCTTGTCGCCTCAGTTTATACAATATATTTTATATTGTAGTCAAGCTAACTCTTCTTCAACATTATAACTTTGTTCTGAACTTCAAACTCAGATGACTGTAACATGGACAAGTGGATACGGGATCAATGAGGCAGAACCCTTTGTTGAATGGGGTCGAAAAGATGGTGATCGTATGCATTCCCTGGCTGGGACACTGACTTTTGATCGTAACAGCTTGTGTGGTGGGTGGCTCTTTTACCTTGTGAACTTAGACCTGGCTAAAAGTGACCTTAGAATGAAAGCCCTTTGTCTATCTTGGTTATGATTATCTATGCAAAGAAGTGTACAGCAGCTAGAATTGGCATGTCAGAGATGCTATGCTGTCTCCTTTTTTACTGGAAAATAGAAAAAAACTACTCCAACAGATTTAGCTGCATTATGTTCAGTTGGTTAGCATATTGGTAAAAATTTAGCAATTTAGTTTAATCCAAATTATCTGAGCTTGCACCTATAACTTGGTTGTTCTCTAGATCTTTTAATGTTTACCATATGGTTGGCTTTCTCAAAAACGTTTTGATTGCTTCTTTTCCATGGATAGATGATTCACCTTGTCGGATGTATATGGGCAGGTGCACCAGCAAGGACGGTTGGGTGGCGTGATCCTGGATTTATACACACAAGTTTTCTGAAGGAGTTATGGCCCAATGCTGTGTATGTCATACCTTATCGCAACTTACAATGTTCTGTGGACCAATGTTGATTTCTGGTGTGCTAACTTCTCTTGAAATAATAAATGGCCAAGCTCTGTTGATAGGAATGGATTAATGTCATTTATTATGCATGCACGAGCTACATTAGTTATCTGCAAATATTTTTGGTTTTTAGAATTGTTTGATGAAGTGATGGTTTCCAATAGAGCACTTAAAGGATAGTAAAGGAAGCTCACTCACATCTGATAGTTTGAGGCTATGAGCATCTCAAAACTAATCATCTGTACAAGATTAGCACGGTGTTAAAGATCTAATGCCTTACTGATTATGCAGGTATACATACAAGCTTGGGCATAAATTATTCAATGGTACATACGTTTGGAGTCAAGAGTACCATTTTAGAGCATCTCCATATCCGGGTCAAAGTTCTGTACAACGTGTTGTTATCTTTGGAGACATGGGAAAGGTTGAAATTTTATCCCAAAAATTATGCACATCTAAATATAGAATCGCACCTTAACAGATATTCTCATCAGGAACATTAATAACTTGCAAGATATGCACACTGATGTTGCAATTTTTAAATAACATTTCTGGATTTGGTGCCCCGACACACATAACTTTCTTTTTTTAATTTTCCAATTTATATTTTTCTCACTCCTTTAAGAAAAAATGCATCATTTTCGTGTCTAAATGACATAGATTACTGATATCTTTCTTCAGTAACTTTGTACTTGTGTCAACGTCACTGTATGTCATAAAGCTATATCTTCTTTCACAGTTTCAAGGAGTGTAAAGCTTTTACTTTTTTTTTTAAATGATTAGAGATAGTAAGCAAATCATTGCACAAGCATTGGTGCACTTTTTGAAGTAATTTTTACTTTGCAGGATGAAGCTGATGGCTCCAATGAATATAACAATTACCAGCGAGGCTCCCTTAACACTACCAAGCAGCTTATTCAAGACTTGAAAAACATTGACATTGTCTTCCACATTGGCGATATATGCTATGCAAATGGGTATCTTTCTCAGTGGGACCAGTTTACTGCACAGGTTGAGCCAATTGCATCAACTGTTCCTTACATGGTTGCAAGGTTTGTCACAATTTTTTTTTCCGCTTGTATTATTCACCTTCTTCATCTTATATGGTGATTTTCGTTGTATTATTTCAGTGGTAACCATGAGCGTGACTGGCCAGGAACTGGATCCTTCTATGGAAACTCGGATTCTGGAGGAGAATGTGGTGTGTTGGCTGAGACAATGTTCTATGTCCCTGCTGAGAACAGAGCTAATTTCTGGTATGGGAAATTTTTCAGAACAAACTTTAATATAATTAACCTCGAATGTGTTATGATT
>Ga0325410_1008908_pt1 | contig 10811 bp, 4 predicted proteins | sample PopdelMetagenome_16_FD_206182 | JGI IMG/M metagenome (GOLD analysis project Ga0325410, IMG submission 206182) | Populus deltoides microbial communities from Bellville, Georgia, United States - Xylem-PdIQD-R3 | ecosystem: Host-associated > Plants > Phyllosphere > Stem > Wood/Secondary xylem...
AAGGCCCTTTCCTTATTTCTCTCTGTTTTTTTCTTATTTGATGTTCGATAAGAAATTTGCCATGATGTGTCTATTTTGGCTCTTGCAATAAACCCAATTCTCTCTCTCTCTCTCTCTCTCTCTCTCTCTCCCCCTCCCTCCCTCTAAACTGAACAAAAAAGACTTTGCTGTTTTATGGGTTTTGTCTGTAATTAATATATTTATCTTTTTCTTATTGGTGGGTTCAGAGGGACATTAGATTGGGGAATGGAGAGAATGGAAGAAAGAATCGTCTCTTTCTTACTTCAACTTTCCCACGTTAACCAAATCGAAAAGCATCTCTCTCTCTCTCTATGTAGTTTACCCATTAATAGAAAGAGACAAGGCAAAAACTCAAAGATGGCTAATTACTCAATTACCTTTATTACCTATTAATTATTATTAAATCGTTTTTTTTTCAAAATATTTAGAGCTAACCCAACCGCATAAAGAACCAAAATTTTGAAGGGTATAACTTACTGGTGAGTTCCTAAATTATTTTTTAAAAGTCATCAGTTCAAATATCATAAATCTCAGGACCACTTGAGGGTTATATGGTCGTTAATTTTAGGACCCGTGAGATTAGTCAAGATGAACGCAAGCTGACCCGGACACTCATGTTAAAAAAAATAAAAAATAAAAACCGATCGATTTAGTTTGATTAAATTTAATTCTTATTTTTTTTTAAAACTGAATAAGTCTAAATAGATAAAGAAAAGAAAGTTATTTTTGTTGATTTTGATTATTTTGAGATAAAAAAATAGATTGTTTGATTCATTTTCATTATATATAGTCTTGGTTTTTTTAGTTTGATTTCTTGAATATTCTCTTAATTTTTAAAATCTAAAATCAAATTAAAACAATCTTCTTAAAAAATAAACCAAATCAAACTAATTTTTTTTAGTAAAAATCTAACCAAAATTTGATTTTGTTGAGTTGGGTTTTAAGAATATTTTGCTCACCCTAAACCTAATCATTATTCACACTCACTTATCACAATTACTCCCCACCCCTCTTTTTCCTTGGAAAATTACAATGAAGGGTTTTTTTTTCTTTCAAGTCAAACCTCAAGAAATGATCTAGATGAATACCTAATCTATTTTTCTTTTCGATTACATCCTCAACGTAACAATGAATTCTTATTTAGATTCTCTTGTGAATTTTAGTCTATCATGACCATTTAAAACTTATATAACTTTGTTTCTCCCATAAGCAAACCCCATGAATTTATTGAGTTTTTATTTTTTTTATTTTTTTTTTTTGTCCATGAAAGACTGTAAAAAAAGCTAAGAGCTTTAATTTTCCTCATAAAGTCTAATCTACCATTTGATGGAAATGAGAGAATTTTGATGATTTTGAATGGGAAAATGAAATCATACAAGTTTCATAGGACTTTATAACAATTATATTAAATAAAACCATCTAAAAGTTTTTATTGAAAAACCATTGCCACACGAGAACCTAATCAAAATATAAAATAGATTGGGAACTTAATCTAAATTTATTTTATAGGTTGGGAATTTTTAAGATTAGTACTTTCTTTACCGTAACAAACATGAGAGGTAAACATAGAATTATCCATTGGTGAACTCATATATCTTTATTATCTCGCATAAGTTGCAACACAATTATCAAATAATTTTTGTTTAAACATTATTACTAAAAGCAGTTTGTAATGATATACTAATATTAAAAAAAATAAAAAAATAAAAAAAATATTATTTTAATATGTTTTAAAAAAAACACTTTAAAAAACTATTGATATCACAATAATAAACACCCATGAGTTTTAATACCATAGTCAAAGCCAAGCTTTAAGAGGGATTCAATTCATATCCTAAATTCTGCAAACAATTATACAATTCCAAATAAATTCTGCAAACAATTATACAATTCCAAATATTTATTCGGAATATTTGTATATTAGGGATAGCTCTCCCTCAATCATAAATCTTTTTTTATTATTATTATTATTATTATTATTATGGGTATATGGACTAATTTGCGTGTACCTCGATTAATCTCATAGGTCCTGAAGTTAACAACCATTTAAATCTCTAGTAGTCATTATATAGCAAACATAAATCTCAAACTTGAGATCACAGGAAAAACAAACTTTTTAATTTTAAATTCTTATTATTAGAGCACCTAGATAATTTTCTAGTTATAAGAGCTAGCTTCTACTTTGTTATAGTACCTGGAAATAGTGTTTGCTTATTTGAACGTCCTATAATTAATTAATTGCTTTTAAGTTTTAAAAATAATAACAAATTCCATATGAAATATTTTAATAGCTCGCCATTATTTACAACATATTCAGATATTCAGAAGCATATAGTAAGCTATGAAGTAAATATCATTGCCTTGTTTCTTATAGTAACCTTTCACTTTTGAGCCACAAATTAAACATAGGGAGCACTAAGTAAATAAAACTAACCATGAAAATTATCCCCAGGAACCACCAGCTGCTGTGCCAAGGGAAAGAAAACTGAGACGTGGAAGAAGATGCAAGGAGGGGGTGGTCACGGAAAAAACATTAAAGTAGAGGGGGTATTTGTGGAAACAAAAGAAAAGGCAAATGGGAGCGAGTAGGGAGGGAAGGTATCAGAAAAGGAAATGGGAATAATGTTAAGAAAAGGAAAATCTTTCCTGAATGGTCCAATCCAAGAGTACGGGAAGAGGGCCACAGTTGCCTCTTTCGTTCTTCTATCGACCAATGGCATGCCTTTGTTGTAGCTCGTATTTATGACCACTTGTCTCCCCCCCCACGCTCCCGCTTTAGCGCGTTCATCCCATTTCTTCACAGGGTTTACCGGTAAGCCATTTCTCATCACATCCTAAACAATTTAGAAGAATTTATAATTTTGATTAAAAAAAGAAATAAATTTTGAGGTTGATGGACAATATAATTATTTTTTGAAATTGATAAAAAAAAATAAATTTATGATATAAAAAATTACAAATACCTAAAAATTCTTAGCCATTGAAATGTTTGAAAATATTCTTAATGATTTTGGAAAATTTTGATTTTTTATTTGTTGTTCATTCTTGGCTAAGAGTTTTGCAAAACTTTTATTTTCAAAATTTTTATATTTTTAATTTCTTAAAAGTTATCTGAAGATTATTTTTTTCTTATACACCTGTTAAGATTTTTGTGATTGAGTTTTCAAAAATATTTATTGATGAAAATTGTTTTAATTTTTTTCAAAAGATTTTTTTATTCCATAAAATTTTTATCTTCTTGTGATAATTAATGATTTTTACTTTTTAAAATTTAATTTTTTTGCAAAAACAAATGGAGCCTTAATAAAGTGAACTTTTGAACTAATCAAGAAACATATATTGTTTTTATTTTTCAAAATTAACTAAGCAAAGAGAATTTTCATATAAACAATATTTGTAATTGTCTTTACACAAAAAAAAAAAATAACATACATGTTTCATCCAAATAAAAAAAATGTTTGTTCACAACTAAACAAGTAAAGAAAAATTGAAATCGATCCAATACAATAGAATCAATTACATTCAAAGATTCCTAATCGACCAAAAAAACTAAGCAGCATTCGATTGGATGACTAGAGTCATGATCAATTAAAGAAAAGCAATCGACCTCATGAGTTTGAATGTTCATAAATAACTAGAAGCTTCACTCCTCCTCAAAATGAGAGTAATCAACATAATAAAATAATTAGAATTATATATTAGTTAGGATTCATATAATTATCAATAAATATATAAAATTTAGGAGAAAAGTTTTTATTAAAAAAGCAGATGTAAAATATAATTAAATTAGTGAATTTGCAATGTAAGGTATAACAGTAGCTAAAAATTTTATTTAAAATACATAAAAATCCTTTGTCTAGTGGGGAAACTATAAATAAACTCAAATTCCAACTCCCCTATGTAATTGAGGCCAATGACCATTGATGAGGAAACTAAGCTCCCATCTTCTTATTTTCTCATAATTTCAAATAAATCTTCACCAAAGTCAAGGTTTTTAGGGTACTATAAGGGTATTTAGTGGGGGATAAACACCTTAATACAAGATTTGAAAGGGTTTAAAAGAGAAAAAATTAGGAGTTAGTGAGAGGAATAAACAAACTTGGTGAAGGAAGAAGATCAAGATGATAGCTTTGCAAAGAAAGTGCCAAATTGGTTTTAAGTTTGCTTGGTAAAGTATCATATATCTCTTAATTCTTGTTAACTGAGTTCTAGTGGATGGGGGAGAGAAATCTGAAAATTCCTCACCTAAGGTTATGAGAAAAGTTGAGGGAAATGTGTAATTAGTTATAAGTTGATAAAATAAGTGTGGGATAATTAATGATTAATACGAAATAATTTTAGAAGAAATCACGGTAACAAAAGGGACTTTAAGGCTGACCATATGGAGAGTTTTTTGGAATAACATAGTTGGTTAAATAATGGAGGGATTACGTGTCATTAAGTATATTGACATGAATAATTATGTTTTAGGAAAAACAATTGTGTTGATATACACGTGTTGTATGTATAAATATGGGTTTGTCAAGGATATGGACTTTAAGTTGAATACTTTGTGATGTTATATGTAGCTAAGTAAATGAGAAAGTTTTAAAATTAATAGATTAAGTAATCTTATTGTTAAATAGAAAAATGTAGTTGAATTAAATACTGAAAGAAATTTATATGAATTAAGCATGGAAAGGATATGTATATGGACTTTTTTAATCGTGAATGACAAGTAAGGGATTATTAATTACATAGTCGGGCACTGAGTTGGGGACTATGAATTAGTTAGCTAGAAATGGAAACTAAGAGATTATTAATTATATAGTCGACCCTTGAGTTGGGGACTATGGACTTAGTTATCAAGGAATGCCACTAAAGGATTATTAATTTCATGTTCGACCCTTTAGTTGGGGAATATGGACTTAATTAGCCATGAATGACAACTAAGAGATTGTTAATTACATAGTTGGTCCTTGAGATGGGGACTATGAACTTGGCTGAAAATAACAACTAAAGGATTGTTGATTTCATAGTATCAGTAACCATTCATTTGGTTGGAAAGTAATGTAAATACTTTGTTTTAAGGATAACCATATGGGTGGTGATTTACTTATATGAATATAAACGAAATAAGTATGAATGTTGTTACATGAGATTCTAAATTACTATTTAAATATAATTAATCATGATGGAAAGTAAGATAAAGGTTATGATAGACATGTTTAAATCTTTTTTTTTTTGGAAATATATATGTCTTATGGTTAGCTAATATCTCTTAAAATATTATATTCGTACAAGTTCATCACATATTGTAGGACAACATTGATTTAGCTATTATTATTGTATATTTTCGGTTAGGTATATATCTTTATATAAACTTAGTAGTTTATAACTATTTAATAACTTCATTTTATTACATATTAAATTATGTAATTCTACATTTAGTATTATGTATATTAACTCCTTTTGTAATGTGTGTGTGTGTGTGTTAAATGTATATTGTAAGTGAATGATATATGGAAATGTTATCAAATGATTATGCAATGTGGTGTGGAAGGATATAAACGATAAATAAATGAATTGGTGGTATGCTTAAGGCTACCATATGAAATTTAATTGTGAGTCAATTTTATACAGGAAATAGTATGATAAAATTTTAGGTTGGATTCAATATAGGGCAGACTTAGCCAATTTGTTTTTAAAAAAATTAATAAAACCATATAAATATTTTGTTTTAAAAAGAATATGAAATGTGAAATGTATGTTGTCTAAGAAAAGAAATCTATTTTAGTAAAATCTGATAATATTGTTGATACAAATTAAGTATTGTAATGTGCCAGAATATCCACACTAGAAATAATATATATTAATTCATTTTTCATCCAATACAAAATGCTCTTAGAGTGTTGAAAAATAAGTTGTTGAGATATGATAATAAACAACTTGTAATAAGAAAAAAAAAGATATTGGAGTTATTATTTAAAATGGAAAGTTTATTTGAATGAAACATGTTAATAGATATTGATATAAATGAGATTTTCAAAAGAAATTATATTATGTAAATGAATTGAATTTGGATGGAAAAGAGAATTTAGAAGGAAAAAAAAAGATCATATTTTCATGTATGTTATGTAAAATATTGTCTAAATTACATATAAAAAAAATAAAGAATAACATTTTCAGTTCTCTATTTTTTAAAGTATAGGTCAATTGAATCAGGTTAGGTGAGGTTCTTATTGATGTATCCTTGTTTATCTTTGCTAAAGATCTGCATTTGAACAATCTACGACCATAAGGCATAATTGATACCAATTTGAGTAGCAAAATGTTTATTTGTTAGGTTTTGGGTTTGCATATGATTTAGAATTTGGGTCATCCTAGAGGTCAAGTTTTTTAGGACTTGTATTGGGCTAACAAGTTATATGGTTAAAAAAAATAATCTCTACTTAGAGTATTTCTGAGATTTTTATAGAGTATTGGATGTTTTCTTTGATGCCATGATAAATATCATATATTAATCTATATTTTCTGATGTAAGAACTTTATTTAGAAAAAATAAATATTTTTCTTAGTTAATTTTATTTTTTCCCATTTTTATTTTCCCATTCTTTATTATGATGCTTTTCTATTTTTTTTTTCCTTTTGAATATAATATTTTTTTCCTATTTTATTTTTTCTATTCAATATTACAAGGGTTTTCTATATAAAAAGTTATAATAGCCTTTTGAAAAGTGGAGATAATACGATCCAAACTATACTAAAGCATATATTAGAAGTTCTAATTAGACCAATTATAAGATAAAGGGTAAAAAAAGCTCAAAGATACATTCAATGATTTTATGCAAAGTATTTAGGCCAAGATGAATTTCAAGGAGGATATTATTTTAATAAGTGATGATCAAACCTTAATCAACTTAATTTACATATAAAAGAGGTTTGATCCATCTACATCCCGAGCTTAATTAATTTCGGTATCATAGGTTATCTATTAGAGGAGCATTAGAAAACTATAAGGTTATATGTTTCCATGTGTTTTACGGATTCCAAAACTATGGGAGAATTCCTTATTATGTGTGAAAATATAGAAAACTAAGGAAGAATTATTTGCTTTTTTGCTTTGGTTTCTAAGAGAAGCACACATCCTATTTGATCAAAGGTTTTTTTTTAAGTAAGGATATCATTCAACAATTACTGCTTTTTAATCATAGTATGTGACAACTTAGCATTATTTTTTAGAATTATTATTCATATTTTGAGCCTTATTTAAGATATTTTGGGTCTTATTTTAATTTGAGTTAATATTTTTCCATTAGGTCAACTAGGGTTTAGTTTTTCCAAAGTATAAATACTTTAGTAAGACATTTATTTTTTTTAGAAAGTTGGATTATACATTATTGTTGCACCTTTTTTTAGAGGATTATCATATTTTAGTTCTTTATTGAACTGTTATAACTTATCTAAAAATTAACTAAACTTCATGATATCTTTCATGCTTCTCATCTGCTTCTCTGTCTAGGTGTTGTGTGAGGGTTTAATATCTATAGTTTTGGTGAATCAGTATAATTACCGTTGTGTCAAGCTCAATCACAAGCCTGAGTTCAGTTTTCTTGGGAAGAGATGATTTGACTGTGAGTTTCTAGATCTTTATGTCCATAAAGTTCACATTAGTTGGTATGAGAGCAAAGCTCTAAAATCAAGTTATATCCCTTTATCTTTTAGTTTTCATGTTATTTCATCATTGTCATCATTTAAAACATAATTGTGGCAAAAGTATATATATATAAAAGAAAATTACTTTTGATCTGAATATTTCCAATAGATTAAAAAAAGAACTCGTAAAAGGGAAAAAAAAGGGTTTAGTCGCAAATCATGGTCTTCATCGAATCTTGGATTCGACAACTCAAATTTGAAAATTCTTGATTTTTGGGATATTTTAGTGTCATATCTTGACTTTAGGATTATTTATAATGATTTGTGGGATATTTTTGAAAATTATAAAAAAATTCATAACATGCAGTTTTGTGTCAATATTTTTATTTTTTAATGAGTTTCGGCGAAGTAAAAAAAGAAAGAAAGTGTTGTTACTTAGTTTGCTCTATTTGAGTCTTATTTCATTAGTTTTATTATTCTGATAATTTTTTTTTTGTTTTCATATATGTTGTTACCCATTTTTGGATCCCCACACAAAATAAAATTAAAAAAATTGTCAGAAAAAAAAATTATATATATAGGTAGCAGTGAGAAGAAGACACAAGGGCGCCCAAAAAATGACAAAAGATTGGTTGAGGAAGTTCAAAAATACAAAGATTGAAATTTGACAGTATATTTTTGACTGATGAGAGCCATCTTGACAAAAAAAATTCAATTTGAAGAAGAAAAGTCCAAAATTAGATGTTTAAAGGCTTAATTAGATTTTGTTGAAAGATTAATTGAGTTTATAAAGGGTTTAATTGCAAGAAAAGTTATTTTTTAAGTCAATTTAGGCTTTAATTGGAAGAAATTAAAGTTTAGGGTTCAAATTATATTTTTAGGAGTTAGTTGGGTCAAATCATGGACTTAATTGCATAAATATTAAAGTTTGATGGCCAATTAGGGACTTGATTGAATAAATCTAAAACCAGGAACCAAACTGGAAAAAGCGCGTAAATATAGGGGCCGAAATTGACTGAATCAGGAGCTAAATTGAAGAAATTAAAAGTTTATTGATCAATTAAAGGTCAAAACGCATAAATTCAAAACCAAGGACTAAAGTGAAAAAGGCGGCCAACTTCAGGGTTGACATTTGAATTTGGCAGGGATGCAATTGAATTGATTCTTAAAATCAAAATTGCAATTGAGGACTTGATTGAATAAGTCAAAAATTGAGGATTGATTTGGGAATTGACATGTTTTGGCATCATTTTCTTTGAAATAAAACAACGCGTTTGTTTAAAACGAAGTTGTTTCATTCATTATTCATTAAAAAAAATCCCAAAACAGTGTCGTTTTGAACATGTGTATCTTCTTCTTCCCCTAACGTGCAAAGGCAAGGGAAAAAGGTTTTTCTTCCACTCCTATGCAACGTCTATCTCTCCCTTTCTCTCCCTTCCATTTACCCAAAAAACCCCGACACCACCCACACCCCCTCATGGCCCACCACCATGATGAAAGAGGTTAAAGGGACAAGCCCTGCGAGCAGCTTTGGAGCGACTACACAAAGACTCTCCCAGCCACCCTACCCCTGTGCCATGACTGGACAAGGGTAGTAGCTCTATCTCTCCCTTTCCCCTCTTATAAATACTAGGGGACGAGAGACAAAGAGAAAAAAAAAAAAAGGAGGACCAAAAAGAGAGAGAACCATAAAAGAGGAAGAAAACAGAGAGGAAAGAGATCGAAACAAAAGAGAAAAGAAGGGAAAGAAAAGCAGGGGAAAACAGAGAGGAGGAAGAAAAGAGAAGAAAAAAAACAGAAACATAGAGAAAATAACGGAAAAAAAAGGAAGAACAACAAGGAAAACATAGAGAAATAAGAAGGAGATAAGAGAACTCTCACTATTTTCTTCCCCTTGCTTGTTTCGTTGCTACGCCTAGAACCACCGCCTGCCGCCACACAACGCCACCGTGACCCACCAGAACCACCAGCGACATCACCAAGTCAGCTTCTTTTCTCCTTTGTCTTTTTCTTCTTCTTCTTCTTTATTGCCATCTCCACTATTTTGCAAAGTGAACCGTGGAGAGTTTCTTCACTGTTTACTAGGCCAGACTAGTGTCGACCTAGACCAAAATGACTGGGCTGAGTCCGGCTCAACCAAAAAATTATTTTATTTTCTTTTAATATCTGGGATCACGAACTTATACATAAGATGTATTCCCAATATTAAATAAAAGGTAGTTATTTTTTTGTTTATTTGGCATTAGAACGGTTAGGTTTTCACCCAATAAGATAAAGATTTCCTTACTGAAGAGGACTTGTCTTCAACCTTAGACAACCCAACAATCATACTCTAGTTATATTAGACAATCAAACAATACAACTTATCTTAGATAAGGCATATTAGGGGTGTTAATACATTTTATTTACGCAACCAGTCTCCATGTCCGATCTCTAAGACCAGTTAGGGTTCCTAGTAGCCGAAATACTAGGTGGCGACTCTCATTCCCTCTTTCCACTGATAAAGGACAAGAAATCCTTGTCTTCTTCAATTCTCGATTTCCAAATTCTATAATGGACGCATCGCCACAACACTGCATTTGTGCTATAATATCATTCATATTTCACACGAATTCATTTTGTTATAAGTGTTTTTGTATTCGTAGTTTCGTGTGGATATTTATTTTTTGGTATTTATTACTTCTTGAGTTTATATATTATTTTGGATTGCACCACTAATATGAACCATTGAAAATAATATGAACCATTGAAAATATATGTACGGAAGAGATTGTATGTGTCAAATATATATATATAGTGTGAAAGCTTTAATTAGGTATTTTTGGATTTATTCTTAATTAAAAGTCCCCATTTAGGACCAAGTTATTTTTAATAGTATAGCTAAAAAGACAAATTACTATTGTTTAGTAACAAAAAAAAATGAATGGAAGGTCTCACACCTGCCACGCGTTTAAAACCAAAAGCTATAGTATGATCTAACAACCCGAAAAACATTCATTTAGCAAAAATTCACAGGATTCTAACATGAATGCGGGAGAAGCTCAACAGTGTATATATGTTCTGTCATTTTAACCACATAGACACATGGATACTTGTTAATCATCTACCCGCAGGACTTATTTTGGAATGAAAGTTGAGCTGACATGCATGCGGGA
>Ga0325410_1008914_pt1 | contig 10807 bp, 6 predicted proteins | sample PopdelMetagenome_16_FD_206182 | JGI IMG/M metagenome (GOLD analysis project Ga0325410, IMG submission 206182) | Populus deltoides microbial communities from Bellville, Georgia, United States - Xylem-PdIQD-R3 | ecosystem: Host-associated > Plants > Phyllosphere > Stem > Wood/Secondary xylem...
TAGCATTAATCTACATAAAAATATATTGTTCAAATACCTATAAAGGGCAAGATGACAAAAAAAAAAAAAACCATGATCAAACCTTAAAATAAAGAAAATACTAGATAAAATGGAAAAATACAAGACTGGACAGATGTGATAAAAATAAACAAGAAGAAGCCTTGTCACCAGTGACAGCACCATGTGGAAGCACACAACAAAACCCTAAAAAAGTCCAAATTAAACAGAAAGAGAGGGAATAAAAGAGAGATAGCAAGGGACTTTGTTTTATTAAAAAAACACATAATTATTCTTACTTATCATAATACAAACAAAAAAAAAATAACTAGATATTGAAAAGACAACCTATTTAATAGTTGTAATAGATTACTTATTTCAAAATAAATATTATATGCTTTTATATTGAAAAATAATGATACAATTTTTTAATAATTTATTGTAATATAATATCAGTAATCAACACACTTCATCAGAATACCAGTTAAAGCATCCAATTCACAGCTCTCACAAGATAAATAAAATAAAATAATATATATATATATAATCCTATCCAGCAGTTAAGAATAAAAAAAGAAAAAGAGGGAGACCATAATTTGACTCCCAAGTCTTCCCCGAGAAAAAAGTTGCGGCATTACGAGGCCGAGATTTTAGAAGGACACGTGGTGGAGAAAAGAAGTTCCACGTTCTAGATTCCGACACGTGTGTTGTATTATCATCTTTCTTTTTACATTTTAAAAAAAAAAAGAAATATCGCAAAAAGAGACAAATACAACAAAAGAGCTGGTGACGCTACTTTGGCGTCTCCTCGGAACCTGCTGCTTCTTCTCTCCACCCACGTGGCGGCTTCTTGCTGTGTACCCTCCTTCATGCCTTCCACGTGTAGAAGTATTACCATCTCAAGGGTATTATCGTCATTCGGTCCAGCCTGATATCATCGTCAAAGAGGCAGGAACGTTACTGCATATTTTCCTTTTCTCTTTCTTTCTTGTTTGTTTCTTGATTTACCCTTCGCTCCAAATTTTCTTTTTCCTAGCTTTTAAATTTGTTTGTTCCAATGATTTCTCTTTGGTTTCTTGGCAAATCTTGGGTTGTGAAGTAGAGAACGTTTTTTGGTGTTTGTAATGAGAGTAGTTTTGTGTTTTGCAATGGAGAAAATGACAAGTTTTAGCTCAAAATGTTTGGTTTGTTCTTGCTGGGATTTGAGGTTGTTGGTTCTTCAAAGTTGTCTTAGTGATGGGATTTCAGTTCCTAATCAAATTTCAAAATTTGGGTGGTTGTAGTTTTCTTTCAAAATCTTTTTGACTTCATTACTTTTTTTTTTTTTGTTTGTTGATCATCAAATTAATGGCACAAACAGAGAAACTTCAGAACAATGAAACCGGCCAACATCAGCATAATATTTCTATGAGCAACAATCTTCCTAAGGAGTTGTTGCAAAGATTTATATCTGGGAATCATTATAATCACAGACTCAATGGAGAAGAAGGAGAAGACCACGATGTTGAGCTAAGTCTTGGACTTTCATTGAATGGTAGATTTGGTGTGGACCCAAAAGCCAAGAAGATTACTAGATCATCTTCTATAGCATCAGATTTTATTAACCCAACAGGAGAAAATGGAAGTGCTTTTGTGGTATCTAATTTGGAAAGTAATTATCTTCCAAGGACTTGTTCTTTGCCAACAGAGACAAAAGAGGAGTGGAGGAAGAGGAAAGAGATGCAGACACTTAGGAGAATGGAGGCTAAAAGGAAGAGAACAGAGAAGCAAAAGATTCTGAAAACAGTGACGGATAAAACTATGGGTGAGGAAGATAAGAGAGAAAATGGCACAAATGGTGATCACCATCAAAAAGAGTTTCTTAAGAGTTTCAATGGTTGCTTTGGTGTTGGTGTAGAAGGGCTGTCAACACAAGCAGAAGTAGCAGCACCACCATTAACACACGAATCACAAGGGACTGGATCATCTGGGATAACAGAGTTTGAGAGCCAGCCACTTCAAGGTAACAAAAATGTCTCTCTTTTATTTTCCTTTCCTTTAAACATTTGCTGCATGTGTGATTGCTTTGATGCTTATTTGAAATTTCATTGCTATTATTGTCATTAAGACGCCGTAAGTATGGATGTTGTTTGAGCTTGATACCGGCTTGTTCAGAATTTCCCCCTAATTAATCTATGAAAGTAGACCAGTTGGAGCCTTTTTGGCATCTTTTTAGCTATTATTTTGTCTACATTGTTGGAGATATTATAATAATTATGTTTACTGTGGTTATTTTCATTAGCTTTTTCCAGCTAGCAACAAGCTGGCCTTCTGATGCGTGACAAAGATTTAAAGAAAGATTAAATTATGAATTAGAAGAAAAGGAGCTGAAGAAGAGAACGAAAGGAGCTGAAGAAGAGGAAATATTAGGGGAGGAAAACCAAATTATGTCAAAATAATTAAATCTGGGCTTAAAACCTAAATTATCATAGCTGATAAACCAAACTTTTTATCAATAAAATGTAAAAAATTACAAATAAATAGTTAAACCCTGATGAGAATTAGATTTCGGCTTAAAACCCACTAAATAATAAAATTATAATAAAAGAACATAAATTAAAGTCCAATAGTAAAACTAAATAAAGTTTAGTAATTTGGGTTTGTACGTTGCTAATCTCCTCCCAACCAAAGAGTGATGGTTTTGGACTATCCTTCATCGTCTCTGTCTATACACAAGTATATTCTTTGTCACGGGTCCGGTGTCCCCACTAATATGATTCTTTGTATATCATTCAGCTCGATCCAAGTTTACTACTCTGTGAATGTTTTTACTGTTTGATGTGGAGTTGTTTTGCGGTGAGAAATGTGTTCTAAAGTGTTAGAACTCATAAAGGCCTTTAAAAACCTATTTCCAATCGAGCTTTTGTGTGCCTCTTATCCCTTTGCTATTTTAAGAACTTAGTTGACGTTAGGATAGGCCATCTAAATGTTGAAGTAATATTTAATGATTGGTGATTTCATGTCGCATTTTTCTCAATCCTATTTAACCATGCACCAGATGTTTCTCTGTTTTTGTCATCTTCAAATTCTAGCCAGTGCAAAACAGAATAACGAAAGCTATGAGTGCTCCGTTTACTAACTTCACTTGGCCCTTTTTTTATGATATAATTAGTGCACAACAGAGTGAACCTGAAATTCATGTTATCGCATTTTGTCTGCAATTTATACTTGCTAGCTTCACTTGAGGCTTCCTTCAATACATAGCATCTATGCAAATTTATGGAAGACTTCAAAGGCATAAGCTTCCTGGCTACCTTACTCCAGATGTCAGAAAGTTGACTCTGGCAATCTTGAATTAATTAGATTTCTGGGGAAAAAACTAGATAGTTGAATCTTTAAAACACATGCTTCTGGTTCTTTTAGTTATTTAACCTCTCTTGTTGATGATAATATTTTTAAAACTCGTCGGGGTGGGATCTTCATGCCCGAAGTACTTGGGCAAGAAACTCTTTTAATGGCAAGCTTGCATAGCTTCTCTTGGCATAGTGACACCCCTGGCTAAAGCAAAACTATCTTTGAAGCTATGCATGCAGGTGAATTTAATTAGTCTTCTCTGGCTTTCAAATTAAGTGTTTCCGTTGAATTTCAGGTAATGTTGATATGAACATGCTCATGCTAGTGAAGCTCATATTCTGTGGGTGCCAGTCTTGTGTGATACATCTGAAAGTAATGGCTTTTTTTTGTTGTCTTGAATGTATCTACCTTTGAGATAATTACCTTTCTCGCAACAATAGTTTGAGCTCCAGTTTATCTCCCTCCATGTCAGCATGGCGAGCATCTTCTTGGATTATATAAATATCACCTTAACTTCCATAATTTCCGATTATACTTGAATAAGAACTCAGTCTCTTTAATCCAACCTCTTATCCCTCTATTCTGTTTGTTGCAATATAGGAATGAACAAATACACCGAGTCAAGAAGCCCTGTCAGTGTTCAGTCTTTGTCAGATTATGAGCAGAGATCAATCATTGCTCCTGGATTAGTACTAGGTGAAAAATCAAGTTTCCCTGCCGGAGTTGCAATGGAAAAGAATGGATCTAACAAACTTACAGTCACTGAGAATGGAACTAAGGAGGTGGCGAGGGATGTGTTGGAGGATATGCCATACGTCTCCACAAAAGGAGATGGTCCCAACGGGAAACGCATAGAAGGTTTTCTCTACCAGTACAGGAAAGGTGAGGAGGTGACGATAGTATGCGTTTGCCATGGAAGCTTTCTCTCACCAGCTGAGTTTGTCAAGCATGCAGGTGGTGGTGATGATGTAGAACAACCCCTTAGGCATATAGTGGTTCACCCCTCTCCCTTTTTTTAATGGTAATTCTCGTGCTAAAAAGACAGCGAGGAAAAGGAACCATGGAGGTCAAGGCTAATGAAGTTTTCTTTTGAATCTCAATTTTTCCCCGGTTACTGGCTTGTGCCGATTACCATGCCTGTTGCTGAAAACCTAAATTATTTTTCCTCTCTCCATTTTCAGCCCTGTAGCGTGATGCAAGATATTTTTTCTAATGTAAAGCAGGCCAACCTGGTGAATTGTGTCTATGGCCTGGTTATTTTCTTTCCTTTTTGACAGCAGATGAATTCTTGATCAAAAGTTTATATCCAATTGAGCGCTAACAAAAATACCATGGGTCTATCGCGGGACTGCTTCAAAAATTGGTGTTTAGAAGCGAAAACAATGTTCCACTCTTTACCTACCGCAACTCTGAAGCGCCTAAACCTAATCCTTCTAGGTTAAGGAATTGGACGTACTTGACCAAACTATAAACGAGAGAATTTGTAGCTGAGATGCAAGACTTCAGAAACCAGCAAGTAGTCAAACGGTAAGTATTCCTCAACGACTTCGGTTTGAGTTTGCGGAAAAAGCATGTTGATGAAGGAGAGGGGTGAGACAGAACGAGTAACCACCTGTGGAGTGGAGATCTTAGCAACATAACAGCACAACATAAAGGAAGTTCCATCGATACACAAACAACCGTATACAAAGTTGGTAAACCACGAATAGGCAGTTGTTGAGTGTAAATAATACCATCTTGTCTTTCTTGTCTACCTAATTGCTTGCAGCTGAAGGAAGTAAAATTGGTTCTCCTGATCGTTGCTGTTGCTGGTGAACCAAGTGAAATGAACAGGAAAAAAGAACCATCAAAAGCATGACCCGCACAGGGAAACAACCCCACAATAGCCACATGCAGAGCTAACGTTGTCACTACAGGGCGAAGGTTGTGATTTGATCAAGAATGCAAGGCGTAAATCACCTTTTGCTCAAACTACACGATTCGTTTCGAGGGCAATACCTTGGCATTGTTTACGTGAGCACAAACATATTCCCAGCAAATATCTCGATTCTATGGCTTTATTGAACAAATGGAAACTCAGAAACATGTATACACCGTGGCGAATGAACATCTGCATTCTTTTGCAGATTCCCAGTGAGCCCCCAAGTGGGGAAACAACTTCGAAAAATGGGGGCAAAACTATATTACACTTTACAAGTGGGAATAACTACAGTTTAGCTCTCTACCTACGGGCAGCCCATAATGAGGACCAAGAAAGCATAAATACAATGGGCCTTTACCCACTACAAATACCTATGTTAATCAAACAAACATCATCAAGCAACTAGCATGAAGGCGGTTGCAGTTGTTTCAACCGACGGACAACCTGCTTCATTGTTGGCCTGGTAGAGAGGGAGTCAACCGTACACACAACTGCCATGTGTAAGACTTCTACCAAATCATCATGCGGACCTGCATCCCATAGCCCTGCTGTAAAGAACTCCTTAGCTCTGCCCTGCCGTAGGAGCATACATGCCCAAGCAACAATGTTGAAACCATTCCCGTACGATGAAAATGATGGATCCAAAGCTTTCTTGTCTGAAAGTAATTCAAGAAGCACAACCCCATAACTATAAACATCGGCCTTATCTGAAACACGGCAAGTCATTGCATACTCCGGGGCAACATACCCGAAAGTCCCAGCCACACCTGTTGTAGCATGCGTTTCAGAAGTTCCCAACAGCCTGGCCAAACCAAAGTCGGATAGATAGGCGTTGAAATCATCATCTAGCAGAATATTACTGGGCTTGACATCTCGATGGAGTACACGTGGTACACACTGATCATGAAGGTAGGCAAGTGCACGAGCTATGTCCAGAGCAATTTTGTGAAGTATCCTCCAATCCACAGCCCTTGTGGACCTTTCCTGGATAAACTTTTCCAAATTACCACCTGGCAAATAATTATATATGAGGAACATTTCCGTTTCACTGGCATGATAACCAATCAAAGTGACAAGATTTGGATGGTGGAGTCTTCCAAGGGTTTTGATCTCTGCATGGAACTGTTGAATTCCCTGGAATCGTCCAACTGCAAGCTTTTTAATTGCCACCAGAACTCCGGGAGAGATCTCTGCCTTGTAAGTGGACCCAAAACCCCCATTGCCGATGCAATTACTTGCATTGAAGCTCCCAGTGGCCCGCACCACATTCTCAAATGTCAGGGGAACCCCAATATCTGTGAAGATTGTTACTTCCTTTCTAGCAGATCCCATTATTTTGGACTTTGGACTCCACTTTCTGGTGTAGATGAATAGGAAAATAAGAGCTAGTAGAACAGAAAAAATGGCTGATGCAGAGGCTATTGATGCTATCTCAATTGATGTGAAGCCACCACTCCGGTTCTTCTGACCTTGACCTGATGGAGAAGCATAGCTTTGTGCCTCGGAAGCCCTTCCTGGAGAATCTGGAGATGGTGATGCTAGGGAGAAAACATGGCAAGGGTGTAGATACGGGTTTCCAAGAACACTGCTACATTTCATCAAATTGTTACTTGATGGCAGAGGCCCAGACAAGTTATTGAAGGAGACATTAAAGATTGAGAGCAAAGTCACATTTGCCAAACCAGAAGGAATCTGCCCGGAGAGTTTATTGTTATTGAGCAGAAGAGCAGTCAGATTTCTCAACCTCACAAGATCATTTGGTATCTCCCCAGAAAGCAAGTTTGAAGAGAGATCCAGAACCTCTAAAGTTTGCAGCTTCCCTATGCTAGAAGGAATAGAACCAACTATTCTATTACCAGTCAAAGACAGATACTTCAAACCACTTATTTGGCTCAAACTTGATGGTATCTGGCCTTGCAAAAGGTTCCAACTCATGTCAAGATAAACAAGAGAAACTAATTCGCCAACACTTGGTGGAATGGTCCCAGCAATCTGATTCTTAGATGCATCCAGAAGCTTGAGTGATCTGCACATTGGACCCATATTTGCCGGAATCTGACCAGACATTCTATTATTGCTAACATTGACAATCATCATGTTCAATCCATCACAATTCTCAAACAAGATCCCTGGAAATGGCCCGCTGAGCTTGTTGTCTCCAGCCAAAAATGTGTAAGCAGTCTGCTTTCCTAATCTTACCGGGGAAATAGGAAGGGACTGGAGAGTACCAGTAAAGTTGTTGTCCCCAAAGTTATGAAAAACTGAGATTTCACCATTTCTTCCAAGTGACATAGTAGGACTTCCTGCCTTAGCTTTATATGCAAAAAATGATATATAGGCAGATGACGGGTCATAAATATTCGAGGGATACTCAATTGTGGAAGGAACAGGAGGGCAACTGCTGCTATAGAAACTGGGGATGGAACCTGACAATGCATTTCCACTAACATCAAAAACAGTCATACAAGGAACTCGAAACTCCTCAAGAAGTTCACCATAGAGCCCATTGGAGCTCAAATCCAGATACCGCAGCTTATTGCAGCGACTGAACCCATGAGGGATTTCTCCTTTGAAGAAGTTGTGAGACAAATTGATCATTTCCAAGTTATCACAGGAATCCCAGTTGCTCAGCAACATGCCGCCAAGGGTTGCGCTTGGTGCCCACAGCATCCTCAGTTTCGGAAGAGTCATGACATCTGCAGGAATACCCCCTTGAAATAAATTGAAATCTTCATTCACAGAGCTCAAATGATCCAACAAACCGTTCTCTCTCGTACCATTAACATCCTGATACGGATCAAACATATTCGAAAGCACAAGCACAGACAAAGCAGAGCAATTTCCAAGCTCAGGGGGTACCGACCCGCTAAGACTATTCCTTGACACATCCAACACTTCTAGCTTCCCAAGCTTACCCAGTTCACGTGGAATAATTTCTTCAAACATATTTGAATACAACAACAATGTCCTCAAATTCCCACAATTCCCTAAATTACTAGGAATCCCTCCAACCAAGAAATTCCCAGATAAATCTAAATGCTCAAGTTTCTCACAATTATATCCGAAATCCTCAGGCAGTGAGCCACCAAGCTGATTCAACGACAAATACACACCCTTGAACCGACCAGCAAACCCTGGAATTGTCCCGTTAATACGATTACCAGCTATATTCAAGATCTCCAAACCATCACAGCGAGAAAGTGAATCCGGTATCTCTCCTTCTATCCTGTTAAACCCTAAATTCAAAACCCTCAAGTTCCTTAACCCGGAAAATGAAACCGGCAACGACCCAGATACCAAATTACCCTCCAGATCAAGAACCTCTAACTTCTCCATGCCCCATATTTCACTCGGAATCAACCCGAGAAACCCATTAAAGGGCAATGATAAAACCCTAAGTTCACTTAACCTAGCAATCAAAGGCACCAACTTTCCCATTAAAATTCCCTTACTACCTTTACAATCTCTCCTAATCCCAAACCCGTACAGTGAAAGCTCAATAGAATCACCAGAACACAAAATAGCACCTCCACCTCCACTTTTCTTACCTCTGTAGTTTCCATTTCCAGTGATATTAAGCGAAACGACACGCGAATTAGCATCACAGGACACGCCGTTCCAGTGACAGTGGTTGGTGCTGATCAGATTCCAGCCGGAGATAAGCCCTGAAGGATCAGAGACTGAGTTCTTGAACTGTAACAGCACAGATTTGTCAGAATCAAAAGAAGCGACGCCGTTTAGTGACAGAGAGACGGCACAGAAGAGAGAGAAAAACTTCAGTTTTGTGAAAGATTGCCACTTGATAACTGAAGAAAGAAAATAAGAGGAACCCATTTTAGAACCCTCAAAAGGGTCTCTAAAAAACTGAAAGCCCCTCTCTTTCAGTTTTTGAAGTAAATGAATAGAGAGGTTTTTCTTTTTTTCTCTGTTTTCGAAAACCCTAACCCTAATTTTAGGGTCTTTCACTGAGAGAGAACAAGTAAGAGGAAAGGAAAGAGTAAAGATTCAACAGTATATGTGTTCTTTAGGAAAACGCGTTTTTCGTTTCTTTTTCTTTAATTTCTTCATTTCCTTCTTCTCTCACATTTCTTTCCTTTTCTTCTTTGGGCCAAACATCGTTCTAGCCCCCCTATTATCATGTAATTCTCAGCTTAGTTTTCTAGCAAACTAGTTCTTCAATTAAATCTTTTTTTCATGCCGTCTTAATCAAGTTCCTCCATCATATATTTTCACTTAATTTTTGCCTGCCATGCTACAAAATGATTCTCGAGCTAGTCCTTCCATGATATGGTAATTAGTTTTTTATATATATATAATTATGAATGTTGGAACCAGCTTACTTATATCTCGATCAATCCTTTAATGTCCTGAAATCAAATACTAGATAAGCCACTAGTAACTATGAAATTTATGACATTCGAACTGGTGATTTCTGAAGAACAAACTCAGGATTTGACCAGTTAAACTATACCTCTCAAGATTTAGCTTACATATGGTGATTAGTTTTGCATGTTTACTTTGTATAGATCTTGCTTATTACCAACTCTAATAAAAATATTTAATTGAGGTCCTTATGAACTTGTTATAATATTTTGTGATAAAATTAAGATTTTTTTTCAAATATTAGCTTAGTATTTTCAATAATCAAAAGATAACCTGGGATTTGTCATAATTAATATTAAAGAACGGCAATACATCATAAGTTTTTTTGAAATTTCTAAGATCTAATTGGAAAAAAAAAAGCTCTAGCAACCATATAAAAAATGTAATGATAACGAGGGGACCAATTCGAGGCTCATCTTTTTAGCATGCCTCAAGAATTTATTTGATTTTGTTTACGAATGGAGGTTTGTAGCAGAGGGAAGGGAGGTGGGGTCCAAGGGGAAGTAGTTGGGGTCCACAGGTGGTCAATGAAAGCCAGCAGCCCCGTCAATTTAAGGACTCGCGGTGGTTGGCTTGGCCTCCCTCTTTATCGTTCACTATATTAAAATTATAAAAAAGAAAAAAGAAAAAAAAAAGATTCCTAAAGGTTGAAAACGTGGCTGTGGATAAAGGATTCCACGTGGGGTGTCCTTCCAGAAGGTGAGGATGGGGGCCACCTGCCCCCTCTTTTGTTCAGCTCCAGTTCACGTGGTCCTGAATAACCACGATTAGTCGTTTAAAGCGACAGATGTTGAGTCCAACGCGCCGTCGTTTGCTTTGCTTCATAAACACTGCAGAGAATGTGCTGTCGTTATCCTGTGATCCGTTATCCTCTGTTTGCCTTGGCTGGCCTGGCCTCCACCTATAAAGGCTTGAAGCAAAGGGAACAAGTATCTTTATTGGGCTAACAACAAACACGCTTTTGTTAGAAAAGCAGATTATTACACTGCCTGCTTTATTCTATTTTAATTTTAATAATAATCCCATCTCTTTTAGGGTTCTTAATCTTATCTTTTATCAAATAATTACGACCGGGTGATGAAGGAGTGACTTCACCTTGCCTAAATTACTCTCCTCGTGTATAATTACGGCATGGATTATAATAAGCATTCACAAGAATCATATCTGTTAATC
>Ga0325410_1008915_pt1 | contig 10806 bp, 2 predicted proteins | sample PopdelMetagenome_16_FD_206182 | JGI IMG/M metagenome (GOLD analysis project Ga0325410, IMG submission 206182) | Populus deltoides microbial communities from Bellville, Georgia, United States - Xylem-PdIQD-R3 | ecosystem: Host-associated > Plants > Phyllosphere > Stem > Wood/Secondary xylem...
ATATATATATATATATATATATATATATATATATATATATATATATATCTTTTCCTGTAGTTATTAAACGGCATCTAGGACAAGAACCGAGGCTTGAGTCATACATATTTACCTCAATTTTCTTTTTTAAAACAAAAAGGGTAAAAACAACTTTATTTTGAAAAAATATGTGTAAAAAAATCAATGAATTTTTAACTGGTTTACAAGTCAACCAAATTAACTTCCTTTATTTATTATAAAACTTAATTTAGATTAAATCTCAAATCAGTTAGGTCTTATATCGACTAATCACACTAGTCGATTGTTGGGGAGCGGGAGAATCAAGAACGTGTCAAGAAGGAGGAGTTTTCGTCCGATGAGTCCATATATCTCTATATTTCCAAAAAAGGAGGAAGAAGAAATGGAGATTGGAGAGCATTTTCTATCAATTAGCCAATAAATGTCAAGAAGGAGCATTTTTCTTACACCCTCTCTGCAATAAGCAAGCCCAACAAGAGATTCAATGGCATGCATATGCTTCATATTTCCCACCTTCAAATTTTAAATCTGAGATTTATTTCTTTGTTTGTTTATCTAGAAAAAAAGATCATCCCTAAAATTACACCAACAAATTAAGGGCATGTTTCTTTTAATAAATTAAAAACATGTTTATTTTTGCATTTAAAAAATTTTAAATTTTTTTTATTTGTTTTAAATTAATACTTTTTGTGTTTTCATATATTTTGATTCTAATTTTTATAAAGTGAAAAAATATATTATTTTATTATATCTTTAATAAATAAATACCATTATTAAATAATAAATCATAGTGTCTAACCACTTTGTGCTCCTTTTTCTTTGATGGACATCTTCCAGAAGATAGGGCTAGATCTAAATTGACTTCTCAACACCTAACAACTGCACTGATTAATAAGCTTTCAATCAATTTATTGCAGCTGCGCATTAATTATTGCGTTAGGTAATGTAGTGAATTATATTTATTAAAAATATCTCTTAATTAAAACAATATTTTTTAAAAAAAAATCTTATTTTATATCAAAATATTAAAATCATAAAAAAAACATTTAAAAAACTATCAATTTAATATTTTTCAAAATAAAACAAATTAAAAATACTTTAAAAAATAATAAGACGTGCATAAAAAAAAAAAGCATCACAAAATTATAATTATAGGAAAAGTACACATAGAAAAACATCACGTTGCAACCAAGATTTAAAATGTGCCTCCCTAGCTAGCTAGCTAGCTCTCTAACATTGATTTTGTTGATTCGTCACCGTGAACTCAGTTTGAACACAGTGCTAGGGAGGGTGGATTCCTTTTTGCAAGGCAGAGGTTTGATTCAAACTCATCATGGAACGTTCTATATATTATCTAGAAGGGTATGGTTTTCAAGTCTATGTAAATGCAATTGTTTTCACATGTGAGTCAAATTTCAATATATCGAAATTTATGTTGTATTTTAGACCACAAATACCCAGATAGAATAGGGTGCCCGAGGGAAACTATAGATTGAATTTCGAATTTGGAAGGAAGACTTGAATTTTTAACTAAAAAAAAAAAACAATAAGAAAACTAAATTACATGTTACGGATTGTATTACATTGTGTTTTTTAAAAGTATTATTTACTTAAAAATATGTTAAAATAATATATTTTTTAAAAAAAATTACATCACCAAATTAAAATCATTAAAAAAACCCAATTTGATATTTTATTACGGCAATTATGCTTCTCAAAAATTTGTTTAACAAAATCTACAAAATAAACCTTGTGCTAACCCAATTTTTGACTCTTTATTTTTGTATATATTTTAAGAAAATTAAAAAAATATCCAAAAAAAATATCTTTTCAATAAATTTATCTACTTCCTTATTTTTATTTAATTTTGTGTCAAAAAATCTTGAAAATATAAAAAAAATATAAAAAATAGGGATAGCTGGTGTCGCACTTGTGCGGCATCACGACAATTATCCTCCCAAATCAAAATTATCGAGAACAATATTGATAGAAATGACACAAGAAATCTTATTCTTTATCAGTAAAAAAGAGGGGTTGAGAGTCGTCACTTAGTATTTTAGTCTCTAGAAACCCTAACTAATCTCAGAATTTGGGTAAGTGGATTAATTGCATAAATGAAAGGTTTTAATACTTTTAATATGTCTTACCTTAAATGAACTATATTATTTATTTGTATGATTTAAACTAAGATAATGCCATGTTTTCTAACATTGGTTTATCTAGAGATCTTGAAAAATATATAATAAAGGTAACCACATAACCAGGAACACCCCCCCAAGAAAGCATGAACTAACTTGAGTTAAAATCAACATGCATGCCTTGACTTCCGCTACGATAACTAGTCTTGTTGGTGACAATGAAAATCAAAAGTCAATTATCCTGTTCTCTCTAAGTTCTGAAAAGAATTGATTCACTATAACATGCATGATGCAATATTAGTGTTGAATTTTCACCTGTGGTCAGCTCCGTATAATTATTACTCTAATATTATTTAATACTGATTTTTAATTGAAAATATATATTATTTTAATAAAAATATTGTCAAATTATTTTTAAAAACACCCATAAAAAAATTAAATTGATGTTTTCTTATAAAAATAATTTGAAAAGCACTTTTAAAAACAAAAAAAAAATTACAATTTCAAACCGTCACGCACGATTCAATCCATTACACAGTAGCTGAATTGTCAAATTATTAAATACCTTTACAAAAACTTAATTTAAATATGCGTAATTAACTAATTGTGGTATGCCCACGTTGATTAAACAAGAAAATCACTACTTCACACACACACACACACACACACAACACGAAGAAGAAGCCAATTTTTAATCCAGATAGTAGCTAGAGTTGACGAGTCAATGATAGTGAAAAAAACAACCCACTTGTTGAAGTGCTTTTCCATGTGAATTTCTGTCTTGCTGGTAGCTTGAAGCTACAAGAAACGTCGAAGGGAGAAAGAAGGAATAACGAGTACTTTGGGCACGAATGTTTATTCTTCAAGGAAGGCATATTACAATATGTTGGCATCGTGAATGAGCTGTCAATCTTCATCGAGATGGTATTTGAAAATATAATATTAGTTGTTTTTAAAAGTGTTTTTTTGTTTAGAAATATATCAAAATAATATATATTTTTTATTTTTTAAAAATTATTTTTAACATTAGAAAATTAGAAAATCAAAATCATCTGAAAATTTTAAAAAATATTAATTTGAAGTAAAAAAAATACTTTTAAATCATAAAAACAAAAGAATTACATTTTATTTATAATTATGAAGCAAGATGCCAGAATCTCCATCAACGTTTCTGATTCAAGACTGCCTCAGTTTTATATGTACACATTCTTTCGTGTGCTTTTCTCCTTGCCTCAAAATTCAATGGAAGAAAGGATAACAATTAAAAAAGATAAAAAGATAAAGATAGAGTCCGTAGATCTACTTTAAGAGCTTTCAAGGAAGTAGGCATCATTATATAAAATTAAAGATTTTTGCTTATCTCGCCTAGTTAAATTTTAAATTTATTTTCTAGAATTTATCAAATTAAGTCTCATAAATTATAGAAATACTAAATATTTATATAGTTATTAATTTTAAAATTTATAAGATTAATTGAGATATTCACAAATTAATTTAGATACCCACATTAAAACAAAAAGAAAATCCTCATTTTGTGATTGAAGAAGAGCACATCTTGTGTTTTGTCAAGCATAATTGCAAGCATTTCAACCATTTATGATCGTTCCAAATTAAAGATTCCTGTATTGCATGTGGAGTATTTGTCATAATTAATAGCTTGAATATTAGGTAAAAACAAAGAGAATTCTATTCCACGTTGAAAAGGAAAGAGATTTTATTGTATTTTATTCCAAATTGTTCCTAGAATAACTTTATAAATATATAAAATGAAGAAAACAAATTGAGGATTAATTAAAAGAAATCCGTGCACCCTTATCTATGAAACTGAACATTTATCCTTGAAATTGAGAAAATATCTACATGAATGACTAATTAATTAAGAATATGTTTGGCATTGAAGTGGCTGGAAAGCGAAAGCATTGGAGTATTAAAGTATAGAGTTTTTTTTTTTTTTTTTTTGGCAAAGCATACTGATCCCTAACTAGAGATAATGGAGGAATTGAAGATGTGAATTTAGAATGATAGGATCGTTTTTGTCTCTTGTTTTGTTCTGGGTCCTAGATCACCCATCCTCATAGCCACTGCAACCCAAAGAAAAGCATGCACACAGTAATCTTTTCCAGGAAAGAAGAAGAAGAAGAAGAAGAAGAAGCTTGTAGGTGGCTGAAATTGTCAAATGGACAGTAAACAATCCAAATATTAATGACGATAATCACCCAAGTGGCCCAACAATGGCGGCCATGGCTATGAAGCTCCCATTAATGTTTGACTTCAATATGAGATGCAGATTTAAGTCTTTATGCCTCCATATTCCTTGTGACCACTCTAATTAAGGAGCCTCCAGGCTTCTTGACTATGATATCTTGTCGTTCAAGAATCACATTCTTGATATCTACAAGATAGAAAAAAGATTATCTAATATTATTTCAAATTGTTTCACTCGGTTTAGGATCCGTACGTAATTATATGGTTGAGTCAACTTGCAAGATATTGTATTAACTAGAGTTAATTATCTTATCTAAAACAAATATATATTGTTTCAATTTTAAAAATAATTCTTTAAATTAATCTGATAAATCACAAATCATCTAGATTTAACTGAGATAACATCTAAAATAATTTAATAAATAAAAAATTTGTATACACAGGCTTCTTCAACATGTTTTTGTAGTTAAAGAAATTTTAAGTGAAAATAAAAAAGTTTATTCATACATATAATCAAATAAATCATGTTAATATATAAATGAAAAAAAAGACTCGTAAACAATAACTAAAAAAAATAAAAAATAGATGTAGATTAAAATATTTAATCTTGCAAATCGGGATATTTATCAAGTTGTGTTTGCTAAATTTATTTATTAAAATAATTTGTTTTATTCAAGCATACAATAATAGAAATAGAGAAACAAATTAAATTTATTAAATAAAATAAAAGGAGAAAAAATATTATACAAGGTTGCACATATTAGAATTATTATCTGAAAATAATTTTTTTATTTTAAAAACTAAAGTTTATCTATATAAAAGATTAAAAAAAATTATAAATGAATCATAAAAAATCTTTAAAAATTATATATATAACAGAAAAAATTATCATTTAAAAAAATTTTCTAAATAAAAAAAAGGGTATCACTCTAAATATAAATAGAAAAAATAGAGAAAAAAACTATATAAAAAAATAAAAAATCGGAGGGGCTTTTAACATGCTAACAAAAATTTTATTGTGGCATGCCTGGTTACTCATGGTCATGGCTCACGAGAATTATCAAGAAAAAAAGAAAAAGTTGCATGGCTCATGAGTACATCCATAAATTAATTAATAAAATTCAAATAAATAATGATTTTTGAAGTGCAATCATATTCATTTCATATATGTCTATTGTTTTTGTTCAAAGGGTGTCAAGGCAAATTAATAACTAGCAAATAAAGAGAAATCAAAAGAAAATTTGGGCATTAGACACGACGTATTTTTTTAATACATAGTAGATGGTTACAAAAAAAAAAAAAAAAAAGAATACTCCATGCACAATACTTTATCAAATTTCACTCAGACCAGAAAAATAAAATTATTAAATATTTGATTTAATCGAGTTAATATTTAATTTAATTTAAAATAAAACTGAATAATCAAGTTAATATCATAAAAAAATTAAAACAATTAATTCTATTATATTTTAAATTAACAAATGATCAGGTCGGTCTAGAAGGTGTTTTTTTTAGTTTAAAAAGTATTTTTAAATTTTTTTTACTTTAAATTAATCTTCTTTTTATGATTTTAAATAATTTTAATATGTTAATATTAAAATAAAATTTTAAAGATAAAAAATATTGTTTTAATATATTTTTAAATAAAAAAATTTTAAAAAATATTTTAACATAATCATCTCAGATACTACCTCTTCGAGTAACACTCATCCACTAATTTCTTTGGAACCTTCTAAGCTAGTCCACGTGGGCTCACTCTGACCCAAGCACTTACCTCACAGCCACCACAGATCAAACAAATCAATGGACCCCACTTTCTTTACAGTCTTTGCTCTTCTGTTCCACCCCATCCCTCTTTTATAAGGCCCCCATCATCTTCATTTCTACACTTCACCTCGTGCCCTCCCCGGCGCACTTTAGCAACCACAACACCCCTGAAAAAAAAACCACCTAAACTGAACTCAACTGAACTATATCGCTCCTGTCCGAAAATCACAATTTTGTCTTTTTTTTTTAAAGATTGTTCGATTTCTGCCATCATGGATTCTTACACGTTCATACACAGGATCCTTCCTCTCTTGATTCTCTTCTTCCTTGCAACTCCTTGCGGTGTCGTTTCGCAAAACAACAGCTCGAACGACAGGGGAGTGTACAACAACTACGCGCAGGTGACACCGTCGATGGCGATTATCATTGTCGTTTTGGTAGCTGCTCTCTTCTCCATGGGGTTCTTCTCAATCTACATCCGCCACTGCAACGAAGCCAGCGCAAACGGGAGTATCAGGGCATTGGGTGTAGTCGGACTCTCTCGACGGGCCGCCGCATCGCGTGGGCTTGATCCTGGCGTTATCGAGACGTTTCCGACTTTAATCTACTCGGTTGTGAAAGGCTTGAAGATTGGTAAAGGAGCGTTAGAATGCGCCGTTTGTTTAAACGAATTCGAAGACGATGAAATGCTGCGTTTGATTCCGAACTGTGACCACGTCTTCCATCCTGATTGCATTGATGCTTGGCTGGAGTCTCACACTACCTGTCCCGTTTGTAGAGCTGATTTGACCAAACCCGCCGACCCGGTATCCCAACTCAGTGAATTGCACAGCCCCGAGTTGGACCTCGAGGCCCAAAACGGCGCCCTTGGGATCGAGCCAGAAAACGGGAATGCTAATGTGGAAGTGCAAGTGGTTGGACCTGAGCCTGACGACGTGAGTGTGAATGTGAATAAAACTTTGAATAGGAGCCGGACACGTGGGTCAAGATCGGGTAGGCCACCGAGGTTTCCTCGGTCACATTCGACCGGGCATTCTTTGGTTCAACCGGGAGAGAACACCGATCGCTTTACTTTGAGATTGCCGGTTGAGGTTAGGAAACAGGTGATGAACCGGAAGTTGAACCGGTCTACGAGTATGGTGGTGCTGCCTAGACAAGGAAGTTCAAGGAAGGGTTATAGGACCGGAGCTGGTGAAGGGAGTTCAAGAAAGGTGTTAAATTATAAGAGACTTGAGAAATTGGACCTAGAACCGAGGTCAGACCGGTGGGTTTTTGGTAGGAACCCGTCATTCTTAGCAAGAGCGTCGTCGTTTCTATCGAGAGCTTCATCGTCGGTTAGGTCACCAAAAGTGGTGGCTGGTGACAACCAAGGGGGTTCGTCTAGACTCGGTGGATCATACGGAGGTGAATCTAGCAGACCACCGGTTTAGAAGGATGATCTTGCTTGTCCAAAGCTTTAGGATGCTACTATTAATTTTCTTTTTCCTTTTTTGACTTTGTCAACATTTGTAAGATGTGTATTTTTTATTTATTTTTTTGTGATTAATGTAATTTAATATAAGATCATCAACATGGAATAGGTCAGGTCAATTTGAGAAAAAGGACTTTCCTTTTTTTTTCCCAATTGTGGAGCATTTGTCAAAGAATCAAAAGTGATATTGCTTGCTCGTTCTGACCATTATTAAGCTGAGCGAGGGAAGTCCAGTTTTGTTGGTCTATCATTCAAGGAAATGAATGAATGAATGTTCCTGGAAATGTTTTGCCGGTGGAGGGTAAAGTTCATCGGCAGCGATGCCACGACATATTCATGGAGAGTCAAGTGAAGATTGTGTATAATGGGTTAGGAGTATCAAAATCAGTAACTCTTTTAGTAAAACTTTTTATTATTATTAACAACGTGAGTGTTCATATATTTTTTGTGTACCTCGATTAATTTTATAGATCTGAAATTAACGATTATTTAAGTCTCCAGTAATCCTAAGAAGACTTGAACTCATGATCATTGAAAAACAAACTAAAAATTTGACCAGTTAAGATACCCCTCAGAAATTTTTCTTTAGTAATTTTGCAACCACATGAATACAATTTTAGCTTTTCTGTGCAATTTATTAACGTTAAGAATTAAATTTTAAATAAAATTTAATCACTAAAAATAATATATCTTATTTATTACACAAAGAAGATAAATTATATCTACCTATCTATCTATATATTTTTTATATTTTAAAGGACAAGATTGAATTAAATATAAATATAAATTTATTTATTAATTGAATGTGATAAATTAAACTCAATTAAATACTATGATTAAATTGAATTTTCAACTTTCAACTTTCAAATAAAGAATTGATTCTAAACGGTCTAATTGTTTTCATGAAGTGGGGATGTGCTCACGGGAGATTGATGAATGGTTTGGTCACAGAATTCATCGCACAAGAACTTGCAAGTTCCTCGTTGGACACTGTTTCTTTCTGCTTTTATTAAGGAGATTTTGGATTTTGAGAGGAACGACTCATATCCACTTAGGTTTTTACAATTTCCCTTCCCATTTTAGCATCTTTGCTGGCCTGCATTAAGAGCTTAAATTAGAAACTTCCTGCTCCTTTTACCTGACCGAACTAAAATACTTTTTGGGCAATGAAACGACAAAGGATTCTGCGCTACTCACTATGCATGGCCCTCGTTCAATATTACTGTCAACTGGCCAAGTGCTGAGCATCTCCCTCTGTTGTCACGAACGACTAAAGTTATCATCAAAGCCCTCGAGAGCTTCAGCCTGCAGCTACTTGGTCACAGATTGTTGGATTCTTGTTGGATCCAGCTTAAGTTTTTATTTGGAAATATGATTAAAATTGTGTTTTTTAAAATTTAATTTTTTTTATTAGAAGTTATTTTTTTATATTTTTAGGTATTTTAATGTGCTGATTTTAAAAATAATTTTTAAAAAATAAAATAAATATTATTTTAATATATTTTTAAACAAAAACACTTTAAAACATAACAACTAGCACGATTCAAAAAAGTTTAAAGATATTTTATCTAATGTTCTAATCGGGGAGATTATAAACATTTGTCATTCATAACTGAGGGTGATTGGCTGTGCTGCCTCATATTTGTGTGCAACCAACGTAATTTGTTCATAATTAGTATTTTTTTGGTATTGTATTTAAGTGAATTTTAAAATATTTTTTACTTAAAAAATATTAAATTTATATTTTTTTAATATTTTTTTATGAAATATTTTGCACTGGTATAAAAAAAATATTTTACATCATAATATTAAACACATCATTACACTGAAAAATTTGGTGATCAAACTCTTTTTTTTTTTTTTCCTTTCAAATAACCAGCGGCTTATCTTTAATTCCAAATTTTCAAACATCTTGTCAAAACTTTAAAAAGTATTACGAGAGTGCGGTAATTTATTTAATTTTTGATTTGAAAAAATATTAAATTAATTTTTTTAAAATTTTTTTTATTATATTGATAAGTTGGTGTTAAAAATAAAAAAATTCTAAAAATATTATTTAAATTTATTTTCAAATAGAAAAACACTTTTGAAAAGAATTTTTATACCACAATTGTGCACAACTTAACCCTTGAAGCAATTCTTGTGAATTTCACTTTAGATGTGAGTGATTTGGGTGTCTCTTCTAACAAGTAATTATCCAATTCCCAATTCTTGAGCTGATCATACTTGAGCAATGTTTTTACCCAACGAAAAGGAACAGTCACAGTCTTTAGAACACAAAACAAAAGGGTCATGGCCATTGCTAGCTAATTGACTCCTGCAAGCCGTTCTACAAATCACATAGAAACAAGACATTGCTTAGGAAAACCCCATATCAATTGTTTATTTTTCTTGTGACATTCTTACATATTATAAGATTGTATGTTTGTTTTTGTTCTATAGAATGCAATGACGCTTATGGAACCATTACACTCAGGGGCGGAACCAGGAGAGGCAAGTAGAGGTTCGGGTCCTGCAAAGATTTTAGATTTTTTTATTATTTAGTGTTTAAATATAGGATGGTATAGTATTTTTTTTATTTTAAATAGATAAGTTTTATCTGCTTTTAAATAATATATAATCTCAACTCCGTCCTTGATTACACTCTACTATAGTTATTAAACTGATCTTTAGATTATAAATTAAATGGGTTAACAATTATTTTTTTAATTAAAATTTTATTATTTTAAAAAAATAATTTAAAAAATCAAACTATACATATAAGATAATGCATATATATAAGGTATACATATTAATTATTTTTTAATTATATTAAATATGTTTAATTTTTAAAAAGGTTAGTATGATAAATATGTAATATATTAATTCCTATAAAAATGATGTTACATTACATGATATTGTCACTAATAAGATTATTGATGCCAATAAATATTCAAACTATACATATATGAAGACAAAATTGTAAGGTATAAAAAGAGGATTAATTGTAGTGGGGAGCTACAGAACATATAACATATTATAGTCCCTATCAAATCATTAAAAGGATTGGAGTTGTGAATGCATCCTATTTTTCATGTTTTTTTATTAAAGAAAAAGGTTGGAGATGCAGTTGTTGTCTGATCTACATTATTAGTGGTGGATGAAGTAGATCTTAATTAGACAGAAAGTTTACGAAGAAGGTTAATATTCTTAACCAACTTTTTTCTA
>Ga0325410_1008918_pt1 | contig 10805 bp, 11 predicted proteins | sample PopdelMetagenome_16_FD_206182 | JGI IMG/M metagenome (GOLD analysis project Ga0325410, IMG submission 206182) | Populus deltoides microbial communities from Bellville, Georgia, United States - Xylem-PdIQD-R3 | ecosystem: Host-associated > Plants > Phyllosphere > Stem > Wood/Secondary xylem...
GAGACCAAACACAATGTCACCGTACTCTGACACAACATCAAACAATTCTTCACCGGAAAGACGCGAGGGTGCAACATCCTTTTCAACTTTGCCAATAAAGAAATCATTTTTGTTCTTTCTATACCTATAATTCGGCGGCAACAAATGACGGTGACAGTTAAAAAAGAAGCTTTACCCCTGTTTGTTAACGTGAATGCCTTGTTGTTCTCTATACAGTATGGACATGCTAGCTTTCCATGCGTGCTCCAACCAAAAATCATTCCATAAGCTGTGAATTCATTAATAGTCCACATCAAAGCCGCTCTCATAACAAAATTCTATTTCCTCGAGATGTCATAAGTCAAAGCTCTAGAGGACCACAACTTCGTCAACTCATCAATCAACGGACGAAGAAAAACATCTATATTCCACCCTAGACTGCTCGGACCTGGTATGACCATAGATAAAAACATGAACTCCGGCCTCATACACATCCCCGATGGCAAGTTATAAACCGTCAGTATGACCGGCCAACAAGAATAAGGAGCAGCTAATGACCTGAATGGGTTGAATCTATCTGTACATAACCCAAGACGCACGTTCCTTGATTCAGCTAAAAAGTAAGGATGTACATTGTTAAAGTGTTTACAGGCTTCACCGTCAGAAGGATGAACCATCACTCCATCAACCGCATGGTGTGATTGGTGCCATGTCATGTGCTCAGCAGTTCTTGGTGACATGAATAACCTCTGCAATTTAGTTGTCATTGGAAAGTATCTAAGTTTTTTATATGCCACAAGAGTCTTCCCTCTACCAGTTCTGGGTTTGTAAGGGGAATGCCCGCATGTCATGCACTCGGTCATCTCAGCATTTTTAAGGTAGTATAACATGCAGAAGTTAGGGCATATATCAATTTTCTGGTATCCTAAACCGAGGGGTTTCATCATGGACTTGGCAGCATAGAAATTCTCTTTCAACCTGTTCCCTTCAGGTAAAATACTTCTCGCCCATTCAATAATCTTGTCATAACCGGCCTCACTCAACCCATGATTGACTTGATGGTGAACACCTGTGCTACGACTAATAATTTACTGTGGTTCGTGCAGCTATCCCATAATGGTTCGTCAGAATCTTTCAACAGATTAAAAAACCTTGATACATCTGCATTGGGTTCTTCTTTTACGATTGGACATTCCCTGACAATACCTTCACTCATTCTCATTGCATCCATAACCATATTCCTGTAAGGATTACTGTTCTCATTTCCAACTTCATGCATGTTCCTAGCACTAGAAATTGACCCAACCACCTGTTCTTCCCTGCACTCATAAGGAACAAATAGTTCTCCATGAGCATACCAACACAGGTAATCCTCCATGAACCCTTTGGTTAGATGATGCATCGTTACAACATCTTGATGCAGAAACTTTAAATTTTTACACTTCCTGCATGGACACCTAATACGGCCATCAGTAAAATTCCTCGGAATAGATGTTGGAAATTAATAAAACCCTGGACACCGTTACAATAATCCATCCTCCGCAATCCTTGGGGCGAGTCCCGATACATCCATGAACGATCATCCATGACTTCTATTGAACCTCTATAAAACATAACAAAAATATTGGTTTTCCCCAACATTATCCAACAAACTAAAACAACACTTATGTTAAATATTCATTATCAATTATCAACTATCAACGTTTATACATACAAATTTATACATATATAAATTTACAGAAATCACAACTTCGAAATAGAATTGATAACAATTAAAAAAAACTCGTTAAACAAGCTATTAATTATTTATTTCATCACAACACATTTAATTCGGTGTAATTCAAACAAAATTTCAATAATTTACAAACAAATATAATTTGAGAAAATCTAAAACAAACTATAACAACTACAAAATAATATATTCATACTACAAGTTTCTTTGATAAATAACAATCAATCAAGTACAAAAGTTAACAAAATACATATACTAAAAAAATAATAAAATTCACATTTAAATGTTAAAACTAAAAAGGATAGATTTACTTACAAAAACAATGATAAAATCCACAAGAAACGGATATTGTGACCACGTACAAGATATAAGAAACTTGAGTGCTTGTGTTGAGAATATTGAAGAGTTGGGATGGGTGGTTGACTGTAGTTTGGGAGGGGAGAGGTGGGATAGGAAAGAAAAAGAAGGAAAAACAGAGGAAGAGAGTGTCAGCAGATGGGGTGGGTATATAATGGTTTTTTCTGATGGAATCACCGACGGATACATTCCATCAGTGACAGTGCCACGTCACTGTACGACTATCTCAGTTTGAATCCCTCGGTTATTCCATCGGTAAAATCATCTGAAAAAACTCCACGTCACCAGGCCGTTGCATCTTTCCAGATAAACTGTATACTTCGTTGAAGAAAACGGTCGGTATATACTGACATAAATATTTTGTCGCTATATACCGACCGTTTCTCCTACAGATCTAGGCCGTCAGTATATACCGATAGATTTTGAGACGGAATTATTTCCGTTGGTAATTATTACTGACGGAATTTGTCCGTCGGTAATTCCGTTGGTTTTCTCTGGTTTTCTGGTAGTGTTTTACGTATTAAAAATACATTAAAAATGATGTCAAAATTACAGTAATGAATTTGATTGAAAGAAGAAGTTGAAACTCTCTTGAAGTGCTCTTCACGTGCACAAATTCTCTGATTAATTGTTAGATCTGGATCTTGCTTTGGATGAAAAGATATTCATATAAGCTCGAAAGTTTTAACCGTGTGAGATCTTAACTTAATTTGATTAAGATGAAGAGTATTCACACAAGCTCAAAAATTTTAACCATGTAAGATCTTAACTTGCTTTGATTTGATGAAGATAAAGAATATTCATACAAGCTCAAAAGCTTTAACTATGTGAGATCTTAACTTGATTTGAATTGACAAAGAAAAAGACTTTGATCCTTTGTTTTCTTGATTTGATTTGATGAAGAAAAGGACTCTGATCCTTTATTTTCTTAGTTTAATTTGATGAAGGAAATGATTTTGATCCTTTGCTTCCTTGATGAACTTAAATTTTTTATATAGAACTTTTAAGTTTTGTGCTTAGTCTTTAGTCTCTTTCTATTGTCGTTGTGTTTGATTTTGTGACTTAGTTATCTATTTATTGACAAGTTAGATACAATTTACCTCAAATATCCTTTATCACAAGGATATTTTTATAAAATTAAAGTAAGAAACATAAAATGTATTTGGACTATGTTTTTTAATTTAATTTGGGTCCAAACCTTAATAATTTTTTTTTTTTCATAAAGAGCTTGAGTCATGGGCACTTGTTGAAATTTTAGTGTTTACAAATGTCCCCTTAAGATTAATTTACTTTTACAATTTTGGTACTATAAGTAAATTTATCTCTTTTGACTTGGAAATGCGGTGAGAGCAAAAGTATGTCTAGTTCAAATATGTACTTGATTCCAAAGAGAAATTTATCTCCTAGTATATATATAGACACACACACACACACCACACCAAAGTCCTCAAATAAATACATAGTGTTGAAAATTTAGAGAAATCATATCAAGCCTTTAAAATAATAAGATATAAATGTCACATCAATGTTCTTTTTTTTCATAAATGAATTTTTTAGGCTGATTTGTTTTCTTTGCTTTACTTGATGAATTTTTTAGGAGGAATTTTTTTTCTCAAAAGTTTTTGGAGGTTTTTTTTGGAGAGAGGAATTTTTTTATTTCACTTTTTTTTTCTTGTCTTACTTTTTTATTATTATTTTCTTATCTTTCTCTCTAAACCCTCTCAATTTTCTTGAATCCTGACCTTTTAGGTAATCCCTGCGACACGAAAATTAGTGAAACTTTTAAAAGAAAATCATTTTGAAACATTAAACTTTAGTAAATCTTTTTGGAGAATCCTTAATAACTTGAAACTTTGGTAAATATTTTCGAAGGATTCTTGAGAACTTGAAACTTTTGTGAATTTTTTTAGAGGACTTTTAAAAACTTGAAACTTTGATTAACCTTTTTTGAGGATCCTTGGAAACATGAAAGTTCGTGAATCCTTCTAGAGGATCCTTGAAAGCTTAGAACTTTGGCAAATCCTTTTATAGGATCCTTGATAACTTGAAACACTAGTGAATCCTTTTATAGAATTCTTGGATAGATAGATTATTTGTGAGTATTGTCTTGGACTCATTCTTTTTTTTTTTCTCATAGTTTATACTCTTACGAACGAGGAGTATTATAATATAACATGACTAGTTCTTGATTCGATTTGATTTTTTTTTGTTAATTAACTTCAAATAAATCTTAAGCTGTTTATGAACATCAATATCAATAAATGAAGGATAAAGTCATAAAGTTGTTCAAAATGGATTTTTTTTTCTTGCTTTTGTTTTTGCGCTATTGATAGTTTATACTTTTACGGCCAAGAGTAGAATAATGGAATATGATTTATTCTAAATTTGATTTGAATTTTTTTATGACTAAAATCATGATGAATCCTAAACTATCTATGTACCTCCATAAATAAAAGATCAAGTCATTACATAATTTAATATGGATTTTTTTTATTTGTTTTTGTGCCATTCACGGTCTACACAAAAACTATCATGTGCAATAAAAATAGTATTTAAATTTAATGGAATTAATTGTTGTAGAAGATATGTATATTAGAGACTAGGAACAAAGAAAACTAAAATTTAAAATTAATTTTCTTTATGAAAGTTTAAGAACAAGAAACAAGATAATAGAAAGACATGTTTTTATATTTTCATATATAAATCATATCAATTTGTTAATGTGCCTTATTTTCAAATGGGTGTTATACAAGCAATGTTTAGGTACCTTTCAAAATTGAAGTTTTCCAAAAGAAAAAAGCAAGGCACTTTATCTTTAATCTTAATGCATATAAGGTTTTTTTATATATAGTTTAAGTCAATGGGATTAGGTTTTCTTTTTTGTTACTCTCTTTATATATGTAGGACTCATCATCTTTTTATTCTAACCACCATAAGATAAAGTCGTGCCGTCAACCACGTTGACCTCTAAAGATGTAATCCCCACCCTTATATGGAATGCCTTACCATACTCAATCTTAACCTCAATCTCCATTAAATGAAACCCCACTCCGTTATCATTAACAACGACTCTAAGAGTTAACTGCAAAATTAGTTGTTTGAAGTTGGTCATTTTTTTATATTTAGATTTTTATACTTGAATTGTTTTTTTATTAAATTGTCTCAGTTTTCAAAACTTAATCAGTCAAAATAACTGTTTTTTATGGTTATATTTGAGATTCAATGACTAATATTATCCCATAAATATTTACTTTATATAATTCTGTGAAACTTTGGCTGTAAACTATCTTAATAGAAATACATTGTTTTTGAATTTAGAAACTCCATTTGAAATTTATTTTTTAACAAGCATTGAAAAAAAAAATTATAAGTATAGATTTTAAGCTTATTTGTTATTGCGGCCATATCGCGCTTCTTAGAAAATTTGGATTTTTTCTTACTTTAAATTATTTTTTTGTGTATTTTTAAATTATTTTGGTGTGTTGATGTCAAAAATAAATTTTTTAAAAAATAAAAAAATTATTTTGATGCATTTTCAAGCGCAAAACACTTTCAAAAGTAACCGCCATTACAATATCTTTATGGTTATGTCGAAAATCTAGCTACCCTAATTCTCATATATTTTTTTAAAAAAAATAGCATAGTAAGTTAAAAATTTTAGCAGGATAACACCATTTGTAAAATTTTTGACAAAATAACACATTTTCATCATGTCGCGCTTTTGAAGGCGACAACTAACATGTAGCCTCACAATCAATTTATTGACTCAATCGGTCGACTAGTTGATCCAGTTGTATGAATTGGTCGACCGTTTCACATAAAAACTATAATTTTATGAACTTTTTTCTTTCAAATATATTTTAGGAGTGTCAATGATATAGTCGGACTTGCGATAACAAGTGATTCTGAGTAGTCAAATGTGAGGCTGCCACAACTAGATAAGGATCTGCCTCGAACAAATTACATGGATGGCCTAACAAATGCATTTATGGACCATTGTGATAGGTCTTGATTTAAGAGAAAGTCTGGTTGCGCCAGAACATAATGATGATTAAAAAAAGCCGTAACTTTTGATCTGATCACTGGATTGCACTCAAATTTTCATAGGAGTTTTCAGAGTTTGTTTTTCTTAAAATAGTTATAGAATTGCTACTCCGACCGTCAAATCTTTATATTTCAAGAATATCTTTTTAGGGCCCTGGTTTTGATAGTTTTGTATTTTTTTTTATTTTTAAATTGGTCGACCAGTTAGTTCTAAATTTAATTGATGTTGCGGTTGTGAATCTTCATATCAATTAAAATTTTATTATATTTACAGTTCAAAATCATAACATCCCAAAATATACTATTTTACCAAAACTTTTCCTGCTATTTTAGTTAATTTTTTTATATATAAAAAAACAAAAATTGTATGCTAATGGCACAAGTGATCCCCAATTCTCCTACATGCTATAAAGGAGTGTATATGTTATGTTACAAGCTGCACGGCTGCGGCATGGTCCCCCTCTCTAATAATGCCACGTGTAACCTAACACAACAATGATGTCAACAATTTCGATAATATAACGGCTGGGTCTTCTCTAGGGACTTGTAATTATATTTTGGACCCCTCCCTTCTCTTTAGTCTTTTGTTAACTAAACAATACAAATACTTCTCGTTGAAAGGCCTCCACAACTACTACGCTCACAATATCTCTTCTCTCTCTCTCCCTCCCTCCCCTCGTTTCAGTCATGGATCAACAAGGCCGTGAATTGGTGTTCATGCACTCCGGCGACTTTCTACGGCAAAACCCAGGTGTATCGGATCACTTAAATGATTATAGTTCGGGTGATCATGCCAAGCCCACGATGAAAGAAGTTGATTTCTTTTCTACTGATAGGAATGGTAAATCACCAAGTGAGCATCAAGAGATGAAGATTAATATTGGATCATCAAGTCTGGTTGATTCTAGCCTAAACGTAAGGTTTCTTTAATGTATTTACCTACGTCTTGAATTTTTTCACCTTATTTTTGTCCACTTATTACTCTTTATAGGTGATCACGCACTTGTGAAAGCTTAGGTTTTAAGGGCATGGCCATGACGATACTGTATCTACTACATAACAATATATGAGCATAGTAGGTACGTATTTGTGTTTGCTTGTTACTGACCTAATTTCATGTGTTACAGACTGGATTGAATCTGTCAACTTCAAGTTCTGGGATTTCAATAATAGCGAATGCCAAAGAACCAAATGATAATGAAGTGAGTTTTCACGTTGGTACTTAATTAGAGTCTTTTGAGTTTCCGATGCTATTAATTCACAAGTTTTTTTATTTTATTTCTAAGTTAGAGGATTTGGTTTTGCAGCTGAGAGTACTCCGAGGAGAGTTAGGGAGACAGCATGATGAGAATAAGAAGCTGAGAAGCTTGTTGGATCAGATTACCAAGAGTTACAAGGACCTGCAAGCTCAACTACTCGTGGCAATGCAAAAACAGACACAGGGATGTCGGGTTGAGCAGGTGATTCATCGTTTGAGTTGCTTAACTGATCAGTTACCTCTCCACTAGTATGTGTGTCTAGTATTGGTCGGAGATAGATCGATGGATTTCATTCATCCTTACCAATCATACGAATTTCTTGAATAAATGGTCATGGTGTGATATAGCTACGGTAATTTGAAATTCATTAACAAGTGCCTATTTTAGCAATTAAGAAATGAGTAACGTGCTTCCCTTAAATTGGAAAGTGCGATTACTCGGCCCAGTATTACTTTTTCAATACCTTCATACACATTTTTTAGGCCTTTTCAGTTCCAAAACCACCAAGACAGATGACGGGACAGTTCCGAGTTTGTATAATTTGAATAAGTAATTTCTATTTGACCCATCGAACTTGCTTCCATAGGATCTCGTGTTTGCAGGAATGCTACTGCTTAACAAAGATTTGTCCCAAGTTTTTTGCTTTAGGGATCACGAGCCTAAGCCTGCAATATCTCCTAGCTTTTGCAATAGATCGTACAAGGTGTTCCATTATCAATACCTATAAAGAGAACATATGCTACTATTCCTTTTTTTCTCTTTGGCACTATTTTCTCTCTCTACCTATAAAGAGAACATATGCTACTATTCCTTTTTTTCTCTTTGGCACTATTTTCTCTCTCTAGTTACGAAGCACGGCATTCATTGAATGTATTCAGATGGTCCAAAACTTGAATCTTTCATTTAGATATTCAATTTATCTTCAATAGGATCCGAAGGGATATGAGGATCTATTTTTTTTTTTTTTTAATAAATGGTTGGCGTCTTTGGTGTCTTTTTCACTGTATGGAATCATTTTCATGTTTGATGCAGAAAGGGGAGCTAAATGACACACCAACTCCAGTAATGTCAGCTCAACTCTTAATGGACCCACGGCCATCTGCAACATTCGATGCCAATATTGAACCTTCGGTATCCTACGACAAGACGCATGAAATGCTGATCTCTCCAACAAATATAATGGAAACAAAGTCTCAGATATCAGGGAAACGAGCTTCAATTGCGGATAGTAATATTGATCAAACATCCCAGAGTTTGGGCTCTCCAAAAAGTCCAAGATTAGAAGAAGAAAAGCCTAACGAGCAAGTCCCTGAGGTCCCTTTCAGGAAGGCTAGAGTGTCCGTTCGAGCAAGATCGGAGGCTCCTTTGGTGAGCATTAATTTTCATGGATTAAAAAGAAAAAGCATTGCACTTCTGTGCTGCAAAATAATAATAATTTAAATGAATTAATGGGATCAGTGAATTTCTTGTGTTTAATTTATTAGATAAACGATGGATGCCAGTGGAGGAAGTATGGTCAAAAGATGGCCAAAGGTAACCCTTGTCCTCGTGCCTACTATCGGTGCTCCATGACTGTAGGATGCCCAGTTCGCAAGCAGGTAAATAGTCAAATATCAATAACAAATACTACGTACGGCGCCTTTCAACTCTCAATATATAATTTAATGTGATGATGGTGCTGGTTTCTTCATGTTCACTTGTTAGTCAATAAATATTAATGGTCGGTATCGTTCAACTTCTTTCTTCTTTTTTTTTTATTATAAGATAAATTACAAACTTGTAGAGGTTTAATTAATCGAGCATGGGATTTTATTTTTTCCATTTCCTTTGAAATTAAACAGATCAAGAGGTGAAGAGTACAATGAAATTTTATTTTTTTGAGGTCTATATGTATTCTGACTTCAAATTAATATTGACCAACCGTACATTTAGGTTTGATTGCTGGTTTACTGACATTTTTCATGTTTTTGTTTTAAAAGGTGCAAAGATGTGCAGAAGATAAGACCATTCTCATGGCCACATATGAAGGAAATCACAACCACCCTCTTCCCCCAGCTGCTATGGTTATGGCTAATACTACCTCAGCTGCAGCAACAATGCTCTTATCAGGTTCAACCTCTAGCAGAGAAGGCCTATCCTCAAGTAGTGGCTTCTACCCTTCTTTGCCCTATGCATCAACAATGGCTACCATATCTGCTTCTGCACCATTTCCCACTATAACCCTGGACTTGACACATGGCCCAAACACTACAATGTCATTCCCCTGCACTTCTCCTTCTCCAGTCACATTCCCTTTTCCTTTGCATGGCTGCCCACAACTCCCAGGGAACCCAATGTATGTCGCTTCTAAGTTACCTGCAATTCCATCAGTGCAATTAGGGCAGCGGCACGGTTCAATGGTTGAGACAGTTACTGCGGCCATTGCTTCTGACCCAAATTTCACTGCAGCCTTAGCAGCAGCTATCTCCACATGTATGGGTACACCAAGGAGCAGAGATGGGTCTAACAACCTTAGTACACCTAGTGTAATACCTGGATTGCCCGGATCTCCGGTACAGATTCCTCAATCTTGCACCACTTTTTCCACCAACTAGGGCTGCTACCGTCTGGGGCTCTGGTCTTCAATAAGGTGCCTAGTCTGTTATTTCATTTTTTTCGCGAAAGCTAATTATGATTTATTGTTGGCTTTTGAGAGAGTTTGAAGAAACATGCAGCGCTGAAGATGTTAAAAAGGAAGCTTGAAATCATGGGCTATCCAAGGATGATGTTTTCCAGCAATCTTGGATGTGCATTTTGAGTAGCTTCTCGCTATGGTTAAGGTATCGCTGATTCAGCTTGTTTGGACTGTTGTTATTACTCTTATGTAACTACAATTTGGGCTCAGAGATAAATTTTGACATGTATACAGTTACTCTTATACACACACACACACACACACACACATAAAGCTTGTGATGAAGAGAGATTGCATACTTGAATTTGAACTGCAGGCAAAGTCATTGCAGCTTTCCCGAATATGCTCTTGCGTGTAATTATGTCATAAGCACTAACCAGCTCAGTATATATTAAGGTAATAAAAAATTGCCAAACATATATTACCGTGAATGATGATCTTTAATATTTTTTTAAGATATTGTATCAAAATAAACCTACCTGCCGAGTGCCGAAAAATCACAAAGTCAAGTTTTATGAGTTATTTTGGTAGTTTTTCTACAATGTGCTAATTAAATAGCATTAATTGAACAATGACTTGTCATCCTTTCCTTTCAAGAACTTTGATTTATACAGAAACACAAGATCGTTTCATTACTTCGAAAATTAGTGTAAAAAATAACTTTTTTTTCTAATTCAAATCTTAAATCCATATCTTATCTAATAAATATATTTAGGTGTTTTATTGAGAAAAATAATTTTCTCTCTACATACCTTAAACA
>Ga0325410_1008925_pt1 | contig 10803 bp, 5 predicted proteins | sample PopdelMetagenome_16_FD_206182 | JGI IMG/M metagenome (GOLD analysis project Ga0325410, IMG submission 206182) | Populus deltoides microbial communities from Bellville, Georgia, United States - Xylem-PdIQD-R3 | ecosystem: Host-associated > Plants > Phyllosphere > Stem > Wood/Secondary xylem...
TTGATTTATTGTCATATGATGGGTATTTTTCCAACATGTCCTTATATTCCTAATTGAGTTATTTTAATATTGTATATAAATTAAGTTTTCAGGGTTGGAAGTACAGTTTAGGTTGACTTTTAAAAAATTTTTGTTTGAAAATATATTAAAATAGTAATTTTTTTTATTTTTAAAATTTATTTTTGAAATCAGCAAATTAAAATAATACAAAACTATTAAAAAAATAATTTAAAATTAAAAAATAAATTTTCAAAAATACGAATAGATCACCATGTCAAACAAGATCTTAATCTATCATTCAAATAAGATTTTCATGTCCGGCCATCCAAATCAATTGTGTAATTTGCATATAGTAATAAGTTTATGTTTGAATATATTTTAAATTTTTAAGTTAAGTGTAGATCTATATTATATTTAGGAGTGAAGTTGCTTTTGTTTTTATATATTTTTTAAAAGTATTTTTTAATAATTTTATGTGTTGATATTAAAAATTAAAAATATTATTTCAATATATTTTTAAATAAAAAATATTTTAAAAAATAAAATCACTGTTGTAATACCAAATATATACTAAAATTGATTAACACCTTTTACCATTCGTTGATCATTTTTCCAAAATGATTTTTAAATACTCGCGTGATAAAAAAATTATAAACCATTGAAGCTATCTAGTTAGAGCATCTCCAATGGAGAAGCTAAATGGATAGCCAAAAATAAAAAACTAATATTTTAGCTTTTCTTTGCTTGTTTTTCATACTGCAAGGGGAAAGCCAAATAAAAAGCTAAAATGCATTTTCTTTCTCACAAAAGTTATTCCTACATATCTTTCAAAAGAGCTAAAACTAACAAAGTGGGGCCAACAAAAAAATAAACCAATTAAATCTAGCCATGTAAAAAAAAATAACATTAAAATCATTAAAAAAAATAAAACATTTATTTATTCCACTCTAATAGAATTAGCTTTTCAAATGACTTTTTTCCATTGGAACATGCATGATAAAAAAAGTTATATTTATACTATTTAAAATGCTAATTTATCAATTTACCTCTTTAAAATCTCTCATTAGAATAAATAGACTAAAAAAAAACCCTAAATATTAGCCAAATCCAAGGAATTTCATTTCATCCAAAACTTAAGGTCATCGAAGTCCAGATAGATAGGAGGCTGAACCTGGTGTTGTCCCTCTACCTCTATTATGACTACCACCCGAGTCATGGTTCGTTCTCAAGGTTGTAATGTGTATAAGAATTGAAGAAAAGAAAAATACCTATCACCCGTGCCTATATTGGATGCAAAGCCTTGTTTGATTTATTTGGGAGAATTTCAATGGGTATTCGAGTTTGTTTTCAATCCTCATTTTTTAAAAAAAACTTGTTTGTTTTTATATTTAAAAAGTATTTAAAAAATTATTTTTTTATATTTTTCAAATTATTTTTTTGTGTTTTCAGATCGTTTTAATATACTAATGTTAAAAATAATTTTTTAAAAATAAAAAAAATATTATTTTAATGCATTTCTGAGTAAAAAAACACTTTAAAAAACAATCATTACCACACTTTAAAAAAATATTATTTTGAGATTGCAATAACCGCATCAAAAGCAAATTGAGATAAATTATGAAATCCAATCTTCAATCAATGCGATGTTGAAGGATGAAAATGAAAAAAAAAATTAAAGACCTAAAAAAGCACCTAAAAAAATAAAATAAAATTTATTTTTGTAAAATCAAGCATCAACCTAATATTAGGATTTTTTTTTTAGATCATAATAACCCTATAAAAAAATTAAACAAATTATAAAACTTAATTCTCAATCATTTTTTTTTTTGTAAATTACTCTGAGCATCCTTTAGTTTGGTCATTTTTTCACTTTACAACCTGAAATTTAAAGGCAGATAACATTTTACATTCTTAGAAGTTGACGCTAGAAAAAAAGGTTGACAAAAATATATATTTATTTACAAGACTGATATTATATTTGAAATAATAACTAAAAAAAAATTTCTTTTCAAAACACAATATGGTATCATATAAACAAAAAAAAACCTAGCTCCCATTATTTTTCATCTTCTTTTCGTCTCTCTTAAACAACCGCCAGCCCCCTGACCAGCTCTCTTCACAATAGCAAGTCATAATAATAATAAGTTTATAATTTTTGTTATTTCAATAATAGTGGTGGTAGGGGGTGATATTGGTAGTAGTGGTGGTGGTGGTGGTGGTGGTGGTGGTGGTGGTGGTGGTGGTGGTGGTGGTGGTGGTGGCTGTGCTAGTTGTAATAGTGGTTGTGATGGTAGTGGTAATAGCAATTAGAATAATAATACTGATAATTCATCATTCAATGTCAGATTTGTTGGGAATTGAGTTTCATTACTTTTTCATGTATTGTATTTCCAATCTAATATCCTAGGTTATTGGTTTAAAAAGTTTACGTGGCTTGATATTCTCTTTTATTTTTTGCCTTATTATTTATTTCTTTCATGATTTTATTGTCAAACATTAGTTTTTTTAAATAAAAAACAGTCATCCAGGTTTCTCTTATATATTTTATTAGAAACTTGCACTAGGCAAAGATCTAAGATAAGAGATTTAAAGATTTATTCTCTTGCTCGGATTTATGGCATTGCAAAAAAATTTCCGCACTCTTGATATTTTTTATGTTCTTAAGAACATAGTTCAGCCCGCGGTGGAGCGTGGACAAATAAACTAGTAATCAAAAAATGATGTTGATAGTGGCAACATCATTCTACACAATTTTACACTTATTTAAATAGTAGCAACTAAAACATTCAAGTAAAGCTTTAGAATCATTATATAAGAAAACAATCTCTGGTTTATTTTCCACTACAAGTACCATACTACTAAAGAATCATACCCCAAAATAGTTACAATAATTCACCAAAATTGTAAAATAAAATTTTTAGTTCAAGGAAGTCATCTAATTACAGGAACAAAAATAGTTAAATAATAGATATGTTGCCCGCGGATCACCGTGAAATTTTTATTCATATTTAATCAAAAAGCATAATTATCAACCAATTTAATTTTGAAAAATAAAATTGGTAAAAAAATACTAATAAAAAAACCAGCAAAAGCAACAAAAACATAGTATAATCTTTAAAAGTCGCATCCCATGAAAGTTTTGACCCAAATTCAATCGAGAAGCATAATTATCAACCAATTAATTTCGAAGAATGAGATTGGTAGAAAAATATTAATAAAAGATCCTACAAAAGCAACAAAAAGAATTGAGATAAAATCTGATAGAAAAAACTCAAGGAGGATGCAATTTAATGAAAAAAATAAAAAAAAACCCAAATAAAATTAAAATCAATTAAAAGAATAAAAATCAAATTTTAAAGATTAAAAAAATCATAAGGGGTAAAATTAAAAACATCTGTAAAAACCAAGCAAACCCGGACAAATATCTTAAACATGATCAAATCTTAAAAAGCTTATAACCTATAAAAACCTGGATCCAGGTCCTATCAAGAGGTTTATTATAAGCCAATTTAAAAATATAAATTTTAAAAACTTGTCAAATAAACAAAAAGATAACAAAAAAAAACCTTTAGCGAACCCGGTAACCAACTTGAGTGAGAAATCAAACATATGACCTAGGACAAAAAATGGGATGCCCTATAAATAGAAAAGCAAAAAAAATACCGGCAAAAAAATATTAAAAAAAAAATACTTTAAAAAAGACAAAGTCAACTTGGGGGTAATCCTTTATGTAAACCCTCGGTTATAATTTTTCTGAGTATTTAAAAGATGAGAAATTTAACCAATAGTAAAATGGGTTAAATTAAATTAAAGAAACCTAACCAAGATAAAAATAATGAAATTAATGAAATGAAAAGTGAATATAGTACTAAATCATTGAAAAGAAAAACATTTGTGAGGACAAAATGAATACGTAAGATCAAGAGAGGTCAATATTCAAATAACAGAAGGTTGAGATTTTATGTATAAATGATAAAAAAGGGGTGGGGATAAATGTGCAATTAACAAGATGTTAGAAATATAAATATCATTCTATTTTCTCTCTTGGAGTGACTGGTAAGAGTAGGAGAGTGTTTAGAGAGAGGCTGGAGAGAAGATATATTGATGGTAAATCAACCGATAGCTATAATTCCACCTTCCATCGTTGGATTAGCACGATATTCGGGTATGTTGTTCTCATCCATGTCATGTACATTGTCACCGTAGGGATGTTCTATATCAGTCCCTGTTTGAGAGATATCGAGGGAGGAAAATATTTAGGAAAATATACTTCTGAACAGTCTTTTTTGTTGTCTGTTTTCTCCTTCGGCCACCGTTGGATTAGGCTATAACTTGGATATCTTGTTCTTCCTGATTTTGTCTAGATTCTGAACGGTGGAGATCTGAAACAAACATTTGGTATAGAAGTTGTATATCTCGCACAGTAGGTCTGCAAGTTTGAAGTCAGTTCGGTTAAACCCATATTTCTAGAAATTTCACCATTTGATGAAGTTAATATTTGGATATGTTATACTCATAATAATGCATTATAACTTGACAGTATAGATTGTTTGGAATATTATTCGTTTGTTATTTATGGTTTATAGGAACCGTGTCAAGGATTGTGTTTAGAAGAATATTGTTTGGAAAGTTTGTAAAATCGACAAGAATGTTTTATTTTGACGTTAAGAGGGAAGATTGAAATAAATAAGATAAATTGGCTCTTATAAAGATATTCCTTTTTTTTCAGTCTTAAACGATATGTGATATGATCAGGGGTTGAGATGATAGAGAAAGAGTTAAATTGTGGATGTTGTGTGTAAATGAAAAGGTTGATGAATCTGGACAGATTCGTCTCCTAACATTTGGAGAGAATTCGAGTAGAAGGATGAGAGAATTAAGATCAAGTTCTCATAGTAATTGTAGTTTTAGATGTTAGCTAACTAAGAAATTGGTCTTGCTCAATATGGAGCTGTAGAACCCCAGCTATGGGTCATCAACCGAGATTGGGTCTTGACAGACCCTGTAGGGTAGTGTTTGTTGATGAGCAATTTTGACTATCTCAAAGGCAGAACTGGGTTCTCCTTCCTTCAAAGAACTTGTAGCCTCATGTATTAGCTTTCCAACGAGACTAATCTCGCTTGAAACAGAGTTCTATAAGTCTAGATATAGTTAAAAATATGATGAATGTTCAGACAGTAACAGTTCAATGTCTAGATAATAACAGTTGGACAGTAACAGTTCAATGGGTAAACAATAACAGTTCAAATGTCTAGACAGTAACAGTTCAAAGTGTAGACAGTAACAGTTCAAATGTCTAAACAGTAACAGTTCAAAGTCAAACAATAACAGTTCAAAGTCAAACAGTAACGGTTGGAAAAGTCAAACAGTAACGGTTGGAAAAGTTAAACAGTAACTGTTCAAAGTCAGACAGTAACAGTTGGAAAAGTCAAACAGTAACAGTCCAAAGTCAAACAGTAACAGTTGGAAATTGGACAGTAACAGCTCAAAGTTAGACAGTAACAGTTGGAAAGTGGACAGCAACAGTTCAAAGTTAGACAGTAATAGTAGACTTTCACGTGAATACTATATAAAAGAATTGAGTCATACGAACACTTGCACATTAAGATACTAACTCTGAAAATATACATGATATATGTATGTATGTTATTATGAGGAAATGAACATACATAAGAAAGTAACATATGAGTAATGGATGAATATGGATTCTCTATAATATCGGCCTGAAGGAATGATAATTATGGTTGGATAAAGGATGACAACATTAATGGGTGTAATGAGAAAAACGTAAGATATAAAGAAAGAAATGATTGAAAGAAAGATTTATTAGCTATTGATATGATTATTATAAAACATATCCTTGAATGAAGAAAATTTATGAGATGAGTCTGTGACTGTAGGAGGGACCACCGGTGTGGTGCAACAGCAGCAATAGGGGAGCACAAGTAGAGCTTCTACTGCAGGTAGGTGACTTTCACCTTCTTTTTAAATAATGTTGAATAATGAAAATACTTTATCATGAATATTACTGTATTGTGTTAATTCAGATACCAGACCATCAAATGCTTAAATGTTAACAAATGAACGATTAGCTTCAGCTAAAGGCATTTGAAGAGATGACCTTGAACATTGAAATACCTTATCATGAACATTGCCGTATTGTGTTAATTCAGATATCAGATTGCCAAATGCTTAAATGTTAACAAATGATTGATTAGCTTCGGCTAATGGCATCCGAAGAGATGACCGGGACAAACGAATGATTAGCTTCGGCTAATGGCATCCGAAGGGATGACCGGGACAAACAATTGATTAGCTTCGGCGACAAACGATTGATTAGCTTCGGCTAATGGCATCCGAAGGGATGTCCGGGACAAAAGATTGATTAGCGTCGGCTAATGGCATCCGAGTGGATGACCGGGACAAACGAATGATTAGCCTCGGCTAATGGCATCTGAAGGGATGACCGGGATAAATGAATGATTAGCTTCGGCTAATGGCATCCGAAGGGATGACCGGGACAAACAATTGATTAGCTTCGGCGACAAACGATTGATTAGCTTTGGCTAATGGCATCCGAAGGGATGACCGGGACAAACGATTGATTAGCTTTGACTAATGGCATCCGAATGGATGACCAGGACAAATGAATGATTAGCTTTGGTTAATGGCATCTGAAGGGATGACCGGGACAAACGATTGATTAGCTTCGGCTAATAGCATCCGAATGGATGACCGGAATAAATGAATGATTAGCTTCGGCTAATGGCATCCAAAGGGATGACCAGGACAAACGGTTGATTAGTTTTGGCTAATGGAATTCGAAAGGGATGGCCAGGGTGAGTGAATAGCTAACCTCAACAAATGATGTCTTAAAAGAATGGCCGGATTTAAGATTATAGTTGATTGCAAGAATTGGTGTATATATATATACTGCAAGTTATGTATACCAAGAACATGAAGGAACTACAAATGTCACGCTTCAAACATGAGATAATGTTAATGCTTCGTTAAACTGCCAGACCATTTTCTTATTGTTGTTGTTGTTATTATTATTATTATTATTAAGTAATTGCATTCTTGTAAATGTTTTGTACTGCAGTAGGGACGTCATACCAACAAGGTGCCTAGGAAACCCGATACATGGGAACCTACTTTTGTAAGGAATCATGTAGTTGCATTCTAAATCATGATGTATTTTATATGAATCAATGTAATAAATGTATAACTATATTTAGATCCTTTAAGATTAAATTCGTGATGACTATTTGTAGGATAGAATACAAACTCATGACTATACATGTATATTTTAAATGCGAACTTCTAATCATGCAAACATAATATTATAAGTTTATGTAAGTTTCACTTTTAAATGAAATGTTGATTGTTGTTGATGTATGGATTATATATTGATGATGTGAAGGGAACATGTTCGCCGATTACCGACACGATGTGTGTCAAGTACAAAAAAAAAATTTTACTGTTGTTTTGGGCTTGTAAAAGCCGAGCTGTTACACTTTATATCTATTACCCGGGTCATGAGACCAGAGAGATCCCATTAAAGACAAACCTGAAAAAACAAAAAAGCAAGATTCTTAATCAAATAAATATTGAGGGATGAAATTAAAAAATAAATAAATGAAAAAGAAAAAAGAAATAGCAATTAAAGGGATTAGAACTAAATTCAACTTAAAAATTAAATGAAATTAAAATTTTAAGGAAAAATCAAATGAAATTAAATGTTTAGGGATGAAACTGTAAAAAATAAATACATTAAGAAAGTGATAAAAAAAACAAATAGCAATTAAAAGAACTAAGACCAAATCTATCATAAAAATTAAATGAAAATGAATACCTAGGGGTGGAATTGAAAATTAAAAAAAAACATATCAATCAAGGAAAATGATTCAAAACAAAACAAACATCAATTTAAAGAATAACGACTAGATTTGAAAACAAATTAAAAAAATCAAATGACGAGAGATGAAATCAAAAATAAAATTTAATTAGAAATAATAAATGTAAATTAAACAATTACTAATACGAGAAGAAAAACTGAATCAAGAGAAAATAAATAAATTAAAGGGTAGGTATGATTTATTGTATGGCCAACACGCAATCTAAGGAAAAAGATGTAAAACCCCAAGTAAAATCTTTGATGATAATACAAGAAAATATTATGAAAAATAGGGGAAATGATAATTAAATTACAAGAATGATGATGGATTGAGAATTCAAAGTAAAATGTTTTGTGCAAGTGTCAAAATAGAATACGTAAAATACTAAAAAAAAATAAATGTAAATAAAATTTTATTAGGAGTGAATTACCTGTAAATAAAATTATCAGTATGTAACTTAATGAAATTCGAATTCATCGGGATCTGGGATCTGAGAATTGTTAGTAAAAATTTCATATAGGTAGGGTTGACATCAACAGTTATAACAGAAATGTAGATAAAAATAAGATTATCTTACTTAAATTTGTAACAAAATTAAGACTTGAGATATTGTTTTATCTGTTTTATCTGTACTGTTTTATCTTTGATTTTATTTATAACCTTTTCTCCTAAGAGAATAGGTAGTCCTGCAAGGAATTTTTCTTTCCAAAAGGGTTGGTTTGAATCTTCCCTAAGCATGACTCGGGTAAGGAAGGTGTTTTTGTACCATTGAAAGTCACTTAGTTTCTTACATCTAAGGTTGGAAAGGAGTTCAGCATTTTTGTCTTTCAAATGGGAAGGGTCGCCAACAAAATGTAAGGAAATTGTAAGAATAAGGGTGGACACAGCGTCTTGGATGGTGTTTCCGGATGGGTCAAGGATGGGTGTTTGGTCCTCATATGTTTGGAAGGAGTTTAGGATATGCAGGTGATCGGTGTCAGTGAGATGGTAATCCCACCATCCTTTTAACTGGCCAGAGAAACTAGCAATAAGGAGCTCAGCAATAGCTTTATCTGGGGTTCCTGTCTGGGTTTTGTAGGCATTTGCTGCCATGGTCATTTGTTGGAGAGTGTTTAGGATGTTATATTCGGACATTCCATCTATATTCCATTCATAGAGGGAAGAGGCATTATACTTGTGTTGAGTGAGAATAGTTGGTTCATTAGTGATGGAAATGTCTGGGGCAATGGTGGTTTTGGGAGTTTGCCAGGTGAGTCTGTTTAAGGTAAGAGGTTGGTTTGGAGAAATACCTTCATCAGAGGATTCCTGAGGACTATTCTGTAAAGCGTTGACTTGATTTGTAGAGGTAGAAGGGTTGGTTATTTGTGGTGTGTCAGGGACAGTTAAAGACGAACTGTCAAGGTGTTGTAGATGTGTTTTAATAGCTTTAAGAAAATCTATTTGGTTTTCTTGGATTTGTGTTTGGCTGGTTTTTGTAATTTGGTAGGGTTTGAAGACTGGGTTTTTTAGCTTTAAGTCAGTTGAGGTTTTAATGTCAACTGAACTTGTAGCAGCTCTTTATATTTGCTTCTCAAGCCGTGTAAGTTGTTTTCCCAAGGTATTGAGGTTGGTGTTTGTAAAGTTGTTTTGGTTAATGATGTGTTTTGTATTGGAAAGGGTATCATCAGTGGATAATTTGTAAAGGGCTGCCTCGACAGTCTGGTTATTATGGGTTATTTGGATATTTCTCAAAGATGGATGTTCAGACTCAACTGTAGGTCCACTGGTGAGATTCCATACGAGGGTTTTTAACCTTGATGTGACCGGGCATGCATGTTTAATGGATGCAAAAGGATATGAAATGTGATGTTCTGATGCATAATATAATTCGAACCAATCAAAGAATAGAATCTGTATCTTATGTAGCTCAATGAAATTATAGAATTGTTTTTGTATTTCACTTCTATGTTCGAGAAAGTTTTGAAAAAACCAATTTCGTTTTGTAGAGTTATGGGCCGAATAAAAATCCTTTTTGAAAAGTGTTTTGTCAGGAACAAAATGTTTCTCCGAAGTCAAAACATTCAGCTCGTTTTGGATATTTTCAGTAATGGCTGAAAAGGTCGGTGAAGTTGGAGGAGATGGTTGCTCAAGGTTTGTATAGACAGGTTTTGGTATATTTGTAGTATAGTCTGCATTTTGGAAACTAGGAGAAGGGATATCGGATGTAGATTTTCTTGGAAGGTTGTCATGGTAAGGGATATTGATAACAGAAGGGATTTTGGAAATTCTTCCCAAGTCTATTGTACTAGAAGAGGAAGAGGCTTCTGAGAATCTGGAACTTGTAGAGTGTCGGTGGAAAGATAGTTTGACTTTTCCATCTGTGTATTGGGTAATATTTTTAATTTGGACATTGGGTTGAGGTGGTGGTGGTAGTTCTGGTGGTGCTGCACCTTCAAGGATCCAATCTTCTGGTAGGGATATGTCTTTCCATTGGATTGCTTTTGGGACAATAGTGTTTGAGCGGGATAAATCTGTTTGTAGTAGGAGTGTTTCGCCTTTTTGAGATTGGAATTTGTGTTTGCTGGCAAACGCTGAGAACATGGCTTTATAATGGATTTTGAATATGAGAGCAACAGGGATAGATCCTTCGAGCATGTCATAATTGTGGGTCTTTATTTGTAGTGTCATCACCCAATTTTGGGTGATTCCCCAAAATTCATTTTTTTCCCAAAAAAATAAAAATAAAAAAAATAAAAAATAAATAAAAAATAAAATAAAGGTTGGCAATGCGGAGAAAGCCGACCAAGAAAGGCTGCAAAATAGGCGAAAATCAAGCTGCAATTTTTGGAAGAATTTCAAGGCCCAAGTGTACGCTGTTATGCCCAAAAATAGAAAAAATGCAAATTCAAAGGTCAAATTAAATGAT
>Ga0325410_1008929_pt1 | contig 10800 bp, 9 predicted proteins | sample PopdelMetagenome_16_FD_206182 | JGI IMG/M metagenome (GOLD analysis project Ga0325410, IMG submission 206182) | Populus deltoides microbial communities from Bellville, Georgia, United States - Xylem-PdIQD-R3 | ecosystem: Host-associated > Plants > Phyllosphere > Stem > Wood/Secondary xylem...
AATTAACATGCTGATTGTGAGGCAGAAAGTTATCATTGCTGATGGATTTTGTTTGAAGCAGTAGTAATAGAAAATAATTAGAGGGGTTGTCATTCGAAGAATAATCAGCTGTTGGAGGAGTAGCAATAGACAATAAACAGAGGAGACAATTTTGTTGCAGAGAAGAAGTAGAGGGGCTGTCGTTTGAAGAATAAATCTGTTAAGATAATTTGGCTCTGATACCAAGTTGAAACAAGGTTTATGATAATTGAGAGCCTTGAGCTAAAAAGATAGCCACCTATGCTATTTATATATATAATTAGGGCAATACATGTGTTACAGTGTAGCATGCTACACACAATAAGTCAATACATTAATAATACAATATTTTCTATTCCAACGCATTCCATATTACTTACGTACAGATAACGTGACACTTGTGAAGAACTCAATAACTATCTAAGAGTATGCAAGATTTGTCGACAACTTGCTTGTCCAGCAGCGCCCCATCAAAATAGAGTAGCGGGGAGAAAGAATAGGCACTTAGCGAAAACTTATAGACGTATGCTACAAGTCAAGAATGTTCTAAGGAGATTCTAAGGTGAGTGCATGAAGGCAGCTACACATGTTATCAATAGGCTTACCTAAGCAAATCTTAGATTCACTTCATCATGTGAGAAGTTACGAGCATAAGGGCAAAGATGAGTTACTTTAGAGTGTTTGGATATGTATGATATGTGTTCATACCTAATATTCTTCGAAGAAAATTATATAAGAAAGTGATTCATTGCATATTCTTGGGTTTAAAATGAGCAAAGAAAAAGATGGAGATGTTGGAATCCCAATACCAATAAAATGTATGGTATCGAGGAAGGTCATGTTTGATGAAGTAACTTCCTAGTGGTCATTAGAAAAGGTGAAGGTGTGTTAGAGAATAATATAAATTATATTTTGAAACTTCATCTAACAATTTAAGCTATTAGGTTGAATTGGTTCTTTGACATGGTATCAGAGCCTTGATGACCAAGTGATCACGAGTTCAAATCTCACCATCCCCATTTATTTGATAAAAATTAAGCATAATATGGTGTGGACTTGTGCAAGTTTCAAGTCCAAAGGGCTTTCACTTGAGGGGTGTGTTAGAAACACTACCAGAAAATCAGTGAAAACCAACAGACTTACCAACAGAATTTTTTCATCAGTAGTTTTTACCGATGAACATAATTCTATCTCAACATCTGTTGGTATATATCGACAAAGAGAATACATCGGCGATACGGTTGGTATATACCAATGAAATACATTTGTCGGTATATACCGACCATATCATCGACGGACCATACAGGTTTTTTGGAAAGTTGTAACGGTGTGATGACGTAGATTTTTTTCAGACAATTTTACCAATGAATGACTGAGGGATTCAAACTGGGATATCCATACAGTGACGTGACATTTTCACCGGTGGAATCACCGATGGGTATACCGACAAAAACGTTCCATCGGTGATTCCATTGGTAAAAGCCATTATATACCTACTCTGTCGCCACTCTCTTCCTCTATTTCTCCTTCGTCTTCCCCATCCCACCTCTCCCCTCCCAAACTGCAGCCAACCACCCATCCCAACTCTCCCCTCTTCTCAACACAAGCACTCAAATTTCTTATACTTTTGTACGTCGTCACAACATCTGTTCTTCTAGAATTTATCATTTTTTGTAAGTAAATCTATCCTTTTAAGTTTTAACATTTAAATGTGAAATTTATTGTTTTTTTAGTATATGTATTTTGTTAACATATGTACTTGTTTGATTGTTATTCGTCAAAGAAACTTGTAGTATGAATGTATAATTTTGTAGTTGTTATAGTTTTTTTTAGATTTTGTCAAATTATATTTGTTTGTAAATTGTTGAAACTTTGTTTGAATTACATCGAATTAGATGTGTTGTGATAAAATAAATAATAGCTTGTTTAACGGGTCTGTTTTAATTGTTATCAATTCTATTGCGAAGTTGTGATTTCCGTAAATTTATATATGTATAAATTTGTATGGACGTTGATAGTTGATAATTGATAATGAATATTTAACATAAGTGTTTTTTTAGTTCGTTGGATAATGTTGGGGAAAACCAATATTTTTGTTATGTTTATTTGCATAACGTAGTTAATTAATACATGGTGTCGTCATAATTTTCTAGAGGTTCGATAGAAGTCATGGATGATCGTTCATGGATGTATTAGGACTCACCCTAAGGATTACGGGGGATGGATTATTGTAACGGGGTTCAGAGTTTTATTAATTTCACAACATCTATCCTCAGAAATTTTACTGATGGCGGTATTAGGTGTCCATATAGGAAGTGTAAAAATTTAAATTTTCTACGTCAAGATGTTGTAACGATGCATCTTCTAACCAAAGGATTCATGGAGGATTACCTGTGTTGGTATGCACATGGAGAACTATTTGTTCCTAATGAGAGCATGGTAGAAAGGGTGGTTGGGTCAACTTTTAGTGCTAGGCAACATGCATGAAGTTGGAAATGAGAACAGTAATCCTTACAGGAATATGGTTATGGATGCAATGAGAATGAGTGAAGGTAATGTCAGTGAATGTCCAATCGTAGAAGAAGAACCTAATGCAGATGCAGGAAGGTTTTTTGATCTGTTGAAAGATTCTTACGAACCATTATGGGATGGCTGCACGAACCACAGTAAATTATCAGCCGTAGCAAAGGTGTTCACCATCAAGTCAGATCACGGGTTGAGTGAGGCCGGTTATGACAAGATTATCGAATGGGCGAAAAGCATTTTACCTGAAGGGAACATGTTGAAAGAGAACTTCTATGCTGCCAAGTCCATGATGAAACCCTTCGGTTTAGAATACCAGAAAATTGACGTGTGCCCTAACTTCTGCATGTTATACTACCTTGAAAATGCTGAGCTGACCGAGTGCATGACATGTGGGCATTCCCGTTATAAACCCAGAACTGGTAGAGGAAAGACTCTCGTGGCATATAAAAAACTTAGATACTTCCCAATCACACCTAGACTGCAAAGGTTATTCATGTCACCAAGGACCGTTGAGCACATGACATGGCACCAATCACATCATATGGTTGATGGAGTGATGGTGCATTCTTCTGACGGCGAAGCATGGAAACACTTTAATAGTGTGCATCCTCACTTTTTAGCTGAATCAAGGAACGTGCGTTTTGGGTTGTGTACAGATGGATTCAACCCATTCGGGTCATTCGCTGCTAATTATTCTTGTTGGCCGGTCATACTGATGGTTTATAACTTGCCACTAGGAATATGTATGAGGCCGGGGTTCATGTTTGTATCTATGGTCATACCAGGTCCAAGCAGTCCGGGGTAGAATATAGATGTTTATCTTCGACCGTTGATTGATGAATTGACGCAGCTGTGGTCCTCTGGAGCTTTGACTTATGATGTCTCGAGGAAACATAATTTTGTTATGAGATCGGCTTTGATGTAGACTATCAATGATTTCCCAGCTTATGGAATGGTTTCTGGTTGGAGCACGCATGGAAAACTAGCATGTCTATATTGTATGGAGAACAACAAAGCATTCATGCTAACAAACGGGGGTAAAGCTTATTTTTTTGACTGTCACCGTCGTTTCCTGCCACCGAATCATAGGTACAGAAAGAACAAAAAGGATTTATTTGTTGGCAGAGTTGAAAAGGATGTTGCACCCTTGCGTCTTTCTGGTGAAGAATTGTTTGATGTTGTGTTAGAGTATAGTGACATTGTGTTTGGTCTCCAATTAGGTAAGCAAAAGTTTCCTGGTTATGGTTTGACCCATAATTGGGTGAAGCGAAGTATCTTTTAGGAGCTTCCTTATTGGAAGACCAATTTTCTCAGCCATAACCTTGACATCATGCACATTGAAAAGAACGTGTTTGAGAACATTTTCAACATCGTCATGGATGTGAAGGGGAAGACAAAGGACAACATCAAGGCTAGATTGGATGTGGTGTTGTTCTGTAACCGTAAAAATATGGAGTTGGTTTGTGATGGGTCACGGGTCGCAAAACCAAGAGCAAGCTTCGTGTTAGAGAAAAACACATAACTACTAGTCTACAAATGGCTTAAGAGTCTGTGTTTCCCCGATGGACATGCCTCGAACATATCAATGCTGGATAATACGGAGGAATGCAAATTATATGGAATGAAGAGTCATGACTGCCATATGTTTATGCAAACACTCATCCCATTAGCTTTTCGTGATTTGTTGCCAAAGGGGATATGGGATGCACTAACGGAGATCAGTCATTTCTTCAGAGATATATGCTCCAGCAAGTTGAATGTTGATCACATTGAAAGGCTTGAAAAGAATATCGTTGAGACAATATGCAAACTTGAGATGATATTGCCTCCATCATTTTTTGACTCAATAGAGCATCTATCCGTGCATTTACCATTTGAGGTAAAAGTTAGAGGACCGATCCAGTACAGATGGATGTATCCATTCGAGAGGTTAGATATTACAGTTGTTATGTAATTCATAATTAAATGTTTTTTCAATTTTTTTAATTGATAATTTTTTATTAATTCTATATATGCAGGTACTTGTTCAATCTTAAAAAAAGATTAAGAACAAGACGCATGTTGAGGTGTCAATATGTGAGAGGCCTATATTGTTGAGGAGATCTCAACATTTATCTCATACTATTTCAAACCTCATTTGAGAATGAGGATCAATCGTGTTCCACGACATGATAATGGTGGTGAAGTGCCTTCAAGTGGGAACTTGTCAATATTCTCCAATCTTGGACGACCCACACCTAAAAATACTGTGAGGGGAAGATATTTGTCTGAAATAGAGTTCAGACAAGCACACAATTATATCCTATTTAACTGCGATGAGTTGAGACCTTTTATTAAGTAAGTAGATGTTTGACTTAAACTTTATCAAGAGTGTACTATTTATATATTGTGATACCATAAACTCATATAATTTGGAACAACCTTGCAGGCAACATTGACGATACTTACTTTCTAATAACTCACAACTGACCGAATCCCAGATCTTTCAATTACAAGATGAACAATTTGCCACGTGATTTAGAACACATGTAAGTCCTATCACAAACTTATTATCTCTTTCAATGTAATTAACTGTACGTCAATATTACAAAATATTTGTTTATTGATTATTGTTGATTTGATATACAAGGTTTATCAAATGGGAGGTAGTGCTGTTATTTCACTGTCTTTACTAAGCCTGAGCCCTGAAAGAAAAGTCAAGTGTTATAACGGGTATTTTGTCAATGGATATGTCTTTCATACTGAAGAATATGGGCATGGAAGAAAGACATACAACAACGGTGTTTGTATTAAGGGATCGACTTCTAGTGAGTTTGAAGTTGTCTACTACGGTAGATTGGAAGAGGTCATCGAATTGCAATATCATAGCGAACAAAATGGACTGTTTTTATTCAAATTTTATTGGTATGACACAACTGACAGAGGAATCAGAGTAGATCCTCACTATGGTCTTGTTGAAATCAACTCAAAAGCTAGACACCGCAACGTAAAGATGTCTTTGTTTTCGCAAAGCAATGCCAACAAGTTTATTACATATACACCCCTTCCTTTAGAAAGGACCGATCAAGAGGTGATTGGTTATTCGTTTTAAAAACCAAACCCAGGGGTCGTGTCAAGGTTGTTCAAGATGAGAACAAAGACACAAGTTTGATAGATGAAGTCTTTCAAGTTAGTGAGGTTGTTAAACCATACCGAGTTGCTCCTTTGATTGACTTAAAAGAAAATTTGAATTTTCATGTTTTCGACGATAGTCTTGTTGATGTTGATGCAGAGGAGTTGAATGTTGTTTTGAACTCTAGTGGACTAGAGAATGTTGATGAAGAGATGATAACCACATTGAAGAGTGCGATGAAGCTGATAACAATTCAGTTGAGGACGAAGATGAAAATTCTGACTAAATATGCTGAAAATTCTGACATAACAATTTAATGTAATATTAAGGATGATATTTTGAAACATGAAATATTTATTTTATAATTGTCAACTCTTGTTATTGTGTTGTGCGTGCTGTAAGTTTGCAATTCAAGCTTTTATGCAGGAGGATAGATACGCAATACAAACAACACTTGCAAAAAGATTGCTAGTTTTACGAACGAAATTATACCCGTTGATATTTCACAGAAAGTTACAAATAAATTACGGCATTTTGCCACAATTACCAACGGGTATACCGACGGACTTATACCTGTTGGTATTTCACAGAGAGTTGCAAAAAAAAATTACGATATTTTGCCACAATTACCGACAGACCTTCCATAATTATCGACGTATATACTGACGCGTTCACCAATGGATGGTGCACATTCCAAAGAGCATGCCTGTCAGCAGTTACCAATGGATTTGTCGACGGACGCAGTAAAACCAATGCGCGCGTGTTCTGGCACACAATTTCCGACGGATTTGCCGACGGTCTTCGAAAAATATGGAGGGATTTTTGAAATTTTTGGTGCGAGAATCATTTAAATACCGACGGAATTTAATGCCACTGCCCAAAAAATTATTATTATATTTTCCATAGGCAATTCCGTCGGAAAAATTGTTGTATAAAACCCTCCCCCCCTTTGTGATTAATTTTTGCTCCGCTCCTCATTTCATCTCCTCTTCTCCTCTCCGTTTTTATTAAGTTTTTGCAAGAGTTTTTATTGTTGTGTTGGTAGTTTTCAACATATTAAAAGGTATGTATTTTTCTTTCTTTATCTTTGTATTTTTTTACTTTTTTTATTTTAATTATGATTATTTATGTGGTTTTCTTTGTTTTGTGTATTGTTTGTAGATAAAATCTTGAAATCAACATACTATTAAGGTAACATTTTTCATTCCTAAATTTATTTTGAATTTATGTATTTAGTTTTGTGTATTGTTTGTTTTGTGTAGTGTTCTTTAGTTTTTTCTTTTAATTTGTTAAATTTATTTGATTGTTTGTATTGTCATAATATCTTGAGAATTTTGTTAAATTTGAATTTTTATTGTTGAATTTACCTTTAAAATGTTAATTGAAATACATAATTATATTTAATTAGTTTATCTTAATTTTATGATATTATTGTTTGTTATGCTTTTTTATTATTTTGATTAATTTTAATTGTTATTTATGAATTTGTATTGATGTTATTGATATTAGTTGAAAATATATAAATGTTGAATTTCTATAGATGTTAGGTTGTATAGAGTTGATTTTGCAATATTTGTGTAATTATCAATATTTGTAAGTATGAAAACTGTGGGTAGTCTCTAATATAGGAGAGGTGCTGGTAGATTTTTTTAAATAATTGAATTTAATTATTTCATTATTTGTATAAATTTGTGTAGATGTGTTGAATGAAAATTTAATTATTTTTATTGTTTGTATTGTAATAATTATTTGATAATTTAGTCTTTTTATTTGTGTAGATGTAGTCTCTAATATAATTTTATTGTTGAATTTTCCATTGAAATGATAATTTCCATCAATTTTAATTGTCATTTATGTATTTCTATAGATGTTAGTTAAAAATATATAGATGTTGAATTTCTATAGATGTTAGGTTGTATATAAGATATTCCAATGGAGTCAATTGGTTTGTGGTTATTGTAAAGATTTGCAGGTTTGAAAACTGTGGGCAGTCTCTAGTATAGGGGAGGTGCTGCCAATTGTTTTTTAAATAATCGAAGTTAATTATGTAATTATTCATATAAATTTGTGTAGATGCGTAGAATGAAATCTATAGTACGTCGTCAGCAGATGGTTGTAGTTAGTTTTTCTAGCAGCGAGGAGGACGTATCCTGAGGTGCTAATCACGGCGAGGCATCTGCACCAACTTGTGATGCTGCCTCTTCTAGCGCGATTTCACAACACAGAAGCGGTGTGCCTTCACAGCGAGGTCAATTTACCCATAAGTACCAAGCACAATGGAATGATGACCTCTCAATGTAAGTTTGTTTAGGTTTTAGTTTTTTTTATACTTATAACATAATTTATGAACAACTAATTAATATTTTATTAATTTTATTTAATTTTAGGTTCACAAACATTGAGGCTCCGGGACAATAATATCGGTGTTTAAATCGTCGATGGAGATTCCATTGTTTCAATGGAGTCAGGTTTCCAAACATCCTGAATGCAGACCTAATATTGATGCATGGTTTCAGTGATCTCAGGTCGGTGTTAACTTTTAATTTCCAGCTTATTTTTAATAAATTATTTTTATAATTTTATATCTTGTAATATTTTTATTTTAAATGAATTATTTATATACACAGTTTAAATTTGAGTGGGATAGCGCGAACAACATTGTTGTGAGGAGGGTATGGGAGAATCACACGACAACTAGGTAACATCGAAAATAATATTTATTTTTGTTTTATAATTTTATGTTCTAAATTCTAATTTGTTACTATGGAAGTAGCTTGCGTGATTTTTGGTATGACATCCAAAAAAAATAAAAAAAGACATGCGAGGGATAACAGTCTTACAGGATGGAATGAGGTGGCGGTTTGGCAGGAATTCAAACCGCCATTCATCTTGGGAGATATATGGATGACATATATTGAGCACGTGACCTCAGAGCGGTTCTCATGGCGCTCACAGTCCGGCGCCGACAACCAGAATCGGTAAATTCATGGTTTGGTGACCACGCACACCGGCGGCTCCGTCCCGTTCAGCGCACATGCAAAGTGGATGGTAAGATTAATTTTAATGAAATATATCATTAATTAATTTGTCGTTACTTATAAATATATTTAACTTGCAACCTTTTTTTTCCTTACAGGCTGCGTCTCTTGGACGGGAGTTGTTTGTAGAGATGCATATGCAGAGTCAAGACCGCTAAAAGGGGGTGCAGTAGTTTGTGGACAACCGTGCTCAACACTTCGTGGTATGTTCGTTCAATCATTTTATTTTGTAAGTTATTATTTTCTTGAATTGAATATGATGGTTTTTTTTATTAATTTCCAGGAGACCTATAATAGCCGGTTGAGGGAGAGATATGGGGACGATCCTTTGACCCATCCGGATTTCGATTTGGATTTGTGGATGGAGGTGGGATCGTTTAGTGGACCCAGAAAAAATCAGGTCTACGGGCTCTTCAACACTACGTGTAAACCCCGGGAAAAATAATAAATAAATAAAAGTGAAGAAATTCATGCATATGATTAAATAAAAACAGAAATTCAGAAATTTTTGAATATAAATTTCCGGGCAAAATAATTCGAGACATTATAATAAACCCGATACTATTGAGGGTTGGATTTAATTGAAGAGAATAATACACTTAAAGGAAAAGGGGGGTCTAAATGCAAATAAGGGAAAATATAGAGTATAAATACTCTCTGCTCACCAAAAAAATCTGTAGGAACCATAAGAAAAGAAAATAGTGAGTTTTATACCCATTCTTGAGAAATCAAGAGAGAAACACTAAAATTTCAAGAACCCATCCAAGATTAAGAGCTTGAAGATGAGATAAACACTTGAGAGCAAAGGATTACCAAGAAATTGAACAAGAAGAAAAGAACGGAGGGAGTTGAAAATCTTTAACTAGTTGAAGATCAAAATCTTAATTTGTACCGGGTAAGGTATTCTAAACATGATCTTAAAAAAATCTTTTTTAAATTCGATAAAGAATTGATGCCTTGATATTGAATAATAAGTTAGGGTTCTTAGACATAAATTGGGAAAAAAGTACTTATTGTTGAGATTAAGTTAATTCATGTGTGTGGTATGTAGTTTATGAAAGTATTATGTGAAAGGAAGGGGGAGACGAATCTGGACAGACTTGTCTCCTAACTTTCGATGAGATTTCGGGTAGGAGGATGAGGGGATTAGGATCAGGTTCCTTATAGGAATTGTAGATTTGAATGTTAACTAACCAAGGAAACTGGTATTGCTTAATTTGGAGATGGAGAACTCCAGTTATGGGTTACCAACTGAGACTGAGTCGTGACTGATTATGTAGGGCAGTAGGACTAATTAGTAAACGAATAATTTTGACTATCTTGGAGGCAAAACTAGGTTCTCCTCCCTCAGAGAACTAGTAGCCTCGTGTCTTAGCTTTCCAACGAGATCAATCTCAGTCAAAATGGAGTTTTAGAACTTTAGATATAGTTAAAATTCTGATGAGTGTGCAGACAGTAACAGTTGGAAATTGGACAGTAACAGTTCAAAGTCAGACAGTAACGGTTGGAAAAGTCAAACAGTAACAGTTGGAAAAGTTAAATAGTAAGAATTCAAAGTCAGACAGTAACGGTTGGAAAAGTCAAACAGTAACGGTTGGAAAAGTCAAACAGTAACAGTTCAAAGTCAGACATTAACAGTTGGAAATTGGACAGTAACAGTTCAAAGTTAGACAATAATAGTAGACTTTCACGTAAATACTATAAATAAGAATATAAAAGAATTGAGTCATACGAACACTTGTAAATTGAGATATTAACTCTGAAAATATACATGATATATGTATGTATGTTATTATGAGGAAATGAACATGCATAGAAAGTAACATATGAGTAATGGATGAATATGAATTCTCTATAATATCGGCCTGAAAGAATCATAACAAAAAAAAAAAAACTTCCTTGTGATTCAGGAGGAGCAACCAGGATTGGATCTTCTGTTAGGGGAGGTCGCGAGACAGACGAAGCAGGTGCGTGATTTTCCCTCTTATTTACACTTATACAATTTAGAATCCTTCTGGTGAATGCAATTATAATAAATATCGTGTTCAATGTAAATAAAGCCTAGTGTATTTACAAGATTAGTTTCGGCTAATGGCATCCGCGATA
>Ga0325410_1008931_pt1 | contig 10799 bp, 9 predicted proteins | sample PopdelMetagenome_16_FD_206182 | JGI IMG/M metagenome (GOLD analysis project Ga0325410, IMG submission 206182) | Populus deltoides microbial communities from Bellville, Georgia, United States - Xylem-PdIQD-R3 | ecosystem: Host-associated > Plants > Phyllosphere > Stem > Wood/Secondary xylem...
GTATGACAATTTTTCATTTTGTTATGTAATCATAATTACAAAACACCTATGTTTTGGAATTATATATATGTGTCTATACATGTCATTTTAATTAATTCCAATCAAATATTTAATTCCAATCAAATATTAAACACAAACCATATTAACAAAATACAAGAATTTTTTTTTTGAACCACAATTTTTACCAAACACAAAACTGCTTTTTTTCAACCACAATTGTTGAACCACAGTTTTGTAACCAAACACCTAAAACTGCTTTTTTTTAAAACCACAACTTCAATCACAGTTTTTACCAAACACCAATTTTTTTAAAAATCAACCTCACAAAAAGTACTTTTTATGAAACTGCTTTTTACAAACCACAACCACAACAGCAGCCACAATACCAAACACGCTCTTAATCAGTATGAATCATATAATTTTATTGAAAATTTTGAAGATATTACATTACCATTTTAATATATGGAGTTTGTGTTCTTTCATTTTTCTTTAAAATGTTTTTTTTTTAAAAAAAAACAAGACAGATACTTGAGTGGTTGACAAAGTCCTTTTCTCAACCCGACTCAACTAGAGCAATTTAATGGATTTTGACATTACCGTTTAATTATAATTTTGAATTTTTTAGTTTGAATTTATTTATGTTTTTAAAATATTTTAATATATTGATATTAAAAATACATTTTAAAAACATAAAATATTATTTTAATATATTTTTAAATAAAAAATACTTTAAAAATTAATATCTCTACAATTCCAAACAGAATTGAAGAGGACGATGGTTATGGATTTTATATGTCAAAGTGGGTATGAATATCTTTATTTGGTGAGTCTTCAAGCTATTATGACTTTTTTCAAACTCAAAAAAAATATTGTAAAAAATAGAATTTCTTATAGAAACACTAATGGAAAATTAAGAAATAAATTTACCGTTAATGTAGAAAACATGAGCCAAAAATACCATGGCCATTGAAAAGTATAAATAAATAAATAAATAAAATAAAATAAAACAATTTAGTTTTATTCTGCAAATATTAGTTTTAATTAATATATTTTCATTTGTTTCATTTTTGTTTTTATGCAATGGACTTTTCTAGATGTTTCAACATCTGATCAGAAGCATTGCCTTTGGATTTTACTCAACAGATTTGATTGCATTTTTATTTTTCTTATATAATTTGAGAAATTACACGCTAAGTCTTAATATTTTTTTTTAAAAATAAATAAAAATATATGATTACAATTCCATTTCACATTCCGTCAAACAATTTATGGCGTCCATCAGATTTTGTAAGGGAAATTTGACAACAGAACATTCAGTCTCCCCTGCTCCAAACTGTTGAGTGATGGTGCCTGCCAAATTTGCAGTAACAAATGGTAACTCATTTTCCTCCTTTTTATTTTTGTACTCTTTTCCATTTATTATATTTTGATTTTTTTATATTTTGATTTAAAAAAAAATTCAACATCAACATTGACTCAAAAGAAACGTTGAAAACTAAACACGTTGAAAGTAAATTTTTTTAATTTTAAATTTTTTGAAAAAGACACTAAAAGTGATGCAAATATATCAATAACTTTTTTTTGTTATTTTTTTTTGCTATTTATTGGTTTTTTCAAAAAAAATAAAATAAAATTGAGGTAAAAAATTAGGTAGCAACAATCCAGATTCCAAAGTTTGATTGGCTTGTCTAATTTGATGTTATTTTTTAGTTAATGTTTTTTTTTTAAAAAAAATGCATCCTTCTATGTTGGACATGTTTGGAGTTGGCTTTTTATTTTTTAATTTGCTTTTTGTTGGCTTATCTCAGTCTTGTTACTTAGCTTGCATATTTGGCATGCTTATTTAGGTTGGCTCAATTCTGCTTTTTCTTTTCTTTTTTTGTTTTTTTTATTTGATTTGTTGAAATTAGACTCGTCATCTTTTTCATTTCGGTAACCATTTTTTTCTTCCGTTCCCATGATTCTTTTTTTGTTTAAATTGATCAATTTATTGTCATTATATGGTCTTTTATTATCTAATTAAATTCTACTAGTTTTTTTTTTGTCTAATCAGATCTATATCTTGAGTTGTGTGTTTTTTCTTTTTAAAAACACGATTAAGTTATTAGAACATCTTTTTTAATAAAAAATATCCCATCCTATGGCATGTGGGCCTATACATCTAAGAATATCTAAAAGGTGTGAAAAAGCTAATGTAGCAATTCACGATAAAAAGAATATTTTTTCCTTTTCAAAAAAACCAATAAGTAGCTATCAAGGGTAATATGGTATTTTCATAAGAATCCATTGGTCGTTATCATATTAACGAGGTATAAATAGATCTTTTTGTATTTATAATGCATAATATAATAAGTACATTGTCCTTATAATTAAATGTTATAAAGTTGATGGCCAAGGACAATTTTATATTTTTAATTTTCCCAAAACGCTAAAATAATATAAATACCCTTAACATAAGATTTTTCTTTAACTTAAGCCCATCAATATTTTTGTATTATCATTTGGGTGTTTTTTTTATCAGGTTGATGGAGGGGTGCTATTGTAATTTTACATATAAAAATATTATAAAAAGGTGGCTAACATTTGCGTTACAGGCGTCAGCATGTGCTACGTTGCTCAGCGGCCAAACACTAGCTTCATGTTCGAATCATATCGGCATCCCCTCCATTCATGTTGGTGCGTGTGGTCAACGGACTTTCGGTTTGGCGTTGACGATTTCTTTCATTTTCTCTCTCCTCCTTGATTTTTTGTGCCTACCCCTTCGAATTCTCAAAACAACTTTTCAGTTTGTTTTTCCTTCAGATTTGATTCATATATTTTTTTATTACCATTTATTTTATTTCATATAGTTTATGAAATTGATTTTTTTTCGATTTCATCCTCCATCAATTTTTTTGTAAGTCGATTTAGTCCTCATTCTTTTAATTATTATTTGCTAATTATGTTTGAATTAATTTTTATGATTGGATTTTTTTTCATGATTTCATCATCCATCAATGTTTTTTCATATATATCAAAATTGATCTTCATTCTTTTTATTGTTGTTTTTTTTACTATACAAATTTTTTTAATTGATTTTTTTTTTTCAGTTTCATCTTTCAACATTAAATTTCTTGAGAGTTTAGCTTCTTGATTAAGTCTGAACTTATAATTTTACGGGTTGCGAGTTTAAAAGATTCATATGAGTTTGCTTGTTTTTGTCTCTTCATTCTTTAAGCTTATGTTTTTTTTTTTTAATTTCATCATTCAATATTTATTTTATTAAAAATCAGGCTCTTTATTTTTTTATAGGATTTTTTAATGATTTTGATAATGGCCCATGTTATCTCAAGTTTTTTTTATTTATCATTTTATTTTTGGATACTAAAAAAATAATTTGAGCATATCTCACGGCGTAGTGGGGGCTCTATAGCTAGAATGATCCAACTAACCAAGTTATGATTGTAAGTTTTCAAACTAAAAAAAAAAAAAAATATTGTAAGAAATAGATATTCTTATAAAAACTATAATCGAAAATCAGCTGTAAATAAATTTACTGGTAATGTAGGAAACTTGATCCAAAAATTCCATGGTCATTGAAAGTCTACATAAATAAAAAAAATAAATAAAAAACAATCTGTTTTTTTCCCCAGAAAATATTAGTTTTGTTATTTTTATAATAAATTCACAACTATATTTACATTTCTGTTTCAATTTGATTCCGAATCATTATTTACTAAATTAAGAGATCTGTAAAATGTTTTTATATAATAGACTTGCACTAAATGTTTCAACTTCTGATCAAAACATGTGATCCCACCCAAGACCACTGCCTTTGGTTTTTACTCAAAGGCAATGAGCATTACAAATTATAAAACACTTATCAAAACATTATCTATGTTAAAACAAAATTAGGGTTTATATAGACTCACATATGTTCTGTATATATGCATTTTTTATATATAAAATAAGAAATATGTATTAAAATGGTAAAATCTTAACATAGATGAGGGTTTGATTTTAAGATAGCAATTATAGTTGTAAAACTTGGCTTGATTTTTCAGGTTGACCCAAGAAATCCTGGAATTGAAGCCTTTCTCAAGCTAAATTACGAGTCGAACCAACTAAAACTTTAACTTGACAAAACCAGTTCAACTTGATCAAGTTTTCAGTAATATGGATGATCAGACCAAACCTAAAAGAGATAATGACAAAATAAAATAACAATAATAACAATACTATCCACAAATAAACAAACAATTATGAATTGTGGTTATTTTCATTCGGATATTTGAAACTGGAATTTTAGTTTTCATTTTAAATATTTGATTTATGTTTTTTTAATTTAAACTTTTGAATTTTTGAATTATTATTTATTTATTGGATTAATTAAAAAATATGTTGCGGGTACACATTTTAAATGAAAATTCTAATTGATTTTAATTTAAAAAAAGGGCAATGAATATACGTGTATCGATTAATGGACAGTGGGACACAAACAACTAACAACAAACAACTAACCAACTATCAAAAGAAAGACTTCTAATCCACAAATAAATTGCAATTGTAGAAACTAACAAATTTTCCAGTTATCAATAGCAGAGAGAATAGGGACACCAAAAGCTTATCTCTCATTTTAGCAGAAATATTGTGAGGCTCTAGTTTAGGCAGGATAACATGGCCAAGAGTGAACTTTGTTGCACAAGTTGCCATTAAGCATGAAGAACAAGTCAGAGCATGAAGATGATGATAAACATGAACTTGAAATCCTCAAGGGCGTGGCACAATCGTGGCATGCTCACTCGGGCAGTTCAAGGTCTACCAGCTGTGAATATGATAAATATCGCCAAAATTTTCGAAGCAAGCCTTCTCGGTTTAAGCTGGAAGCAATGAACAAGTCATCAGCCAGGAGGGTTGAGAGAGCAAATTGGGATTTCAAGCAATCACTGTGGGATTCCTATGAGATTGTGAACGTGTACAAAAGGTTGGAGAGAGGGCTTGTTCTAGATGATTCATTTAGTGGGGTAGATGCTCAGAGAAGGGTCCATAGGAAGAAAAGAGAGAGTAAGAAGAGTCTTGCAAATTTGTTTAATCTAATATCTTCGAGGAGATTCAAAGAGGCTGAAGATCCTCGTGAAGATAACAATCAATATTGATTTAAAATCTTTATTAGTCCTATAGCTTGCTCTTAACTTCTTGCTTATGTTAATTAGTTCTATCTTCAGGTTTTTCATCGAGGATGTTAGTAGGTGCAGTCTTCATTAAAAAAACCTGACATGAAAAATTAAGATTTGTTTTGCAGGTAGTTTTCCCACTTGCCTTGTAGGAAAACCAAGCAAATTCTTATCTTGTGCTTTCAGTGAGAAGTATTTTCATAGAAATCTCATGCTACAAGTACCTGCGTTGTCATGAAAACACCACACAGGCAGACAAAGTAGTTGCTCTCTGTGTCAGAGCTATCTATTACAGCAATTAATTTGTATAATAGAATTACTACTAGTTTTTTTTTTTTTTTTTTAAATCTCCAGAAGAATTTTAGTATCAGAAAATGATAAAGTTGCGCGATAGCAGTCGATTTTGATCCTTGATTTGTCAACATCACATGAGGAATCTTGTAACCATGTCCAGGATTCTGTCAAATTGAACAGTATATTCGTGCCTGATATTGAAAATGGTATGCTATTCTTAACTCAATTATTGCCGTCTGGTCCTGGTAGATTCCCTGCAAAGAATCTCAGCTGTTCACCACACGTCACTAGAAGTTGCTTGCAGCTGTCCAGCAACCAGATTAATTGTGCCGAAGAAACAGGGTATGCCATCGTCCATCTGTTCGTTAATATTAATATTCCCACATATGACACTTGTCTTAAAACCATCATTTGGAATAATTAAGAAGCCTTAATTTATTGTTACGTGGAAAGGATAATGTCATGTGTGCTATCCTTCAAGTAGAGGCATCCCTCGTGTAATTCTAATAGCCCAGTTATGACAGGAGGATAGTAGAGTATTTTATTTATGTTTAATACTAAAAGTACAAAGGTTAAGTAGATTAATCCCCAGTATGCTTCACGCATGGGGCATTGGATTTTTGAACTGATACATGGATCTTTCATCGTGATTTGTGTCAGTGGCATGGTGATTAGGGGTAAATCCCAGAGCCGTCACCATTGATTTATGAACGTATTCCCACAAGAGTTTCTTCGCAGTTCAGATATACGAGGAATAATACCTTTATATATCAGCTCCAACGATGCCATTATCAATTGGTATATGCCATATTCAATGCCAGTTTTAAAGACCACTATCACTCATCATCTGTTTCCAGCATAACCTCCAAAGTTAATGATTTATTTATGAAATCTGCCAGCCGAATATGATGACATAACAGCAGTCAGGCAGTCACAGCAAAAAGCAACGAATTAGCTTCATCGAATGGCAGCTTATTTGAAATGTTTGAAAAGTAATTGGAAAGGGTGACAATGAAAAGTCATTCATTGTAATGGAAAATTGGTTTGTAGCAGCAGCAGGAACAGTTTCCATCAATTCCTTGTTAAAAAAGCTACCAAGCATTTCTACATGTATTGCATTATTAGTTCCTTCTCACTCATACATTTCAGATTTTTTTTTTCATTTCACATATCTTTAAACTATCTGCATCAGCATAAGCCTAGATACAGCAAAAGAAAGAAGGCAAGAGAACATATAAAACATTAACCAAAGGGTTAAAGATGTTATATTATCTAATAAATTGTTGATTCTGGCAACATATATCATGTATGCAGTCAGCAAATCTCAAGCATCAACAATAGATTGTCCAATCTAGACTGTGCGATTCAGAATTTGATGTAGTAATTATAATCTGGCAAAGCATCATTTGCATTTCGCTCCGAAGTTTAGCTTCTGTAACACTCATCAAATCGACAATTTATTTTGTTGCATGCTTAATCGCTGCACTAAAATTGCTGTACTGTATGAAACCCTGGATTCACAAATAAGCAGCAAGGCAAAATCTTTCGTGACAGAATACCATCAATGAAAAGCTATAGTATATCACACTATATTGTCTTATTAAAAGATAAAATACTAAAATTTTCTTGACATGCTATATCCAAACAACCCTGAAAGAAGTTCTGCCAACACAAGAAAGACGGGCATTTTATTTAAATATCTGTGTTGGTTCACACTGCAGCTGGAATGTAGTTTCCCAGTAATCTAAGCACAACCGACATGCTCCCTAGCCTATGGAAATTTGAAGGTCTTCCATTTGCACAGTTCAAAGCCCTTTTGCTTCTGCTGGATGGAGCCATCAGCTTCAACCTCTTCTTCTTGAGATACCTTGTTGTTGAAGGCCTTGTGAACACTTGGGTACTGGGGGGCACCATGGATAACGCTAGGCATCTTTGATAACGTCGAAATATAATCATGGTAATCACCGGACGTGGTGTTCGAGCCTTCCCACTGCCTAGTTTGGTAGGCAGAGACTTGAGACATTTTTTGCTGATTTGCTCAGTTTACAACAATTAGTTGAGAGAATCTGCAAATTTATAGATCCATGTCTTGCGAATTTATCCTCTCAAGATGGTAAAGTTGCATCTAATTCCTTACCTCTTGTCAGATATCAAGTTATCCACATGCTTTAAAAGAGAATAAATGCCTAGAAAGTGGAGAGCATGAATCGATTCACATCACCTATACAGATTATTCCTAGTTTCTGGCCCTTCCTGAAGAAGATTATAACCCGCAACTTTTGAACTCATGATAGATATTTGGAGATTAGATGCCATATCATGCTACATTAAAACAAACCCTAGCTGCACTGTAGGCTCAGCCTGTTAGAGAATAATATAAATCATATCCTAAAACCTCACCTAATAGCTTAAGCTTTTGGGTTGAGATGGTTCTTTGACATGGTATCAGAGCCTTGATGACCAAATGGTCTCGAGTTCGAATCTCACCATCCCCATTTATTTGATAAAAATTAAGCACAAAAGTAATGTGGGCCTGTGCAAGTTTCAAGCCTAAAGGGCTTTCACTTGAGGGGGTGTGTTAGAGAATAATATAAATCATATCCTAAAACCTCACCTAATAGCTTAAACTTTTGGGTTGAGATGGTTCTTTGACACAACCACAATATCTAACTAACTTTGTGCATTTTAGAAACTAAGGTATTGTTTTGAATTTAGTAATAAAAATGAATTGGTTGATGAAGTTAAACAATAACATTGTATAATCGGTTGAATACCGAGTCCAATAGTTGAACTCTATATTTATCAATTGTAATGTGTGCAAGCACTTGAATGTAAAAGGTATTTGCATAGGGGATATAATAAGATATCATATTAATTTGAAATAACAAAGTTAAAAGTGTCACACATATGTGTTTCAACCTTTGTTAAAAAAGATCATTATCAACCTGATGCAAATTTTATTGCTAATGTTATATCAACTCTAGTAATGAATAAACTTTCAATAATGGTTGCAAGCATACATAATGAAATAAAGTTGCATTACAAGTATAATATTTCATATGAAAAAACATGGGTTGCAAAACAAAAAGTGATTAAGAATCTTATTGGTTCACATGAGGAGTTTTTAAGGAAAATTACCTAGGTTGTTGTTGTTAATAAAAGAATCAAATCTTGAAACAGTTGTTAATTGGAACCAAAACAAAAATGGGCATTATATTATGATGACAGTCACCAGTATGGTAACATGACAACTAATCTTTCAAATCATTTAATCATGTTTTGAAAGGTGCTCGTTCAATGCTTATTTCAGCTCTGGTGCAATTAATATTTTACCGGTATAATAGTTATTGGGTCAAGTGGAGACGTAAAGCTAATGATTTTATTCAACATGGTAAAATTTGGCCCCCAACAATTGAGATTGAATCGACAATGAGTAGCGATAAATTAAGAGATTATACTGCAATGTTGTTTGACTCGGAGCAAGGGGTGTTCCAAGTCAACACCCCTATTAAACTGGGTGTTATTAAAGAAGTCAAACGGGCAGTCAGTTTGAATGATAGAACATGCACATGTGGTAAATGACAGACATTCCAACGTTCATGTTCACATGTTCTTAAATGTTGTGCTAAGAGTCACATAGATTTTATATAGTTTGTTGATGATCATTACACGGTTCAAAGTTACTGATCAATATATGGCATGTTATTCCGTTTATTATCAGACGAGTTAGAATGGACTAATTACACTAGATCTTGTGTTGAAGCAGACTCATCTAGATGGGAATTTGGGTCTCGTCAATGAATGTCTACTCGTTTGTACAATGAGATGGATGCAAGAGAAGGTCATGCATATTATAGGTGTGGCACATGCAATGAAACAAGCTATAATAGGAAAACAGTCACAATATATGCCTACTAAACTCGCCAACATTTATGTCTTGCGATTGCAGGATCGACATCAATCAGAGGATGTATTCGCTGACATTGTAAGAATTTTTAATTTTAATATGTTTTTAATTTATTTTTAATATACTTATCATTAAAGGTATTATATGAGTAAATGCTTATAATTTAAATTTTTATGGAGGATGAGATCACTATTTATTGTTGAACATGTAGGCGAATGAGACTCTATGAACGGGTTCATTTATATGTGCTCTAGACATGTTTATTGTATGTTCGTTGTCTAAACCACATCAAGCTTGATCCATGCACTGGTTGAGCGATGAAAACTTGAGACACAATCATTCTATTTTAGACATGAAGAGATGACACCGACATTACAGGACATGATGATTTTGCTTTGGCTGTCTATTGATGGATTCAGAATTTGATATAGTAAAATTATAATCTGGCAAAGCATCATTTACAATTCGCTCCGAAGTTTAGCTTCTGTAACACTCATCAAATCGACAATTTATTTTGTTGAATGCTTAATCGCTGTAATAAGATTGCACTGTATGAAACCCTGGATTCATAAATAAGCAGCAAGGCAAAATCTTTCGTGATAGAATACCATCAATGAAAAGCTATAGTATCTCACACTATATTGTCTTATTAAAAGATAAAATACTAAAATTTTCTTGACATGCTATATCCAAACAACCCTGAAAGAAGTTCTGCCATATTATAGAATGTATATCATGTATCTATCAGAATAGGAAATTAATATAGGATATTGTAATCATTACAGTTACTCATGTATCTATCAGAATAGAAAATTAATATAGGATGTTGTAATCATTACAGTTACTGCAATGTTCTGCTGCCTTTATATAAATAGGAAGGTTGACTAAGGCACAACCCAAAACATTCCATTATTCTCAACTTGGTATCAGAGCCATAAAACCCTAAAATAAATTAAACCTACTTTTCTCACAACCTCCTAGCCTCCCTTATTCAATGGAACAGCCGCCACATATATCTTTAAATTCTGCAGCACCAGCAGTCCAACTTTCTTCTTCTCCAGTAGTGCAACCCTCTTTTCTTACAGCGCCTCCTATGCTTTCCTCTGCTGCGTCACCACCTGGATTCTCCTCTGCCATGGCTGGTGAACGCCTCCTCTTGCAGCCCATGTATGCCTGCTTCTGCTACCTCTACTGCCTCTACTGTCGCAAGCATTATCTCCCTTTCTCACACTCATCAAGTCATCTCCCTCAAATTAACAAACGCCAATTATTTATATTGGTGTATGCAGATGCTGCCTTATCTCCTAGGCCAAGGAGTTTTTGGTTTTGTTGATGGCTCCAACACATGTCCATCAACACATGTTCTTGCCCATGATGGTATCTCTCTTCAGGTAAATCCACTTTTTCAAACCTGGAAACAACAGGACCACCTTATTCTAAGTGCT